>Ga0182027_10005283_pt1 | contig 19677 bp, 17 predicted proteins | sample 712E1DmetaG_FD_121300 | JGI IMG/M metagenome (GOLD analysis project Ga0182027, IMG submission 121300) | Permafrost microbial communities from Stordalen Mire, Sweden - 712E1D metaG (Illumina Assembly) | ecosystem: Environmental > Terrestrial > Soil > Wetlands > Permafrost | place: Sweden...
CTCGTCCAGCGTTTGTTCGGGAGCGACGGCCTCGATCAGACCGCGCTCGATACCTGCGAGCTCTACGTCCAGGAAAACGGCCGCTCGGTCAACCGCACCATCGTGGTGCCCCCCGACGAATCGATGGGCCGCCTCGGATCGGCGGCCAATTTCGTCCACGCGCTGGAAGGCCGCGCGCCGCCGCTCAGCACCCCGGGCCAGGCGCTGATCCTGATGCGCATCATCGATGCCGCCTACGCCTCCGCCCGCACCGGCCGACCGGTGAAGTGTTGAATTCAACGATGAACCCCGGCCAGCCGGCACCGGTGAAGCCGTTTCCGCCAGTTCCAACTCTGTCTTGCTCCCCGGTTCCGTGAAACTGAAACGCAAATTGCGCATGGGCATGATCGGCGGCGGACGCGGCGCGTTCATCGGCGCCGTGCATCGCATGGCGGCGGCGCTCGACGGTCAAATCGAGCTGGTTGCCGGCTGCTTCTCCGCCGACGCGGAAAAATCCCGGGCCTCCGGCGCCGATCTCTGGCTCAACCCGGCCCGGGTCTATGGCGCTTACGAGGAAATGGCCCGCGCCGAGGCCGCCATGCCGGCCGGCCGGCGCCTCGATTTCGTCAGCATCGTCACCCGTAACGATACCCATTTTGCCGTTGCCCGGACGTTCCTCGAAGCCGGCTTCAACGTGATCTGCGACAAGCCGCTCGCCTACAATCTGAGGCAGGCGAAACAACTCCGCGCCCTTGTCCGACGGAGCGGCAAGGTGTTCGCGCTGACCCACAATTACACTGGTTACCCGATGGTGAAGGAAGCGCGTGCGTTGGTGCGCTCCGGCCGGCTCGGCCGGATTCTCAAAGTGGTGACCGAGTATCCGCAGGGCTACGCCATCGCCGCGCTGGAGGACAAGGCGGAGGGCGAGATCTCCAACTGGCGGATGGATCCCCGCATCGCCGGCGCGTCCAACTGCATGGGCGACATCGGCACCCACGCCGAAAACCTCAGCCGCTATGTCACCGGGCTTGAAATCGATGAACTCCTGGCCGAGCTCTCGACCTTCATTCCCGGCCGGCCGCTTGACGACGACGGCAACTGCCTGATCCGCTACCAGGGCGGCGCAAAAGGCATCCTTTATGCGTCGCAGGTTTCCAACGGCGACGAGAACAATCTGAACCTTCGCGTCTACGGCACGAAAGCCTCGCTCGAGTGGTATCAGGAGCAACCGAACGAGCTGATCGTGAAGGCCGCCGACCAGCCGCGCGAGATCCGCCGTCGAGGCAACACCTACCTCTCGCCTGCCGCCCGGGCGAGCACCCGCACGCCCTTCGGCCACCCGGAGGCGTTCATCGAGGCGTTCGCCAACGTTTATCTGGCCGCGGCCGCCGCCATCGCCGCGGAGGTCGAGGGCCGGCCGCTCCCGCCCGAGCTCGATTTCCCGACCATCGACGACGGCGTGATCGGGATGGCGTTCATCGAGACCGCGGTGAAAAGCGCCCGCCTCGGCGCCAAGTGGGTGAAATTCCCAAAGGTGTGACCGGAGGAGGCCGCCTCACTCCGCGCGCACGCCGAGCGGGCCGTCGGCGAACTCGTTCGTGAGCCGCTGCCCGGACGTTACCCCGGCTCGCCGCGGCACCGGCTGTCCGCCCTCGTCGCGGACGATCACGAATCCGCGGTTCAGTACCGACGCCGGACTCGCCGCCTGCAGCCGTTTCCACAACGCCAGCAGCCGGTGGGATTCGAGACTGATCCGCGGTTCCGGCGAGCAGGCGCGATAGCGCCCGGCCAGGGCGGTCCAACGCTGACGATGCCCCTGCACGCCCGCCCGCACCGCCGCGCCCATCCGGTTGGACAGGTCGTCCAGCCGCAGCTGGCCCTGCTCCACCTGCGCCCGCGGGGAGAGCAAGCGCAGGCGGCTCCGCCCATGGTCAAGCCGCTCGCGCGCCCGCGCGAGAAACTCGCCCATCGCGTCCTCCAGCGCCGCCGCGGCCCGGGCGGCGCGCTCGGCGCCGGCGACAAAGTTGCTGGAGACCAGTTCGGCGGCGGCGCTCGGCGTTTCCGCGCGGACGTCGGCGGCAAAATCGCAGAGCGTAAAGTCGATCTCATGCCCCACGGCCGAGATGATTGGCACCGGGCACGCCGCCACCGCGCGCACCAGGGGCTCCTCATTGAACGCCCACAGATCCTCCAGGCTCCCGCCGCCGCGGCCGATCACCAGGAGGTAGAAAATTCCCAGCGCTTCCGCCCGCTGCAGCATCTCGACCATCTCCGCCGCCGCGCCCTCGCCCTGCACCCGGGCGGGCAGCACCACCAGCCGGCCGCGCCAGCCGCGCCGCTGGAGGATGCGGATGAAATCCTGCACGGCCGCTCCCGTCGGCGAAGTGATGAACCCCACCGTCGCCGGCATGAGCGGGATCGCCACCTTGCGCTCCGCCTCGAACAGCCCTTCCGCCGCCAGCCGCTGCTTCAACTGCTCGAACTCCCGCTGCAGCTGCCCGACACCGTCCGCCAGCAGCGCCCGGACAATGAGTTGGTACTGGCCGCGCAACTCATAAACGCCCACCTCGCCGTAAACCAGCATCTGCAGGCCGTCGCGCGGCACCACCGACTGCCGGGCGGCGTCGCCCCGGAACAGCACGCACGCCAGCTGCGCGCCGGCGTCCTTGAGCGCGAAATAGACATGTCCGCTCGCCTGCGCCCTCAGGTTCGAGACCTCGCCCCGCACCCAACCCGGGCGGATGCCCGCCTCGAGCACCGCCTTCACGCGTCGCGTGAACTCGCTGACGGTCTCGACCCGGCCGGACTCGTCAGTGAACAGACTGTTTGCGTCTCTTGCCATAGTGTCGACGCACGAGATGGAGGGCGATGACCACCGCCATGAACACGCTGAGTCCGAGGACCGCCATCCGCGCCTGGCCATGCGCCAGCGCATCACCGAACTTGATGATTCCCACCGCGTAGATCATGCCCACCAGCCACGAAATCCACATGTAGGTGAAAAACGCCACCTCGCCCAATCCGAGGAGATAGTTTTGGACGAAGAACGGCGGGCCGACCGTGATGCGCAGCAGCAGCGTCAGTTCCCGCTGTTCGCGCGGGTCAAACTGCGGGATTTTGTACCCGGCGCGTGTCACCAAACGCTCGACCAACGGCCGCAATCCAAACCGCGCCACCCAGTAGGTCAGCGCGAGGTTGATGGCCAGCGCCGTCCCGTAGGCCGCCAAGACGCCGCCCAGCCCCATCCGCTCGCCGAACACCGGACCGGCCGGGATGGAGAATCCGAGAATCGGAAACCCGACCGTCGGCAGCAGTGCCATGGCGGTGAAGAACACCCACGGGCCGGCATCGCGAATCCCCGCCATGACCTGCAGGAAAAGCGCCTTGAGATCGAAACCCCACCACACGAGGAGGGCGGCGCCGAGCGCCACCACCGCAACAGCGGCGAGTTTGAGGAGCAATGTTCGATTCAGAGCAGGCCTGGCCTCCGGCATCGCAGCACCATGCGGGCCGCCGCCCCGCATCGTCAAGGCCGCAGGGACTGTTCCTTTGAGATCTCTTTTTTGCCAAGCTGCCATTGCGGCAACCGAACGAACGAATTCCAGCCTTTCTTCGACCGGCTGCTTCAACTATGTCGACTAGCATGCCAGCGATCGTTTCAAGGCCTTTTTTGCAGGTAATCGGCGCGGCCGTGCTGGCGGTGACTTTCTCCGTCGCACGTTACCCTCCCGGCCCATCCATCAGTGCCCATGGAATCGTGGGCGACTGGTGTTCGGTGTCGCGCGTCCCCGCTCTTCTTGGACAATTGAAGGATCCATTCGTTGGTTTGAACCCGGAATGGCCACTGGCCGAAAACGGGGAACAAGGAAACCTTTTCAATGCGACGCGCTGGCGGATCCTGCCGCCGCTGTTGGCGCACCTGCTGGGCCTGTCACCTACCCTGTTTTTGACCTTGCCGATGCTCGGATCGTGCTTGCTGGTGGCGGTCGCGGCCCACTATGCCCAGCTAAACACTTCGCATGGGGGGATCACGGCGCTCGTTGCGGTTCTTACTGCCACAAGCTCCGCGTTTTTTGTCTCCGCTGACTGGATCCAATTTGATGCCATTTACATCATTGCCCTGCTGGTATTCACCTTCTCTCCGAATTCGGTCGCCCTTTGGGCGGCTTGTTGTCTTGGCCCCTGGGTAGACGAGCGGTTCCTGTTGATTTTGCCCGCCTGTGTATTCCTTCGCTATGCCCGCACGGGTCGGCTGCCATTTACCTTGGCGATCCTAGGCATCGCGCCATACGCGTTGGTAAGGTTGCTCGCCGCCTGTCTGGGCGACGGGAGTCTCGTCTACCAATTGCGACTCCAAAACGCCCTCTTGTCTTCGTATCTGCCGCGAGTGCCCCTTGGTTGGTGGATGGGCTTTCGGGCCGCTTGGCCGCTGATTGGTGTTGGTGCTGCCGCCGCGTGGTTCGCCCTGCCCAGGAAGGCGAAGATCCTGTACTGCCTCGCCCTGGGGGTTGGATTGGCCGCCGTGGTGTTCATGGCATGCGATATAAGTCGCTCCATCGCTTTGTTGCTTCCCTTTCTGGTGTCTGGTGCGTGCGCAAAAATTCGCTGGCCGTTCAGCCGTGGGCTTGGTTCCGGGTTAGCGCTCATGGCGATCCTCAATCTCGTATTGCCCGCGAGCCATATTCTTCTCAAGGCGCGCATTCCTATCGGCCAATGGGAATACCAAGTGCACCTTCCCCCACCCGCGCCGTAAAACGCAGCTGATGGACTCGTTCTCATGATCGCCACTCCATAAGCCGCGGGCTACCGCCCCCGATCGTCAAGGCCGCAGGCACGCAAACCCGCCTTGCCGGCGACCGGCGGAGGGTTTGAGATGGCGGCCTGCGCATGACCACCGTCCGTCCCGGCTCTCCGCTGGAGAAAATGCCCCGTTTCCTGGGCTGGTTCGCGGTAGCCGTGATGACCGCGCTTTCGCTCAGCACGAACTCGGCCACCCGCTTCTACCAGTGGCCGTGGTTTTTATACTGGCAGGTGCTGCTGCTCATCCCGGGCGCACTGCTGGCGGGGGTGCTGTGGCTCCGCCCCGGCGCCCGGCCCCGCTTTGGTGGCTGGATCGACGGCGGTCTCGCGTTGCTGGTCGCGGCCAGCCTGAGCTCCGCCCTGTTCAGTCCATTTCGGGCCCAAAGTCTCAACGCTGCGCTGACGCCGGTCGCCGCCGCGTGCCTGGCCTGGCTGGAACTGGACTGGCTCGCCGGCGACCCGACCCGGTGTGAGCAACGCGCGCGGTCCCTCGCCCGCCTCCTCGGCGCGCTCCTGGCGCTCGTCGTTGCCATCAGCTTTGGTCTCTGGCTGTTCGGGCGCGTGGGACCGGGTTGGATCCACGGTGGGTCGTTGCTCGATCTGCTGGCCGTCCGCAACGACCAACCGTTCGGACACTCGACCTACACCGCCGGTTTCGCGGTGCTCGCCGCGCCCTGGCTGACGGCCCTGGGATTGATCTCGCGCCGTGGCGAGCGCACGCTCTGGCTGGCCTTCGCAGCGCTGGCGGCCGCGGTGGTCCTGACGACCTCCAGCCGCGGTGGGGTGCTGGGACTGCTCGCCGCCCTGGCTGGCGCCGCGACCCTGCGATGGCACCGATCCGCGCTCCGCCCTGGCCGGTTGTTGCTGGTGATGTTGGGCCTCGTGCTCGCCGCCAGCACCTTCGTCGCGCTCAATCCGCGCCTGCGCGAGTTCGTCGTCACCAGGCGCTGGAGCGACATCGCCGGCGAAAGCAACCGTCAGCGGATCGCCATGCTGGAGGCCGGCTGGTTGATGGGACGCGACCGCGTTTTCACCGGGTTCGGGCCAGGTACCGTCTCCTTGGTCTATCCGCGCTATCGGGCCCGGCTGTCCGGGGGCGTCGATGATGTGCTGCAACTGCACAACACTCCCGCGCAGCTTTGGGCAGAGTTCGGCCTGCCGGGCGTGATCGCGGCCGTGCTGCTGCTCGTCGGGATTGTCCGGCGGGCGCGTGGCTGCTGGCGGCCGGCGACACCGGCGGAACCGCCGGTCGCTCCGCTCTGCCACCACCTCGCCCGGGCAGTGACGGTCACCTTGGTGGGCTACGCCGTGATGAGCCTGACTGATTATCAACTGGACATCCCTCTCTTCGCAGCGGTGGCGGCGACGTTGCTCGCACTGCTGCAGGCGTGCATCCTGGCGCCGGGAGGAGAGGGAGGGAGCGGATTCGGGTCCCGGTCGGTGCGGCGTTGGCTGGGCGCCGGGCTGCTGGCGGCGCTGGTGGTCATGGTCTGGTCCACCGTGCCCAACGCACGCGCCCGCTGGTTGTTCGCCGAAGCCGCGACGGCCCGCGAGGAAGGCCGGCCCGACGTCTTTGTCGCCGGTGCGGAACGCGCGGCGTCCACCGCGCCGTGGGATGTGTTTTATCCTGTCCAGCTCGGCGCATTCTACGGCGAGCAGTTCCTCCGGGACAGCGATCCGGCGGCTCAGGAGCGGGCCGGCCGAAAATGCGCCGACCTGCTGCAGCGCGCCCTCGCGATCAACCCCGACCAGGAGTACTGTCATTTCAACCTTGGCTGGCTGTGGCTGCGGGAGGCTGAACCGGGTCGGGCGGAAGATCATTTCCGCGCGGCCGCCCGGCTGGTGCCCGACAAAGGCGGCGTGTACCTCGGTCTCGGACTCAGCCGGCTCGCCCGCAACGATCCCACGGCGGCCGCCCGCGCCTTCGCGCTGGAATGGTTGAACGACCCGGCGGCCATCGCCTCACCGCAGTGGGACGCACCGCCGCTGGCCGGGCTCCGCGGCGAAGTCGCGGCGGCCCTGCACCGCCAGGCGGCCGGCTGGCTAACCGAGGCCGGCTTGGCCGATGAAACCCGCCGCCAACTGCGTTACGTGGAGGCGCTGGTGGACTGGTGGCTGGGCGCCGCTCCTGACCTCGCGACCATCGAGCGCACGGGTTCCCCCACCCAGCGGTGGTTCTTCGAACAGCTGCCGGCGATCGAACGGCGGGCCTACACGCTCCCCGCCTCGCGCCCGCCACATCCGTGGGAGCAGTGTTATGTGGCGTGGCGCGACGGCACCGCGCCGGAGGGCGCGGACGACGCGCCTTTCGCCGCCGCCGTGGGCCGGCATCTCGCGCGCCATCGCGATTCGTTCGCTCGCGCCCTGGCCTCGCCGCCCGGAGACGAGCCCGCGCTGGCGCGGATCGTGCGGCACCAACGGATCGGCTACAACGTCCTCCTCCGCAACCAGGATGGCTTTCTGCTGAGCGATCTGTACATCTTCCCGGAGAACCGGCTCATGCCAGCCTACGCCTCGTTTCTTTTCCCTGCGAAGGGTTATCTGCCGGGATGGCTGGTGCTGGGCAGCCTCGACCGCCTCACCTCCGCGCCCCGATGAAAGCGTCCGCCCAGAAATCGCTCCGCCAGCAGACGCTGCCTGCCGTTCTCTTCGCGGGCGACACGCTGTGCGTGTTCGCAGGGCTGCTCATCGGTTACGCCGTCCGGTACCACACGCCCCTCGGTTCGATCTTCATTGAAGTGCCCGGCGCGCGCCTCCGCGACTATTTGCCGCTGTTGCTGCTGGGCACGGCGTTTCTGATCGGGGCCTTTGCGCACCTCAACCTCTACGACGAACGCCTGCTCCTGCGCCGCTACCAGGCGCTCAACATCATCCTCAAGGGCACCGCCTTCTGGTTTTTCGCCTACCTGGGCGTTTCCCTCGTATTGAAGTTCGATCCCCCTATCTCGCGCCTTTTCGTCGTGTTTGCCTGCATTGCCACGCTGCTGCTCCTCTACCTGTGGCGCGGTGTGTTTTACGCCATTGTCTCCGCGCCGCGGTGGCGCGGCCTCATCCAGCAACGGGCGGCCCTGCTCGGCTGGACCGCCGAGGCCCAGGCTCTGGCGGGGGAGATCTCCGCCCTGCCCGCTCATCCCTTCCAAATCATTGGCCTCATCGACCTGCCGGGCGTCAGCCAGAGCACCCCGCCGGTCGGCGGGTCGCTGCCGGTGCTCGGCACCGCGGCGGACCTGCCCGCCCTGCTCGCGCGTCACCAAGTCGATCTGCTGATCGCGGCGCGGCTCGACCTCCCCCGCCAGGAGCTGGCCCGCCTGGTTGACACCTGCGAACGCGCCTACGTCGAGTTGAAGATCGTCCCCTCAGTGTTCCAGATCTTCATCTCCGGCCTGCGGCTGCAGACGATCGGCCGCGTGCCGGTCCTGGGGGTCGAAGAGCTGGCGATCAACCGTTTCTTCAACCGCGTGCTCAAGCGCAGCCTGGATCTCGCCGGCGGCCTGGCCGGCCTCCTGCTGGCCGCGCCGGTGATCGGCCTCTGCGCCGTTCTCATCAAGCGGGAGTCGCCCCGCGGACCGATCTTCTTCCGCCAGACCCGCGTCGGCACGCGCCATCGTCTGTTCGTCCTTTACAAACTGCGCAGCATGCAGCCCGACGCCGCGGCCCTCGACCACGCCAGCGTGAGCACCACGCCGGGCGATCCACGGCTGCTGCGCCTCGGCGCGTTTTTGCGCCGCTGGAACCTCGACGAGCTGCCTCAATTCTGGAACGTGGTGCGCGGCGACATGAGCCTCGTGGGGCCGCGGCCGGAACGGCCGTACCATGTCGACCGGCTCGCCGAAACCATTCCCCACTACCTGCCGCGGCATCTTGTCCGGCCGGGCATGACCGGCTGGGCGCAGGTCAACGGTCTGCGCGGCGGCGAGGCCCTCGAGCAGCGCGTCCAGCACGATATCTACTACATCGAGAACTGGTCGCCGTGGCTCGACCTGCAGATTCTCCTGCTGACCCTGGTGCGCTGGCGGAATGCCGGCTGAGCACCGGCTCCGACCTCAAGTCATTCGTTCACAGCGGTCGCACCTGTCGGTGGCCGCGGGCGCGGGCGCGCAACAGCGCGATGGCCTTCCACAGCCCGAAGGCGGCCGTATATTTCCAGCGCACGAGGCGCGAGCCGCGCGGGTTGAAGTGCTTCAGGTAGACTTGCCGATTGGCGTCGAAGATCGCCCGCGCCATGCGATCGTAGTCCCGGGCCACGCTCCGGCCCTTGAGGTGCGTGATCGCCCAGCGACCGTCGTACACGATGCGATAGCCGGTCCGCGCCACGCGGATGCACAGGTCGAGGTCGTCGCCGTACATAAAGAACGCCTCGTCGAACAGGCCGACGCGCTCCAGCACCTCGCGCCGCGTCATCATGAACGCGCCGTTGATCGCGCCCACGTCGTAGGTTCCGTCCTCGGGCAGATTCGTCAGATTGTAGCCGGCGAACAGCCTTGTCCGCGGCAACGCTGCCGCCAGTCCGCTTGCCCGGCAGAAGCCGTCCCAGAGCGTCGGGATCGAGCGGCGGCACGCCAGGTCCATCGATCCGTCCGCCTGCACCAGCTTCGGCGAAATCAGACCGATGTCCGGCTCCGTTTGCAGCCGCCGCACGCAGTGCTCGAGCGCCGCGACGTTGCTCACCGTGTCGGGATTCAGAAACAGGATGCACTCGCCCGTCGCCTCCCGGTAGCCGAAGTTGTTGGCGCGGCCGAAGCCGAGATTTTCCGGCAGCGCCAAGTACCGGACCCAGGGGAAACCCCGGCGCACGATCTCGCCGGCGCCGTCCTCCGGCGAATTGTCGACGACGGTCCCCTCGACCGCGCGGCCCTGGAGTTCGCGCGGCAGCGAGGCCAGGCACGGCCCGATCTCATCGCGCGACCGGTAGGCCACGATGATGATCGAGAGCAGGAACGGCGGATTCGGCATCGACAACCGTGCATGCTAGGCGAAGCTCGTGCCGCAAGGCAATGTCCGCCCCGCCTGTCATCTCCGTTGTGCTTGCCTGCAAGAACCCTGGGCCACGCCTGCCGGCGGCGCTGGCGAGCCTCTGGGCGCAGGCGGGCCCTGCTCCCGAGGTGATCGTGATCGACGGCGCCTCGACCGACGGGACCCGCGAATGGCTGCAGAGCCAGCAGGACCGTCTCGCGGCCCTGGTCTCCGCACCCGACACGGGCGTCTACGCGGCCATGAACCACGGCCGGCGACTCGCGCGCGGCGACTGGCTGCTTTTCCTCGGGGCCGACGACCGGCTCGCCGCCGGCACGGTGCTGGCGCAGGTGGCCCCGCATCTTGACCCGTCCGTGGCGATCGTCTTCGTCGGCGAGGCCGCCTATGACGATGGGCGCATCTACCGGCTGGCGGATCCGCCGCGGCCGGCTGCTCGGAATTTCGTGCACCACCAAGCGGCGTTCTACCACCGCCACTGTTTCACGCCCGACGGCTATGATGAAACCCTGCGTTTTCAGGCGGATTACGACCTGAACCTGCGCCTGTGGCGTGCCGGCGCGCGTTTCGTCTCCCTGCCAATGCGCGTGGCGGAGTGCGCTTCCGGCGGGCTGAGTGATGCCGGCCACTGGGCCAACTACCGCGAGGAAATCGCCATCCGCCACCGGCATTTCCCGGCCTGGCATTGCTGGGCCTGGGATCTGTTGAGCGTGGCGCGCTTTGGCCGCAAACAATTCCGCAATCTCTTTGTCCGCCATGGCTGAAACCGTGCGAAGCCGCCTCCGCCGCGCCGTCAACCGCCTGCTCCACCCGCTCGGGGTGCACCTCATCCGGCGCGACTGCGCCTTTGAGATGGACGAGGCCCTGGGCCGCGCCCGGGCGCGCGGGCTGGAGATCCGCACGGTCATCGACGTCGGCGCATCGGACGGCATCTGGTCCTGGCGGGCCCGGCGCCATTTTCCCCGGGCCCGTTTCCTACTTTTCGAGCCGCTGGTGGAGCGCCGCGCGGCGCTGGAGCGGCTGCGCGCCTCGCACGGTTTTGATTTTGTACCCGCCGCTGCCGGGGCCCAGCCCGGGCGCGTGCGATTCGCCATCGACCCGGCCCTCGACGGCAGCGGAGTCGCTGCACCCGACAGTCCGATCACGCGCGAAGTGCCGGTGGAAACGATCGACGACGCCGTGGCGGCGCGCGCATTGACCGGGCCTTTCTGCCTGAAGCTCGACACCCACGGCTTCGAGATACCCGTCCTGACCGGAGCTGCGCGCGTGCTCGCGCAGACGCAACTGCTCGTGATCGAGGCGTACAATTTCCCGCTCACGCCGGACTGCCTGCGCTTCCATGAGCTGTGCAGCTGGCTGGAAGCGCGTGGGTTTCGCTGCTGCGACCTGGCTGATCCGATGCGTCGGCCGCACGATGGACTTTTGTGGCAGATGGACCTGCTCTTCGTCCCCGCCGCCAGCCCTTGGTTTGCGTCGAACCGCTACGATTGAGGATGATCGGGCGAGGAGGCACCTCCGCGCACGAGCAGTTCGTCGAAGGAAATCCAGCCGTGGCGTGCGACTCGTTCGGCATAGACCGGCAGGTTGGCCGCACGGAATAACAGCCGCGCCCACGCGCGCCGCCACGGGTGGCGCCACGCGAGCAGCCCGAGCTTCTCGTCCACCCGGGCGCGTTCGGCCACCATGACCGCCCGGTTTTTCGTGAGCTGGCCGGGATGGAGTCGGAACGCCGCCACCTCGCCGCGCACCCTGAACGCCGGAATACCGGCCATACAGAGCCGCGCCAGATATTCGGAATCCCCGCAAAAACGCCAGGCCTCGTCAAAGCCGCCCTGTTGCTCCCACGCTCCCCGCGCAACGAGTGTACCGTGCTGGTACACGGGCTCGAGCCGCTGGGCGTAGAGCTCCCGGTTGAGCGCGGGCCAGGGTGACACGGGAATGGCGCCCATCCGCCGTCCCCGGGCGTCGATCAACCGCACGCGGCCGTAGATCAGCCATCTCCTGCCTCCGCCTCCACCGCCGGCGGCACGCGCGACCGCGGTGGCGAAGCGCGGGAGCAGCAGATCGTCATCGTTGAGATAGGTGAACGCATCCCACCCGGGGACCGCAGCCAAGCCGGCGTTGATCGCGGCATACATCCCGCGACCCGGGGTGCGCTCCGCCATGACCAACGCCCGCGGAAATCGCGTGACCAGGGCGGCGGCCGCCCCCGGGGGAGCCACCAGCACGTGGGTCACGGCGAGCGGCAGCGCCGCCACGCTGGCCACCGTTTCGGCCAGCCACGGCGAAGTTCCCAGCGTCGGTGTCACGACTACAACGTTCATCGGTGGCGACGTTGCATCCTCCGGTAAACCGCCATGAAACGGCCCGAAAAGCGGCCGAGTCCGAAGCGGCCCGCGATCCACCACGGGCCGACCTGCCGCCAGCATTGGCCCCAGAACAATCGCAGCCACGCCAGATGCCATGGGCCGAGCGTTTCGCGCCAGCCGCGCGGCAGGAGGGCGAAATCGGCCCGCACGGTGCGCGCGGCCGCTTCCGCTGCCCGCAATTCCACCGCGTAGGCGCCGTAAAGCCGCGAGCGGAGCCACAGCGGCATGACGCCGTATTCGAGTTGCCCCGAGTCCCACCACGCGCCACGAATCCAGCGAAACTGGGCGTAATGAAACACGATCAGTGGCGCGCCATCCACCGCCAGCGTGCCGTCAGCCGCCAGCGTCCACCGGTGTCGGGCCCAATTCCACGGCGCCGCGTCAACTCCCGCGTGCGAGGAAACACGCACCGCCTCGCCGAAACGTGTCGGCCAGGCGTCGAGATATTTCTGATCGCCGTAGTGCTGGCCATCGGCGGTCAGGGCGCAGGATTCCAGACAACGCGCGCGCCAGTGCTCCAGACAAGCCGCGCCCGCGGCGTCCCGCCGGAAAAGCAGCCAGCCCACGTTAAAACGGCCGTACTGGGAACTATCGTCGTGCCATGGCGGGTAACGGTGAGGTGACACTACCACCGAAGCGTCCTCCAACTCCCGCCATGCCGGCGCGGGATCGGCATGGAAGAAGAGGTCGGCGTCGACATAGGCCACGGTTTCGATCCCGGCCTGGGTCTGCAGCAACCAGCGAATCCAACAGGACGTATGCGCGAAAATGAACTCTGCCGGGGTTCGGCCCCGCGCGATGCCCGCCAGCTCGCGGTCCGCGTCCAACAGAACAGCCTGCGGCACCACGTGCAGGCGCGATTCCCCCAGTCCATGAAGCACCTCGGCCGTCAACCCGTCGAGCGCCAGCACCCACAACTCCGCCGCGGCGTCATGCCGGGCGAGTGAGCGCCACAAGGCGAGCCCCTGGGCCAGGTACCTGCGATCAAAATAGGTGGCGTAGTGCCTCATGCGACCGGCGGGGAAGGCGACGGCTTTCGTCGCCAATGGGATCCGCGGTATTCCGCTTGGCGATCAAGCTGATCGAATCCCGGCCAGTCCGCCACCAGCGAGTAGCCGGGCCGCACGATGGCGAGCAGGGATTCGGGAGCAAACACCCAGCAAGGGTAACTACCGCCGCCCAGCGCCGGCGGAACGCGTTGAACGGTCAGGCGATCACGAGGGCCGGCGATGAACCCGGTGCGGTCGATGATCAGGTGAGGGAACCGGCACGCGACGATTTCTTCCAGCAGGCCCGTCGGCGACTCCACGTACGGCAGGACGCTGGAGAGCAAGGCCAGGTTCGGGGGCGCCCCCGCCGCGGCTTCCGCCACGGTCAAATGAAACGAGAGCACGTCGTCCGCGAACTCGCGCCGCCCGGCCTCGACCCACGCCGGTTGGTCCACGATCCGCCATGAAATTGGAACGCCGGTCAGCCATGATCGGTGTTGCCACCACGTGCTGCCCAGAGCGCCGCCCACATCCACCACATCGAGCCGGCCATCTTCACCGGCGATGGCGCGCAGGGCTGCCAGCAGCGGTTCGTGTGCAGCGGGCGTGGCAAACAGGAAACCGTCGCGATCCCAACTCGCCTCTCCTCGGCGCACGGTGCGGGCCGCGGTCAGCACACGCGCCAGTTCCGTCTCGTGGTCGTAGCCTCGTCCCGCCGCGCGCGCTGCCGCCCAATCCGCGTAATCACCTTCGAGCCAGCGCCAGCCGAAGCGCCGACGCCACCAGATCGGCCGCCAGGCGGGCAGCCGCGCCCGCAGCCAGCTGTTCCAGGTGGCTCTCATCGGCGGAAGAGCCGGGCGGGCAGCCGGGCCAGGATCTTCCGCCAGCGGCGCCAGCCCGCCGGATTGGCGTCAAACCAAAGGCGGCGACAATCCGGGTGCTCCCACGACTCCGGCCAGGCCGCCGGAATCGGTGGGGCCTGGCGCAGCGGTGGGTTGGCCCACGCGGTCGCTTGGGCGGCGTTGGTGGCGGTCGCATCGAATCCAATGTGTTCCACCATGGTCCAAGGGGGCCGCAAACAAAGCCCGTCATGCTGGAGGTGATGATAAAGCCAGCGCACCGCCCAAATGTTCTGGCGCGCTTCAGCCCGCGCCATCACCGGCAGGTCGGCGCCGTACGCGTCGGGAGCCACGCCCCGGGCGCGGCAGGCGGCCATCTTTTCCAGTGCCGACTGCTCCATGCCCCGCCACGACCGCGCCCAGGCCCCCCACACCCAGCATTCCGCCCGCGCATCAAAGTACGGTGACTCCCCGATCCCCTCCGGAGTGACGCGCGGGTGCGTCCAGCCGGTGACACTCATGACCTGAGGCTCGGCGGCGTAGCGCCGCAGCGCCGCGCATAGCCACGCATAGGTGCCGGGCACCCCGATCAAATCGTCCTCCCAGACCACGAACGCCCCGCATTGGGCGGCCACCTCGCTCACCCCGGCGAGCACGTTGCGGCCCAGCCCGAGGTTCTCTGCGCGCTCGACCAGCCGCACCTCGGCCCAGTCGATGGCGCGCAGCAGCGCGCGCGTTTCCGCCACGGCCCGCGCGTCAGCCGGCCCCTTCGCGCCGTCGGCAAACACCTGGATCCGCGGCACCGCGTTCTCCCGCAGGCAGGCCAGCACGCGGGCGAGATGCACCGGCCGGGCATAGGCGAACAGGACAACTGGTATCTCCTCCTCCATGGAACGTCAGCGCAGGATATACAGCAAATCTTGATAGTCACCCAGATCGGTCAGCACTTCCAGCAGGCGATAACGCGGGTTCAGCAGCGCCGCAATCGCCGGCCGGTCGCGGGCCTCCACGCAGACGAAACGCGGCGCATGGCGGGCAAAATCCAGCCCGCGCAAGGCGTCGGCCTCGGCCCCTTCCACATCGAGACTGAGCAGGTCGATCGGCCGGTTGATGCCCCATTCGTCAAGAATGGACGACAGTGAACGGGCCGGCACGTCCAGGCGGTGGCTGCCGGCCAGTCCCTGCACTTCCAGTCCTTGCGCCACGTGCCGGGCGGTCGCCGCGGAGCCGCCCAGGGCGCCGTCCATTGTCGACATGAGCCCGGCATAATGCAGCCCGACCGTCTCGCCGGGGCGGGCCTCGGCCACCAGGGCCGCTTCGATGACAGGTCCGCGACGATTTCTGCGGCAGGCCGCGGCTAGGGCTGGCACGGGCTCGATCAAGAGGCCCGTCCAACCGCGCAAGCGTTCGAAAAAATAGGTGTTGCTTTGAGCGTAGCCATCGTTCGCGCCCGCCTCGACAAAGAACCCTCCATCGAAATCGAGATGGCGTTCCAGTTTGCGGTCGATGGCATGCAGCGCCGGCCGTGAGTAACGGGCGACGCCCATCGCCTCGCACAGCGAGCGGCGCGCACGGGTCAGAATATCATGCAGCGGTCTCACGGCCTTCCTGCTGGGCGCAGATACCGCCAGCCGGTGAATGGCAGCAGCAGCGCCCGGGTCTGCCTCGCCGCCAGTGGGCGGACCGCGGGATGCCAGTAGGACGAGACCCAGGCGGACACGGCGTAGCTGATCACCGTCGCCCAGGCCGCCCCGACGGCTCCGGCCCGGGGAATCAAGACGAAGTTCAATCCCACGTTCAGCAGCGCGCCTGCGCTCGTCGCAACCAGATAGAAACCAGTCAACCCCTCGTTGACCAGGAACTGTCCGCGCGCAACTCCCAGAAAGACGAAAACCGCCGCCCAGATGTGCACGACGAGTACGGCGGCGGCCGGCGCAAAGGCGGCGCCGTAGGCCAGCCGCACCAGCCACGGGGCCGCCAGCGCCAGCGGGAGCGAGAAGGCGTAGGCCAGCGCCGCACTCAGGTCAAAATACCGTTGCAGGCGCTCGCCATAAACCGCCTCGCCACGAGCCCGGGCCTGCAGGAGCGCCGGCAGCAGGCTGGAGGCGAGGGCCACGGGGACAAAATACCCCAGCTCCGAAAGGCGGACCGCGGCCGCATACATGCCCGCCGCGCTTTCGCCCGCCAGGTGCCGCAGCATCACAATGTCGATGCGCATGTAGATCGAAATCGCCACTCCGGAAAGCAGCAGAGGCCAGGACTCGCCCGCCAGCTGTCGGACGAGATCACCCATCTTCTGGCCCGGCGCCACCCGTACGCCCGCCCGGCGCGCCCACAGCGTCAGCACCAAGGCCGCCAGCCAAGCCTCACCGACGGCGACCGCGCCAAAGGCCCACAGGGGGGCGCGCCCCACGATCAAGGCGACCCGGACCGCCGCCCCGACCCCCAGCGCGATCAGCTGGGCCAGCACCGAGATGCGCGCCCGCAGGTTGGCCTGCAACCAAAGATCTGCGACCGCCATCGCCGGCTGGAAAAGCCACAGCCCCACGATAGCCAGGAGCCTGGCCTCGGTTGGACTCTCCTTGCCCCAAGCCGCCCAGCCGGCCACGAACGCGTAGCACACCGCACCGACGCCCAACCGCAATCGCCATACGGCGGCCAACAGCGCCGGGGCCGTCTCCGGCGCGCGAATAAGCTCCCGGCGCACGACCGCGTCCACTCCGCATTCGGCTAAAACGAGGCCAAAACCCACGATGGCCAGCGCGTAATTGAGCGCTCCAAACTGGCTGGGACCCAGATACCGCGCCACCCAGAAGCCGACGAAGACCGTGAACACCAGTCGCATCGCCCGGTCCGCACCCAGCCAAACCAGATTGAACGCAGCGGCGCGAAATCCAGGCTTGGCCACCAGGGCGGCGAGGCGTTGCATCAAACGGACAATGAGCCTGGCCAAAACCTCGGTCAAGGTCGGCGCCGCACTCGCCGAAGCGCTGTGGCTGACCGCGGCCATCTGGCTGCTGCGCGGGTACGTCTGGCCGTGGCTGAGCCCCGTGGAGGTGTCGCCCCTGCAGGCCGCGTTGGATCCGACGCTGTTTCAGCACGACTTTGTCGTCCAAGAATCGCTGCGCTTCACCCCGCGTTTCTATTACAACGGGTTGATCCTGCTGACGGTGCGCGCCGGCCTTTCCCTCCCTTGGGCTTTTGCGGCGTGGCATTGCGTCGCGCTCGGCGGCATCGTGACCGGGCTCCGGGCCATCGCGCGCACGCTCGGTTTCGGTGCCGTCGCCTCGGCTGTACTCGTGGTCTGGGCGCTGAACGCGAAGGCCGGCGAACTCGGCGCCGTGTTCCTCTACACGCACGGACCGGTGCCGGCTGTGTGGGCGGGAGCGCTGGCGGTCTGGGGCATCGCGGCGGCGCTCCGCGGCCGGTGGACGGCGGCCTTTGCCTGCTTCGGCGGCGCCGCCCTTCTGCAGTTTCTCGTGGGCTTTTACGCGGGCCTGCTGGTCTTGCCCGCGCTCTGGCGCGAGCGCGGTGTCCGCGGCGCAGTTCCGCCCCTGGGCGCGTGGGCCCTCGGGCTGGCCCTGGTTTACCTGCCGCTGTGGGCCAGTGAAGCCAGCACCGCGGGGCTGCTCGGGAACGCCGTTTTCGTCGAGATCTACGCTCAGCTGCGACATCCGCACCATCTCGTGCCATCGACTTGGAGCTGGGCGGCATGGTCCCAGACCGCGTTGTTTTACGCTGGCGGCGTATGGTGTTGCCGGCGGCTGGGGGCACCCCGGACGTCCCGGGAACGAGGGCTCCTGGCAGTTGCGCTCGCCCTGACCGGGCTTCTCCTGGTCGCGAATTTCCTCTGGGTCGAAGTCTGGCCGTGGGCCCTGGTGGCCAAACTGCAGCCGGCGCGGGCGACGCCGTTCGCGCAGCTCGCCCTGCTCGTCGCCCTGGCCGGAGCCGTGCAGGCGCTTTGGTCCCGGCGCGACTACGCCGGCGCCGCTCTGGTCGCGGCTGCTCCGTTGTCGCCGTATCCCGGATGCCTGCTCCTGCTGGGGGCGGTGCTGTTGTTTCAGGCCCCGGCGTCGTTGACCTGGCGTCACGCCGTGCTCGCCGGGGCAACGCTGCTGGCGTATCACTCCGGTCTGGGCTCAACGGCCGCGAGCGCGGCGCAGACGGCTGTGTGGACCGCGACCTTCCTGGCGTTGCTCATTCCGGTCTGGTTCGCGCGGCGTCCGGCCTGGCGGCTGGCCGCCGCACTCGGCGGAGGGACGGGTGCGCTGGCGTGTGCGTTCGCCTCCCAGTCCCCGGCCTGGCCGCGTGCGATGGAGGGGCACTTCGCCATCGACGCCAGGCCCTTCGACGCTCCCGGCGAACTCGGCCGGCGCTTTGGCCAGCACGCGCCCACGGATGCCATCGTCCTCTTGCCGCCGACCGGCGACGTGTGGACGTTCAAGCTTTTCGCCCGCCGGGCGGTCGTCGTCGACGACAAGAATTTCCCGTTCACCAGCCGCGGCATGGCGGAATGGAAAGAACGCATGGACGCCGTGCTGGGCACGCCGTTGACGCGCGGACTGGATGCCGAGGGCTCCTGGGCCGCGCAACCGCCTGCCCGCGTCGCGGTCGTGGCGAACCGCTATGGCGCCCGGTACGTCCTCACCCGCGACGTCTGGCACCCCTCACTGCGCGGCACGGTCGTGGATCGTCTGCAGGGCTGGACCCTCTGGGAGCTCGCCCCGTAGGTCGCCGGGAGCTCCCGCCCCTCGATCCAGCCTTTTGCGGTCGTTGTCGCCGCGGATTCTCATGTCTTTTTGACCGGGCTCCTCTGGAAAAAGGCTTTCCCCTTGCGATGACGCCCATAACCTCCTCACCGGCCCCCTCATGAAGCTTTCCATCGTCATCCCCTGCTACAACGAGGTCACCACCATCCGCCAGATTGTCGACCGGGTGCGCGCGGCGCCAGTCGAGGACAAGGAGATCATCGTGGTCGATGATTGTTCGGCCGACGGCACGCGCGATCTGCTGCGCCAGGAGATCACCCCCCTCGTGACCGCGGTGCTCTACCACGAACGGAACCAGGGCAAGGGCGCCGCCCTGCGGACGGGATTCGCCGCCACCACCGGCGACATCGTGCTGGTGCAGGATGCCGACCTCGAATACGACCCGGGCGAGTATCCGAAGCTGATCAAGCCCATCGTCGAGGGACAGGCGGACGTCGTTTTCGGTTCCCGATTCCTGGGCGGCGGAGCGCACCGCGTCGTCTACTTCTGGCACATGGTGGGCAACAAGTTTCTCACCCTGTGCTCGAACATGCTCACGAACCTCAACCTCACCGACATGGAAACCTGCTTCAAGGTGTTCCGCCACGAGGTGCTGCAGAAAATCAAGATCGAGGAGGACCGTTTTGGCTTCGAGCCCGAGATCACCGCGAAGGTCGCCCGGCTGCACGTGCCCATCTACGAGGTGGGCATCAGCTACTACGGCCGCACCTACGAGGAGGGAAAGAAGATCGGCTGGCGCGACGGCTTCCGCGCACTCTATGCGATCGTGAAGTACAACGTGTTTCGATGAGTGCTCTCCCAGGCCTCCCGCCGCGTTCCGAGACCGGCGACCGCACGCCGTATCTGATGGCGCTGGCCGCGGCAGCCATCGTCTTGGCTTTCGCCGCGACCACGAACCAGGTTTGGGAGGATTACTACATCACTTTCCGCATCAGCCGTAATCTGGTGGAAGGCCACGGGC
>Ga0182027_10005284_pt1 | contig 19676 bp, 13 predicted proteins | sample 712E1DmetaG_FD_121300 | JGI IMG/M metagenome (GOLD analysis project Ga0182027, IMG submission 121300) | Permafrost microbial communities from Stordalen Mire, Sweden - 712E1D metaG (Illumina Assembly) | ecosystem: Environmental > Terrestrial > Soil > Wetlands > Permafrost | place: Sweden...
CTGCTTCTGATCTTCGGCTGATACCTTCACCTCAAGGGGGCGTCGCGACATGCCCTAGTATAGGCCCAAAGATTCCCCAAAAACAATTTATTATAGAATCTGTTCATGCGGTCAAAGACCTAGAACACATAGAACCCAAAAGAATGATGATAGGAGCTGGGTGCTTCCCTGCGTCCTTCATCCGCATCCTTAAATGAAAAACTCCGCGAGAAGACCTCTAATTGGGTCCTCATCTATTAAGGCGGAAAACGAGGGGGGAATTTGCGCGGGAGGAAAATAATTTTTAGCGTAAATGCGCATTGCAGTCTTTGAGCAGGGCTTCGGCAAGGGCCGCCTTGTCAGGGTCGTCGCGCCAGCTTCCCGAGGCAACCACTTCCCGCCATCCATCAACCGCGCGCTGTGCGGCCACCCGTGCCTCACTCCAGTTCCCGAAGGCCACCTCAACGGTTGCAAGGTTCTGGTATGCCGAGGCAACTGAACGGGTTACACGATACCGCTCAGAATCAGGCGCGGAAATCCGCTCCGCCCTCGCGATCGCTTTTCGCGCCATATCGAGGGCTCCGGGGTGATCGCCCTGATGGGCGAGGATCACCGCAATGCTCTCCTCGCTGGCCAACGCTTGCGAGACCAAGCTGAGGTCGGAGGGGCTGCGGGCCAGCGCCTTCTCGGCAGCGGCAAGGGATTGCCGACTTTTGACCAGCGCCTCGTCACTTCTTCCCAGGCCCTCCAGCCGTTTCCCCTCGTATTCCTCGACCAACGCCAGGGTTCGCGCCTCCGAAATTGAGCGAGGGTCAGCCGCCACGAGCTTCTGGAGAATTCCGTCCGCCTCTTGAAGATCCGCCAAGGATTCCGCCCACTCATTCTTGGGGAGGTCCAACGATGCATGGAACACCAGGGCGTTGGCAAGATCATACTGCGCAAGCTGATCGTTGCGGTCAGCCTTCGCCAGATCGCGGGCGATGCCGAGTGCCTTCCCGTAGTATTCGCGCGCTCCCGCCGTATCACCGAGGTTCGGATAAAGCGGGCTCCCCAAGCCGCCGCCGAGGTTGCCGTAGGTGATCATCAAGCTGCGTCGTACCTGGACATCGGAGGGGTTGCGGGCCAATACGCCTTCCCTCCGCGCCACAGCTTTCCGGTATCGCTCCATGGCTTCAGGCAGATTCCCCTGAATGTGCCATACCTTCGCCTCCTGACTATAGGCCGTCCCGAGTTCAAGTTGAATGTCGGTGTTACTCGGGGAAACATGCAGCGCTCGTTCCGTGGCCTGCGTCTGGAGTTGTGAGAAGTGGAGAGCAGCGCTGGTATCGCTGCTCACTAGTGTATTCACCATCCCCGAGTACACCTGGCTTTCAGCGAGAAGGCATTGCGAGTCCTTGGGACACAATCGCGGGAGCCGCTGAGCCGCTGGCAGGATGTTACGCATCATCTGCAACGCCCGCGGTTCTTCACTCGTCCGGGCAAGCAATGTCGCCCAATTGACTTTCTCTTGCACCCACTGCAAAACGTAATCCGAACGATCGGGATCTTTAGCCAGAAGGGGTTCAATCAACGCAACGGATTTTTCGTAATTCGCCAACGCACCCTTGGTGTCACCCAGATTCGGCTGCAGGGGAAAACCCAGGACGTTCGCGACTTTAAAATAGGAGGCGCTCAACACAAACCGCAGGCCGTCGTCTTGGCCGGCATCTATGGACAGGTCCTCCAGGAATCGGAGCGTCGTCACTACGATCTGACGCCGGGCCTCCGTTGCGCCGGGGAGTTTTTCGATGGCCGTGTGCACGTCGAAAAGCGAACTGTTTGCCAATTCCAGCATCTGGGCGAGGCGGCGTCGGGAGCGGTCCTGTTCAGCTCTGGCGACTTGGGTTTCGGCTTCTGCCCGGGCCCGTTCGCGCTCGGCAAGTTGCCTCTGCCCTTCGGCACGCGCGCGCTCGGCCTCGGCAGACTGCCTCTGGGTTTCCGCGAAGCTGCGCGCACTTCCGGCTCGGCGAGCCTGCCTCTCCGCCAGAACAATCCCCCCGAGCAGGCTCAGGAAGATCAGGAAGGTCGCCGCCACGGCCAGGCTGTTGCGCCGCACAAACTTGCGGGCGCGATATACCACCGAAGCCTGCCGGGCGAGGACGGGCCGGCCGTCCAGATAGCGCACGATATCGTCGGCAAACTGATTCACCGATCCATAGCGGCGTTCGCGCTCCTTGCGCATCGCCATGAGAACGATATTGTCCAGATCGCCGTCCAGCCGGAGCGGTGCGCCGGCGGCCCGGGCAACGGCGCTGGGGCGTGGGGTATCCGTTTGACAGACCACGCGCTCAATTTCCGAGGGGCTATGGGTAGCAATCCGCTGGGCCTGGCTTCCCGTCAGCAGCTCAAAGAGAATGGCCCCCAAGGCATAAACGTCCGCCGCAGTGGTTATCGCCAAGCCCCGGATTTGCTCGGGGCTGGCGTACTCCGGGGTGAGTGGGCCCATCGCGGCAGAAGTGGAGGTGAGCCCGGGATCATTGCCGGGATCCAGCAGCTTGGCCACTCCGAAATCAAGGAGTTTGGGAATTCCCTCTGCGGCAACAAAAATATTGCCGGGCTTGAGGTCGCGATGGACTACCAGCCCACGGTGGGCATACGAGACGGCCTCGCAAACTCGCAAGAACAATCGTAAACGAAGTTCCAGATTGAGAGCCTGCTCGCGGCAGTAGGAATCGATCGGCTGCCCTTGCACATACTCCATAACAAAAAACGGGCGGCCATCAGGAGTTGTGCCCCCATCGATGAGGTGAGCGATGTAAGGATGCTCGAGGCCGGCCAGAATCTGGCGCTCATGGCGAAAACGCGCGAGCACTTCCGTACTGTCCATGCCGCGCTTGACCACCTTGATGGCCACCAGCTTGCGGTATTGTTCGTCGTCGCGCTCACCCAGGTACACCGATCCCATGCCGCCACGCCCGATTTCCTTCAACAAACGGTACGGTCCCATGCGCGTGCCGACCAGCGACGCATGGTCGTCGAGCAGCGCACTGACCTCAGACTCGATAGCCGCGGCGATGGCGGAGCCATCGGCGGCGTCAGCCCGGAGCAGGGACTCTACCTCAGAGCGCAACCCTGCATCCCAGTTGCAGACGCGCGCCAGGAACGCATCGCGCTCGGAGATAGGCAAATCGGCAGCCTCAAAGAAAATCTCCTGGATTCGGTCCCAGTTGTTGCTGGACACAGTCTCTCCTTCGAATCGATGAGCACCCCACTAATAAGGCGAAAAAGGCCGGAGAAATTTGCCCCCATGTCAGGATTTTTCGTCAGGGGCGGCTTTCTGATCCAGCTCACGTTGCAACCATGCCTGGCCCACGCGGAGTTGACGCCGCACCTCGGTGACGGAAAGTTCCAGAACCTCGGCGGATTCCTCAGCGCTCATCCCTCCGAAGAAACGCATCTCGATCAACCGCGCCTTCAGGAGATCGTTCCGCGCCAATTGATCCAGGGCCTCGTCAATGGCGATGATCGTTGAAGGCTGACCGACGGGCATGCCGGCAGCCATTTCCAGGGACAATTTCACCGCTCCACCACCACGTTTCTCCGCATTGCGAGTCCGTGCGTGGTCGATCAGGATCCGGCGCATGACTCGCGCCGCTACGCCCATGAAGTGCGCACGGCTGCGATAATCGGGTTGCTCCTGCTTTATTAGCCGGACATAGGCCTCGTGCACCAAGGCGGTCGGCTGCAGCGTATGGCCAGAACGCTCGTGGCTCATGTAGCCCCGCGCAAGCCTCCGCAGTTCGGGGTAAATGAGAGGTATCAGACGGTCGAGTGCGCTCTTGTCCCCTGAGGCGAACTCATGTAGCAGAGCTGTGATGGGCTGCTCTTGCGGCAATCGCGACATACCATCAGGGATTTTCATGATCCCCTTTCCGCTAACCCAAAAGGTACTCCAGACCGCTACCCAATGCAACCGTGAGGGCGGATCATGGATAAGAGCTGGGCCGCCGACACAAATGGTGTCACGTGCCTATATTCCAATCCAGCGTGGTAATAGGGTAGCGATAACAAAGAAGGTCGAGACGCGGAGAATGGAGGCTTTCGGTCAGCGGGCTGTACCCGCCGTAGTTAAGGTTGCGTAGCCGTGACGAGCGTTTCAAACCGCTGATCATCTTATGAAGTAAATTGTGAAGTAGCTCGTTACGTCCGGCTGGTTGAGCTTTCCAGTCAGCCGGGCTGAGTTGGTGTGTTCGTTGACCTGTGTTTTAACCTGCCCCAAATCTTTGAGCGAGGCCAAAAGAAGCCAGAGTCCCTTACGACAGTCAACGTTCAGTTCCTTTACCTTGCTCAAATCCAAGGCGGAAATCGCTTGCTGGGCGCGTTCATCACGGGAATTTGCGATGCTGGCGATGGAGTCATGGGAGAAGTCCATGCTCAGCAAAACCAGCACTTTCGGATTTCCAAGGAATCCCGAAAGCAAGCCTCGCAACTCCTTCAGCCGGTTTTCTTGCGCGTTGACGTCCACCAGAACGGGTACGACGCAGCTGTGGGGGAAATAGTATTTCAGGAACGGAACGAGCACCCCCACGGAATGCTCTCCCGTGAAGGCTTCCGGGTCTTCCGGCAAGCTGGTGGCGGCCTTGATCTGCTGAACGATGCTCCGGTCTGTTTCCACGATCCCGAAAGGGGTTTTCCAAGGCAGTGATGAGAGACTGATGTTTGCGAACCATGATGGAAATGATTGGGGCCAATCAGGATAATGGTTTCCGGCGAAGTCTCGGCGCGCAGCGCGTCAAAGAACCTCACCATCAGGCCACTGGCCAGAAAATGATGAGTCACAATACCCGCTCGAATCCGCTGGCCCGATAACAGAAGAGGCGGGGCGACCAGGCTCGATTTCCGTATGGCTTCGAGATAGGGCTGGGGATTATCGCTCCACCATGAGTAGTGGTACGCTCGCGTCCACGCAGGGGTAGCGAGCAAACAGAGGAGGATTGCGCCTTGACAACGCAGCCTCAAGGCGCTTCGCCGGCATTTTTCGAGAATGTGGAATACCAATCCGGCGGTGTGATGCCTTGCTGTTTTCTTATCTTCTCATCGCCTCCATATATAATTTTCTTCCACTCGGAATCACTATAGCGCCACCTCGAAATAAACTCGAACCAGGAGTAAACATAACCCACGGTCAACCGGGTTCCTCCGAAGGCATCCTTGATCACGACGATCATTCTCTGGGGCGTGCCAATCCCTTCTTCCAATACCCGGCCGCTTACATTATCCGTCGCGACATCGGCGACCAAAGCCATTTGCAAAAGGGATTGCTCCTTGATGATATCCGCGCCCCGAGGCAGTAGCAGCGAACGGTCAAAACTCAACCGAAGTCTCTTGATCCACTCGTAGTCTCCGGGGGTGATGAGCTCACCAGTATTTTCCTTTTGCGCAATTTCTTCCGCCCGATGTGCAAGTCCCCTAAAGAGCGTGAATTTATCCGCATATTCATCCGGGATAAAGCCCGAGCTCTTGAGCGCCGCCAGCATCTGGTCAATCGACGCGGTGAGTTGATGGAAGAAAACCGGATTGGGCTCGACGTATCCTTTGGGCCCCGGCGGAATGTAAGGGGGAATCTCGAATTCCTCACCCCCACCCATCTCCGCGGCCGACTGCTCGGCATAAAGGATGGTGTCGTGCTTCAGCTCTGTCCACGAAGCGAGGCCAGTGTTCAAGTTCTTGTACTGCCAGGGCTCCCCCAAAACAAAAGCTTGTTTGCTGGGGGTTGGCTGGAACAGGGTTTTCAGGCCGTACAGATATTGCTCGTAGAAAGTCGACCGCTTGCCCAATTGCTCTTCCATGGCTCCCTTGAGCTTGGCAATCTGGCTGTCATAATTGGGCCACTGGTGTTCCTTTTGCTCCTTCTGCTGTAAATCCGTTGCCGCCATCGAGCCGAACAGGACCATCACGTCAAGCGCGGAGGGAAGATTGCGCGGATTTTGGTCATCGCCCACACTGGGGGAGGTCAACTGATTCAGAATGAGAGCGTCGAGCACGTAGCGCTGGCCCAAGAACTTGAATCCCGCTGTCTCGCGCAGGCGCTGCTCTTGGGTAATCCGGTTCCGGTCTGCGTGGAAACGATTTGCGGCGCAGGGAGGTCGCTCCAAGCTGTTCGTTGGAAAGCGGCAACGTGGTCGTCCAGATTCGCACTGAGCTCGTGGAAACCCGGAACCTCCGTACCGAAGACTTTCCGATTGACGGAGCGGTACCCTGCCAGCGTGTATTTGTCCTGCCGGCCAATGAGATAAGTGACCAGCGCATCTATATTGTCGAACCTACTGCTTTCATGGGCTCCTTCCACTAAGTGCGGCAGCAAGCTTGCGGCTAGGGTTTGAGTCTTGTCGGAGAGGAGAAAATTGTGGCGGCCGTACCACATCATGCCGCGAAAGTATCTTCGCAATGCCTCGTTCTTGGCATAGTGTCCACGTATCTTATATTGCGTGAAGTCTTCTTTGCCGAGCCCCCGGAAGTTCTGGGCAGAGGGCAATTCGCCTTCCCCCGAATTGATACGCGCGACCAAAGCCTCCGTTTGTGAACGAATAGCCGCGGGAACTGCGAACGAAGGGTCGAGCACCTTGGCGGCCACCGAAAAATAGAGCAGATCATAAAGTAATGCCTCGCGAATAGCGGGCATGTTGAGAGGCGCCCCTTTGACCTCATCTTCCGAAGTTTTGGCGAGTGCTTTGGAGAGGTTCGTAACTGCTGGCAGGAACTTCTTCTCCTCGATGTCCTGGAGCATCCGATCAAAAATCAAATGATAGGCGTGAAGGAATAGATCGGTAGTTACGAAGACCTGCTCGCCGGAGGATGAGTCTGAATCGTAATACAAATCCGCCATATCATCGACTTCGATTTCCTTGGGCGCGGGCATTGCCTCGATGTAGAACCCGTTCTGGGACAGCTTCTGCCGGTCCGCTTCAGAAAAACTCAATTTCGAGCTGCGAATGCGCCTCGGGACCTCTTCCTCGGTGACCGCCGACTGATTGACGGAGGCGAAAATCAATGGCTTCACCTCGCTCCCCGATATGAAACCGTAGCGCGGCCGCTCGGAAGCGTTGAAGCGCGCTTTGATCCATCTCCGCCCTTGGAAATTGAGCTGGCCGACGGCGTCCACGACTTCTCCTTGTAAAATCGTCAAGACCGCCGGACTGGCAGGGTCGGGCACCACGTGAACCGAAGTGGTTTCCGTTACCGCTATGTACCGGTCACTCTCGGGGCGGTCAAGGGCTGGCTCAAGCCATAGCTTGCGGGCGTCAACGTACCCTTTGGCCTCCTTGCCCCCGATGATGGCGCGGATAGCAATAACTTCAGGTTGCGCAGGGTCGTATTTCCCCTTCACCGTTTCACCGTAGTAGACGTAGGGAGGCATCTCCATCAGGTCACTGTCACGAAGCTTTGCGTACGAAAGGCTTTCTTCGGGCACCTTTTCGTTAGGTTTCTTTCGAAAGAAATCCACTTGGTAGGAGACGACGTAGTTCCGTTCACGGCCCGCCGATTCTGCGCTTCCTCCGGGGGAAAGACTTCCCAGGAAGTCGGCGACTTTTTCCGTCACCTCCTCGGGATTCACCTGCGCCACGTCCGCAGGCTTTGCTGATGAGCGGGTTCCCGTCGGGGCGGAAAATGGGTTCGTCGTACTTGCTGTGGCTGGCTTTGATTTCCTCTTCCCGAAATAGTAAGTGCCAGCCGCTACCGAGAAAACAAGAAAGCCGACGAGGACATAGATAGTTTTCCGGTATTTCATTGTCCGACCCTCCGTATTGCAAGGATATGAATCCGGCCGGGAAATGGCTTGCCAAGCCGTGCTTCCATGTCAGCACAACTTGTAGGATTTCTGTTTCCGACGGGCATTTAAGCCCGGAATTTCCATTTTAGCGTCTCGGAGCTGGCAAGTGTATACCCGTTTGCCGCAGCACGGCCATCCGATACCGCAGGTGCGCTACCGCAGGTTTGTGTCCGCTACCGCAGGTTGCCCGCGGGGTAGAGTCCGCAACCGGCAGGCAAAAACCTGGGGAAGCAAGCAGGGTGATGGCGAGGTGTCCGAGAAATCGCATGGGAAACGGGTCAAAGGCGCCGGCTGACTCCATCCCGAAGGCGCACACCTGGCTGCCAGACGGCGCGCTGGCGCCTGGAGTGCGGAATTGCGATTGCGCAAGAGCCGGTGGGTATATACTGCTGGGGTTCAGGATGCCAAAATGGAAATCCTGATAAACAGTGATCAATAGAGACCAAAGAAATATTTCAATAGGAGAGAGTTTACCATGCCAGGTACCGCTATCATGATCATAGTCGTTGCTGTAATCCTTGTAATCTGGCTGCTAGGGCAATCCGTTCGTACCGTAAGGCCGACCAGTCGAGGTTTAATCGAGCGGTTTGGCAAATACAACCGTTTTGCTAACCCGGGTATTATCTTTCTGATTTCGTTTATCGAGCACCTGGTTCGCGTAAATATTACAGAAAATATGATCGATGCCGGACTGCAAGAGATTATCACCAGCGATAGTCTGAATGCCCAGGTTGATGCCCAGGTTTACTTTAAGGTACGTTCTGATGAAGAGGATGTTAAAGCATCCCAATATAATGTGTTCAACTATATGCTGCAGATCGTGGCACTGGCGCGAACAACACTAAGAAACATCATCGGCACTATGACATTAAAAGATGCCAACAGCGAGCGCGGTAAAATCAATAGCGCACTGTATAATAACCTTTCCACGGAGACCAAGAGCTGGGGGCTTGAAATTGTTCGTACCGAGCTTAAGGAAATCAATCCTCCTACTGACGTCCAAGAGACAATGAACAAAGTGGTTAAAGCCAGTAACGAAAAGATTGCTGCGATTGACTTTGCGACGGCTCGTGAAACTCAGGCAGACGGCGAAAGACGCGCTGCTATCAAGGTGGCTGAGGGACAAAGGCAGGCCGCAATCCTGCAAGCTGAAGGTCAGAAGCAGGCCAAGGTACTGGTAGCTGATGGTGAAGCTCAGGCAATTAAGCTCGTGAATGAAGCGGCCGACCTTTATTTCAAAGGTAATGCGCAACTGCTTCGGCAACTACAGGCGGTAGAAACATCGCTCACCAACAATTCCAAAATCGTTGTGCCTACAGATTCTTCACTGGTCAATGTTATCGGAGGTCTGGCGGGCATCGATACTCATCCGCCGGCAAAGAAGTAATTCGATTTACTACGTGTTGTAGAGGAAACCGTCAGTAGAGCCGGTCCACAAGAAGGTAAAGGCGCCCGGCAAACGATTTCCTTATCCTGAAGTCGACCATTCCGAGGTTGCTTGCGAGGCCACTTGCACCACGCGGTCACCGACCTTGATGGCGCCTCCGATGAGGATCTGAGCCCGCAAGCCACCACGGTGGGTGAGTCCTCGGATCACATCACTGTGCGTCAGCCGTTCAAGGTGCGCGCAGGGTTCGCACAGCCTGAGACCCCGCAGGATGGCCTCGCCTACTTGAAACTCGCGGCCCACCAAATGGTTGAGCGCGACGCCGCGTGTCACAATGTTACGACGTGCCTCGGCGGGCATGAGCGCAACGCCGTAATCACGTTCCAGCGCTTCCAGCGCCTCGATCTCGATGAGCGTGACCTCGTAATCAGGTTGGGGCTTCCAGAAGGTGCCGAGTCCGAGGAAGTACCGGTCTCCTTCGAGTCCCTTTGCGGCGACGGCCCGCACGTGTTGTAAGGTTGACATCGCAGTTGCCGCTCCTGGAGCAATGTGTATCGAGGCTACGCTACCTTGACCCATCTCCGTTGAACTCCCTCGCTCTGCTGGACCTTTCATTGAGGAACCAATCGACTGGTATGGGGCTCTCAGGGCAAAATATCCCCGAGAACAAAATCTGGGGCAGGCCTGCCCCCACATTCCGGGCCGTTCAACGGTGCTTACTTCCCACTCTCCATCACCGGGAGGCGTTGAGGCGCCTGAACGATCATTTGCCGCGCCGCCTTGGGCACCGAGAAATTGATGGTTATGCCCACGGGGGCCAGCCGCAGGGCACGGATAGCGTAGTTTCCTCCAGTGTTGACAAGGAGCAGTTCGCTACGGTCGAGAGTCTGCTGGTCGGTGTAGCCTTGGGGCAGAACAGCGCCCTCGTTTTTGCTGGTCTCCCCCTCGAAGCTGGTGACCAGGCGCGCAGACCCACTCGAGTCGACGCTGAACGAGTAGTTACCGGGGGGCAGAACCGCCTGTCCCCATCGGGCCTCAAACGGCAGAGTGAATGTTCCATTGACCACCTCTGCGTTAGCCAAAGCAGCGCTGGAGCAGATCACCAGTGCCGCAAGCCCCAGTATGCGGGGCAGTCCGTAAATTCGAGTCGATTTCATGATCCACCTCCTGAGTAAAGTCGCGATTTTTGGAGCAGCCTTTTTTCCGCTCTCACTTGTGTCATACGCCCCAGCGAATGCCCAGGTTACCTGTTCATTTGCAGTTCAACAGCAGTTCACCAACAGCCCATCGACACCGCAACGGGCCTGCGCTGGGCAAGGTTCGTGGCGGAGGTGGAAGCGTTTGACCGGTCCGGGATTTAGGCCCAGTACTAAGGAATAGTGTCGGAGAAATCGGTCGGAAAAGCACCAGTTTCGGCCTTGGGATTCTCCGCCCACGCAAAACTGAACCCTCCCCTGGCCCGTGGAAGCACCCAGCACTGACAACTCGACTGGACCTTGCATTCGCAGGAGGCCGGGTGTAGGCTGCCTCTCAGCTCGAAAATGAAGACGTAAATCCGTGCTAAATAGTGGAGGGGGAATCGCGTGAACAGGAGACGGGTCTACCTGCTGGCCTTAATGTTCCTCGCAGCCCTCGCGTACTCGGTGGAAATGTACGGCCAGGTTGAGGCCACAGGCGCGAAGTCTTTTGATATCCGCTGAGCGTTGTTTCAAGAACTTGCACTTCTGGGATACCTGCGAAGAAGCAGCACTTCTCGCAGAGTCCGCCCCGCTTGGGCTGCGGCGGTCTCGAGCATACGCACACTTTCCCGGGTCATGGCCCGGAGCTGAAAGTTGAGATTTCTCACAGCGGATTAGTTAACGCTACGACATTTCGAAATACGCCGGGACCGTACGTGGCAATGGGGCGCTTGCTGTCAAAACCCGGCTGGACGATTGGCGTTCGCGTTTGCTACATTAGCTATGCGAACGGCGCACCCATAGCGCCGTAACCCAAGATGGAGGATGCATTTCTATGTCGAAACAAGACGAAGCCGGTCTCATCCTGAAACTTTATGAACTGCGCAGGGAAGACACGATGCGCAAAGCGCGAGACTGGTATTTTCGGGATTTCAATCCGCAATCGATGGCTGACTTCACCGAAGCGATGTTTGGCGAGCACAGCGCTCATTTGCGGATGGTGGTGAGCTATTGGGACATGGCCGCGGCGCTCGTTAATGACGGAGCCATTCGCCTGGACCTTTTTACAAGTACCAACGGTGAGCACGTCGGCGTCTTCTCCAAAATCGAGCCGTTGCTTGGCGAAATCCGCAATGCATTTGCACCCCAATTCGCGGTCAACCTTGAAAAGTTGATTGACGCGACACCCGATGGTCGGAACCAGGCCGCAAAAGCTCGCGAACGCATGAAAGCTATCCGCGCTCAGATTGCGGCGAAGCAAGCGAAGACCGCCCAGTAGGGTTAGACCGGAGGATTGGGAAGTGCCATTTCCGGCGAGCTGGAACACGTCGGGGCAAAGGTTGGGGCGGCCGACGTCCGCGATCCTCGAACATCCCTCGGGAAGCAAAACATCTTCTGGGGAAGTGCCATATCCGTGAAAGAGGAGGTGGATGCCTTGGGCGAGGAAGCGTGCCAGCGCTTTGGCCGGATCACCATCACGGCGCCCAATGCGGCGATTGGAGGCGAGGCGGCGGCGGAAAACAAGACCTTATTGCCTCTGTCCTTTCATCCATCGCCAGTCCGGCTTGCATGTATTACTGTTCAATTCCCATTTCGGTCAAACCTTGAAAATAATTCGCTTCTTGTACATGACCGTCAATATGCCCAGCCACAGTGCCGTCCAAGCGACCGCATACAGCTCCGATCCATTAACCGGGCCGACCCAAGAAGCGAACAATTTGTAAATCAAGCTGGTCAAGGTAACCCTTGGGCCGTCTGCCAGAGTGAGCTTGATCAGTTCCAAGTTGATCAAGGAAGTGGTGGTGCCAGCCACTACCCAGAGGAAAAGAGAATTGACCCCGACGATGACGAAGGGCTTCGTCCACCAGGTAATTTTCCGGACGTCCGCCAGATAGTAGCAGCACGCCAGGATGACCAGAGCCATCCCACACATGAAAACCACGAGGGAACTGGTCCATAGGCTCTGGTTAATGGGAAACCACACGCTCCAAACCGAACCCAAAAGGAGTCCCACAATCCCCACCAGGAGAAAGGAGCGGACTTTTTCCATCGCCGAGCGAGACGAGCGGAGATACACTCCAGCCAGAACGCCAATTAGCATGTTGGCCACCGCCGGGAACGTGCCCAACAGACCTTTCGACTCCCCCGTTGCGCTCTGTAGATGCCTGGGCATGACATGGAGGTCAATGAACTGCACCCAGTTACCGTCTCTTCCCAGCATACCCGCACCGTGGCCGGGGACTGGAACGAACTTCAAGAGGATAAAATAAAGCACCAGGATGGCCGCGGCGGTAATGGCCAGCCCCCGGTTCTTGAGCTTTAGATAAAGAATCGAGGCGAAGAAATAACACAGGGCAATTCTTTGCAGCGCATTGAAAATGCGGATATTCGCGAGATGGTACCTGGGAAGGCCGTCCATGTAATTGTAATACCCGTTCATAAAGACACCGATGGCGAACAGGATCACCGTCCGCAGCAGGATATGGGCTACGAGCTTCCCCTTTGAATCCCCGCGAGCCAGCCGCCCTGCAAAGGAATACGGCATCGCGACGCCGACAATGAAAATGAAGAACGGAAAGATCAGATCCGCAATCGACCAGCCGTCCCATCGGGCATGAGTAAGCAGCGCATAGGTAAAGTTGTGGGCACCGGGCATGTTGACCATGGTCATGGCGACAAGCGTCATGCCGCGAAAGATATCCAGTGCGAGCAACCGCTCCTTAGGATGCACGAGCGGGGGTGGGGTGTTTTCACTGGTGGCCACTACTTCTGGGGTTACTGGGCTGCTCATTGTTCCTTCCTGTTGAAGGGATGACCGTCAGGATAACACGCACTCGATCCTGATAAACCGGAATCGACTTCTTGGCTCTCGCCGCTGGAAAGTATACTTTCATTTGCGTCCAAGGCAGCCCAATTTTTTCTTCGATCGGCACCATCGCCTTCGAACTACCCATCCCAAAGTCCTGCAAACCCGTTCTCGCCGCTTCTGAAACCGGGCTCTTCAGGCACCGGGCCCTTCGGTGTCTTTCCCGGGATCGATTTCTTGGACGGCTTCGGCTTCGGGCGCTTGACCCAGACGATGAGAACCGCTAGGCTCGGTCCGGTATATTGAAAGCAGAAATCAGCCGTAAACTGGAGATCCTTCGCAACGAGGGAAAAAGAGCCATGTCGAACATAAATTCTAAGCGCATTAATCCCATACCGGGATCTTTGGATCGCAGGGCGTTTTTGAAACTCAGCGCAATTAGCACGACTCTACCACTCGCCCCGCCGCCCAGGGCTGCTGCCGGCAGCGGCGCACCGTCGTCGGGGGCAGAACGGCCTGGTGCGGCCCAACGCGAGTTGCTTCCTGCCATTCCCAAGCCTGCGGATCTGGCGAGCGACCGGCTCGTCCACCATGTTCGCGATCTGTTCAACCCCCCCGCGGCGCAAAACGAATCGGGCTATCTTCAGGCTACAAAGTCGGTCTCGGGAATCACCGCCATCAGCTTTCCGCCTTTTGGCTGCTGCGGTGTTCCAGAGACGCCCTTCAGCCCCGGCAACCTCGTGACGTGTGAAACTTTTTTGAACGGACAAATCTTGACTTCCTATCCCGCACCCGCCGGAGAAATTTCCTTCACCTGGTATCCCCACCACATTGTTCGAGAGACCGTAGTTCAGGGCATCCGATTCACAACCCAGACCTTCCTGCCTTCCAGGCAGCGAGCCGCCGCTGAATTGATTGCAGTAAAAAACGAAAGCCAGGGGCGACGCAACATTTCACTAGGCTTCGATCTGCGGGCCGGCGTGACAGTGAAACGCGAAAAGCCCTGGTTCATAAACTCCTCGGCGGAGGTGGACAACAAGCTCACGCCCAGCCACTCCCACGGTTGCGTGATCTTCGAGGCCCAGCACAGCCGGGCGGTCTCCGTACAAGGCGTTTCGGGCCGCCCGGCCCGCATCGAGCAGGGGCGCATGTTGGTCCACGAATTCTCTCTGAATCCGGGAGAAACGCGGATGTTCCACTACCTCAACCTCATCGGGGAAGACAAGGACGCGACCCTGGACGCCTATGATCGACAGCAAGCCGACTTTGAACACTTGCTCGTCGAGAATGAACAACGATGCGCCGGAATCCTCCGGTCAGCCTTCACGCCGGGAAACTCGGAATTCTCGGGACACCTCCCTGAACTCATCACTCGCAGCCCTGAGCTCTGGAGGATTTACTACGTGGGTCTTACCAATATTCTGATCAATCGACGAGTGTCAGAAGAGTCGCTCTATGGTCCGACTTACGTCACCATCCCTCGTGTTTGCCCTACCCTGAGCTTCATTTGGGACGCCATGTTGACATCGCTCAGCCTCTCGCTGCTCGATCCCCAGGCGCTACGCAGGCTACTCGAAAACTGGCTCGTACAGGACATGCATCAGCATCTGGCCACGGATTATCTCACGGGTCAAGGCGTAGGCCCCTGGTACGCCGTCAATGACATGGGCATGTTGCGCTGCGCGCACGCTTACCTGCGCGTGACCGGAGACTTCGCCTGGCTCGACAAAACTATCGAGGGCAAAACGGCGCTTGAGCACCTGGTGGACCATGCTCTGTACTGGAAAAAGCTCGACACGCTCGGCCACGGACTGGCCGACTACGGCAACCTCGACAACTTGCTGGAAGTCGTCAGCACCTGGATCCACGAAGTCCCGGCGATGAACGCGGGCAATGTCTACGGGATGCGACTCGTCGCCTCGCTGCTCGAACGACGTGGGGACGCGAGGGCTGCTCAGTTGAGGTCTGAGGCAACGGAGCTCGCGGCTCGAATCAACCGCTCCCTGTATGTGGAAAGTAAAGGCTGGTGGAAATGCGGCCAGCCCGATGGCACGTTCAACGAGGTTCGGCACTGCTACGACCTGCTTACCGTACTCGACACCATGTTCGCGGACCTGAGCGAAAAACAGAAAAAGGAGATGAGCCACTTTTTCTGGAGCGAACTGCACACGCCTTTGTGGATGCACGCCCTCTCCCCAGGCGATGTTGACGCCACCTGGAACATCCGCGCCGACCACAGTTGGCAGGGAGCTTATACGGCCTGGCCCTCGATGACCGCCAAGGGCCTTTACAGGATTGATCCCCCTGCCAAGGTGGCGGCATGGATCAAAGGCTTGGCGAAATCGGCCAACCAGGGCCCGTTCGGGCAGGCTCACATTGCCGAGACCGTTTTTCCGCCCGAAAATGGCGGGGCGCTCAAGTGTCCCCTCGAGCAGCCCTATGGGAACGATTGGTGTTGTGTTTCGGGCGGCAGCTTCATCGATCTGGTGATCGACTCGATTTTTGGCGCCGATTTGACGCTTCGTGACGGCATCCGAGTGAGATCGCGGCTGGCGGATTTCGATCCCGCAGCCAAGCTCCTGAACGTCCATTACCAGGGGCAAAACTATACGATCTCGAGCGCCGGTGCTCACCGTGCATAAGGACTTTTGCGTCTTCTCGACCGTCTGCCGGCGCCATGTCCGACAAATGACGATCAAGAAAGAGGATGGGCGCTGCCGCAAGAAATTGCACGGTCGTGCCCCCGTGCGCCGGGATCCGCGGGCAGAGCAACTCCCCTACCCTACTGATTGCAGCGTGTATAATAATTGCCGCGGTTTTGGGTTGCGGTCCGATTCGCAATCTGGACGCGCACGTGTCGAACGGAGAGTGAAATGTCTGAGCAAAACTTTTCTATCTTGATGCTTGCTGCGGGCAAAGCGACGCGCTTCAAATCCGAGCACTCGAAGATGCTGCACCGGCTGGCGGGCCGGCTTTTGGGTGAGTACATTGTGCAAGCCGCGCAGGGAGCAGGACCCGACTGCCTCTTCATGGTGATCGGGCACGAGCGCGAAGAAGTGCGGAAAGCCTTTGAACGGCCTGGACTCACCTTCATCGAGCAAAACGAGCAACTGGGCACAGGCCATGCGGTGATGGTGGCGCGTCCGGAGCTTGAGAAGTGCGCCAGCCCCACGGTGGTGGTGCTGGTGGGCGACGCTCCCCTACTCCACTCGGAAACTCTCCTCAAACTAGTCGATGCCCACCGGCAAGTGCGCGCGGCATGCACCATTTTGACGACTCGCCTCGAGAACCCTATTGGCTACGGACGCATCGTTCACGCCGGCCGCCGCGTGCGCAGCATTGTGGAAGAGAAGGTCGCGACGCCGGCACAGAAGAAAATCCGCGAAATCAACTCAGGCATACTTTGCTTCTCGCGTAGCCACCTGCTGGAGCATCTCGAGGAATTGTCGGCCGAGAATGCCCAGAAAGAATACTTGCTGACGGACCTCGTCGAAATCTTCAACCGCCATCGCCTGAAGGTGGCCGCGTTCCCCGAAGCTGACTCGCGGGAGGTGCTGGGGGTAAACGACCGGGTGGAGCTGGCGCAGATCGAAAAGCTGCTGCGGCTGCGCAAGGCAGAGGCGCTCATGCGCCAAGGCGTGACGGTGGTGAATCCCGAGGCGACCTACATCGACCCGGACGTGGAAGCGGGCCAGGACACAGTTATCGAGCCGGGCGCCAGCCTGCTGGGCCGGACGCGCTTGGGCAGCGCCTGCCACATCCAAGGCTATTGCACCATCACCGACTCATGGCTCGCCGACCACGTCGTAGTGCGACCCTACTCGGTGATTGCCAACTCCGAGGTTGCTTCCGGCGTCACCATCGGTCCCTTTGCGCACCTGCGCGACGGCGCGGTAATCGAGGAGAGCGCGCGCATCGGCAACTTCGTGGAAGTGAAGAAATCGCGCCTGGGCCGGGGCGCCAAGGCGCTTCATCTGACGTATCTCGGCGACGCCACCTTGGGCGCCAACGCTAACATCGGCGCCGGAACAGTCACCTGCAATTACGACGGCGTGAAGAAAAACCCCACCGTCATCGAAGACGGCGTCTTCATTGGAAGCGGCAACATGCTGGTGGCCCCGGTGCGGATCGGCCAAGGGTCGTATACCGCTGCGGGCTCGACCATTAGCGAAGATGTGCCGCCCGATTCGCTTGCCATCGCGCGGAGCCCTCAAGTCACAAAACAGGGATGGGTGAAGGAACACAGGAAGTCACCGGTGGAAGAAAAATCACGTCGCCGGAAGCCGGCTCCGTGACGGCCTTCACTTCTTAAGCGGTAGCGAAGTCATTTTGCGCGTTGAACTCTTGCATCTGGATCGTTTGGCCCGGAACAAAGCCTCGCGCCTTCAGTCCCTCGATAATCCCTCCCACGCCTTCATCCATCGAGGGCTGGCTTTGGAACTTAAACAAGGCGACCCGGGGTATCTTGCGTTTCGCCGTGTTGCCACGGTTCCAGTCGGAAACCAGGAGGATGCCGCAAACTAAAAGGATGAGCACTATCCCAAGAGATAAACGCTGAATTGCGGTGCGCATAGATGCAGCTCCAGAGGCAAAACCACTCATGAGTATAACCAGATTTCCCTTAAGGCTTCAGCATATCGTCGGCTGAGGCAACCGAGGCTTTGAAATAGTAGATTACGTTTTGCAAGAAGAACAACTCGTACGCAAATAATGGACCGCAATAGCGAGGCACAGCTCGAAACCTGGGTCGGATCCTTCCGTTTTCCTATGATGATCGAATCGAAACTCATCCCGGTAGCATTGTCATAGTACTTTCGTAGGTAGCGAAATTGCTTTGTTTTTCCCCAAAACCACAGTAATTTATTTTGGGGATGTTTCGCTCGCCAATCTTTCCTCACTCCCTGTTGAACCAATGGGACGGAGGGGCGAAGTGTCTGTTGAATTGAGGCCTCAAATTATATGGGCGCCCAGATTCGAACTGGCACTTTCCTGGCTGTTCTCTCGCGCAATCCTCCTTGACTTCGTCAAGTGCCGCGTCAGGACAGCCGATACAGGAATTTGTAGAGTCCGATAGTTTCGGCGTCCCGCCTGTTGCCTTACCCTCCGCAACGGCGATTGAACTCCCAGAACGTGCGAGGAGGCAGCGTGAGAATCTCGCTTAGGCACAAAATTTATGGGTTGGCGTTCGTAGCGGCGATCCTGCCGGTACTGGTGTTGCTTCTGCTTATGCAGCATTTTCGCAGCAGCGTTTCGCAGCGAGCGGCTCGTGAATTGACCGCACTGGCCATGGCCAACGTGGAGCAAACGGCCAGGGACACCTACGGTCTTTGCGAAACCGCGAACGATCTGTTGCAGCGGCGAACAAACATAAACCTCAACGTGGCCCGGAGGATTCTGGCTGAGAGGGGTGGGGTCTCGAGCGGCGGGGGTAGCGTGCAATGGCAGGCCGTGAATCAATTCACGCGGGGGCCGGCGGAGGTCACCTTGCCCCGCATGCTGATTGGAGGCACGCTGGCGACGCAGTCGCGCAGCTTCCAAACGCCTTCGCCCGTCGTGGACGAGATCACCCGGGTGATAAGCAGCACGGTTACAATCTTTCAGCGGATGAACGAGCAGGGCGATATGCTGCGCGTGGCGACCAGCGTGGCAGCGGCGGACGGTAACCGCGCCATCGGCACGTACATCCCCGCCACAGGTCCTGACGGGGCGCCCAGTGCTGTGATCGCCTCGGTGCTGCGCGGTGAGGTTTACCGGGGCACGGCTTTCGTCGTGAACGATATGTATGTGGCCAACTACGAAGCGCTGCGCGACGGAGCCGGCCGGATCGTTGGAATGCTATACGTCGGGGAGCGTATCTCTTCCGTCGAATCCGTGCGGCGCACCATCATGAACACGGTGATTGGCCGTACCGGACGCATTGTGGTGGTGGGATGCAAGGGTAATCTGCGCGGGCGCTACATCATTTCCGTTGACGGCAAACGCGACGGCGAGAACATCTGGGACTCTCGGGACGCCGACGGCAACCTGGTCGTCCAAACTCATGTGCAAAAGGCCCTCTCGGCAGGCAAAGGGGAGGTTTTTGACGCCGTGTACCCGTGGCAGAATCCCGGCGAGCCGAACCCGAGGGTGAAGTGGTCGGCATTCGTGTATTTTGAGCCCTGGGACTGGCTGATCAATGTGGGCGCCTACGAGGACGAGTATATGGCGCCGATCCAGCAAGTAAGCTCGGCGGCGGCCAATCTCCTCTGGGGTGTGACGCTGGCCGGCCTTCTCTCGCTCTTCGTCGTGCTCGGCGTCGCCTTCCTGGTGGGCGGCCGCTTGACCAAGCCCATCGAGCTGCTGACGAACCTCGCGGGGAAGATCGCGAAGGGGGACCTGCACGGCGCGCGCACCGACTTTCTCAATCTTCAAACTCAAAAAGATCAGAAGATACGGGGACGATTCGACTTCCCGGACGAGACCGGAGACATGATGGCTTCCTTCCGGGACATGACCGAGAGCCTCGACAAGCTGGTC
>Ga0182027_10005285_pt1 | contig 19676 bp, 11 predicted proteins | sample 712E1DmetaG_FD_121300 | JGI IMG/M metagenome (GOLD analysis project Ga0182027, IMG submission 121300) | Permafrost microbial communities from Stordalen Mire, Sweden - 712E1D metaG (Illumina Assembly) | ecosystem: Environmental > Terrestrial > Soil > Wetlands > Permafrost | place: Sweden...
CTGCTCGGCAGCAGCATCCTCGGCTTCCAGACCCAGCTTTACTGCAACAACTTCCTCGATTCGGTGGATCGCTATCTCGAAGCGCGCATCGATCGCGAACAGAGCGCCGTGATTCAGCACGGCCGCGCCACCTCGGTCAAACCCTATCCCATCTCGATTGCGTGGCCGAACGAATGGGTGGCCGCCGCGCCGCCCGTCGAGGAATGCCGTCGCTCCGTCTTCGCCGATCTAGGACTGCGCAAGGACGCCATCCTCGGCGTGGGCGTGGATCGCCTCGACTACACCAAGGGTATCGAAGAACGCCTGCTCGCCGTGGAGCGCCTGCTCGAACGCTTCCCAGCCTATATCGGCCGCTTCACCTTCGTGCAGTTGGCCGCGCCCAGCCGCAGCCTCATCGAGCAATACCGCCAGCTCGACCAGGCTGTGGAGAAAACAGCCGCACGCATCAACAAACGTTTCGGTCGCGAAGGCTACCAGCCCATTTGCCTGCGCCGCGCCCACCACGAACCACCCGCGGTCTTCCGCTATTATCGCGCCGCCGATCTTTGTTACGTCAGCAGCCTGCACGACGGCATGAATCTGGTGGCCAAGGAATTTGCGGCGGCCCGCGACGACGAGCGCGGCGTGCTGGTCCTCAGCCAGTTCACCGGCGCCGCGCGCGAATTGACCGAGGCATTGGTGGTGAATCCCTACGACTTGGAAGAAGCCAGCTCGGCGCTGGCGTTGGCCATCACCATGTCCCCCGAGGAGCAGCGCGACCGCATGCACGCCATGCGCGCCTATCTATCGGAGTTCAACGTGTTCCGTTGGGCCGGACGGATGCTGGTGGATGCCGCGCGCCTGCGCAAGAAGGAAAACGTCCTCGGTCGCCTGGGCGGGGATCTGGTCAAGCTGGCGGGCCTGTCTCAGTGAAGAACATCCTGGCCGACGAACACCTGCCAGCCCTGCGGCACTTCGCCCGCGAGCGCGTCCTGCTCGCCTTCGATTTCGATGGCACCCTTGCGCCCATCGTGCGCGATCCCAATGCCGCCGCCCTGCGGGCCAAGACCCGGGCGCTGCTCGCGCGGGTTGCCAAGCTCTATCCCTGCGTGGTGATTTCCGGGCGCGCGCGGGCGGACGTCGCCAAGAAAATGGCAGGCGTATCGTTGCGGGCGGTGATCGGCAATCATGGCATGGAGCCTTCCCGCAGTCTGCGGGGCGCGCAGTGGCTGGCCACGCTTTGGCAGGCGCAGCTCGCATCCACGTTGCCGAAGATCCCTGGCGTCGTCGTCGAAGACAAGGGGCCGAGCTTGGCCATCCACTATCGACTGGCGCGCTCGCGCGCCGCGGTTCGCCGCCACATTTTAATCGCCGCCGCCGACTTGCACGACGCCCGCATCATCGAGGGCAAAATGGTCGTCAATATCCTACCCGCAGATGCCCCCGACAAAGGCACCGCCTTGGTCGGTCTGTGCAAACGCCTGGGTTGCGAGTCCGCCATCTACATTGGCGACGACGAAAATGACGAGGATGTCTTCGCCTTGGCCAGCGAAGGGCGCCTCCTCGGTATCCGTGTCGGGCGTTCGCGGCGCTCGCAGGCCACCTATTTTCTGCCCAGTCAAACTGACATTGATGCGCTTTTGGCAGAGCTTGTCGATGCTCGCCGAGCGGATTGAGTCCTCGACCGGAAACCTATCAACAAAATTCGTCGCGGCCGTATCGGCTGCTAACCTTGTGAGCCGCGTCTGGTCCGCTTTCCCAAGTCGAGGAGTATCCGATGTCGTACCGATCATCGATCCTGGTAGCCGTCGTTGTTTCTGCCGTGGGGGCCTGCAGTTCGTCCTCGAGCTCGAATCCACCCGACGCAGGCGCCAACCTGCCCGTGTATACCGATTTCCCCGACGGCACCTGTGCGGTGGCCCGAACGCTGTGCGGGGCCGGATGTGTCGACCTGCTCACGCACCCGAAAAACTGCGGCACTTGCGGCGTTGCTTGCCCGGCGGACGAAGTTTGTGTCGGCGGTGCCTGTTCGGCGCCGTGTCCGCCCAGCCTCACCGTGTGCGACTCGCTGTGCGTGAACCTGAAAAGCTCGGCCAAGCACTGCGGCGCCTGCGGTACCCCGTGTCCCGACGGCCAAATTTGCAGCAACGGAGTCTGCGCTACCACTTGTGCCGCCGATCTGGTTGTGGCCAAAGTCTACTCGAACGAAGGCCCAACCTACGCCTGCGTGGATCTGCGATCCAACTCGAACAACTGCGGTACCGTGGGCACGGTGTGCCAGCAGGGCCCGGCCTGCTCTGACGGATCCTGCACTCTAGGCTGCCCATCCGGGCAAAACTGCCAGGGCTCGTGCGTGGATCTCGCGAGCGATCCCAACCACTGCGGGGACTGCAATACCGCTTGTACCGCCGAGCAAGTCTGCCTGGGCGGGGCTCTCCAGTCAGGCACGGCCTGCGCTAGCGCCGGACTCGTCCAATGCGGTCGCGCCTGCGTGAACACGTCAAATTCGGTAACCAACTGCGGTGAGTGCTACCACGAATGTGCCAGCGGACAGGTTTGCGTGAACGGTCTATGCACGACCACCTGTTCCGCGCCCGCCACCAACTGCGGCGGTACTTGCGCCTTCCTGCCAAACGACAGTTACAATTGCGGCACCTGCGGCACGCATTGCGGTCCCACGCAAAGTTGTATCGGCGGAACCTGCGTGGATTCCTGCCGGGTCGACAACGCGCAGCTCTGTGGAGACCGCTGCGCCTCACAGACCTCGTTCGGCCAGTGCGGTGACTGCTCCACCACGTGCCAGGCCGGACAAACTTGTTCCGCCGGGACCTGCACTGACACCTGTGCTGTGGGCCAGGACCTGATCAGCGCAAGCTGCGTGGCCGTCGCATCCGACGAAAACAACTGCGGGGCACTGGGAAACACTTGTACCGCCGGCACGAGCTGTATCGAGGGGAAGTGCGTGGCCTTCGTGGAAACACCGCCCATCAAGAATTGCGGCGGCAGAGCCGCCAACACCTCCACCGATCGCAACAACTGCGGCGCCTGCGGCAACGTCTGCCCAGCCGGTCAGATCTGTGCCCAGGCCACCTGTCTGCCCAACTGTGGCAACGTCAGCCCGTGCGGGAGCGGCTGCGCGGATCTGAGCAACGACTTCTGGAACTGCGGTGTCTGCGGCGTGGCCTGCAAGCTCGGCGAGACCTGCGTCGAAGGCGCCTGCACCGACATCAACACCTTCATCGCCGGGATGGATGGCGCCTATGCCAATTGCGGCACGGGCTACGCCGACATCAGCTCCGACCGCACCAACTGCGGTGCGTGCGGCAGCGAGTGTCCGCTCGACCAAGTGTGCACCAACGGACTCTGCGCCGCCTCCTGCCAGGGCACGCTCACGGCTTGTCCTCCCGTTGGTTGCGTGAACACGCAGACCTCGGTTACCAGCTGCGGTGCTTGCGGCAACGTCTGCAATCCGGGCGAAAGCTGCGTTGCGGGCGTCTGCACCGCCGGTTGCGGTAGCAACGTCAATGTCAAGCCTTGCGGCGGCGGTCTGTGTACGAACATCAACACCGACAGCGTGAACTGTGGGGCTTGCAACCAAATCTGCCCCGCCGGGCAATTCTGTAGCGCTGGCGTCTGCACGACGACGTGCGCCGGAACCACAACCAAACGCTGCGGCAATGCCTGCGTGAATACGGCAACGGATGCGAACAATTGCGGCGGCTGCGACCAGCGCTGCGCGACCGGCAGCACCTGCGCCGCCGGCGTCTGTCAGCCCTGAGCCGTCACACTGAGCGCTGAAGTGCTAGAAGAACGTATAGACCAGCGTCGCCTCGGTGAGGGTGTCGACGTGGTCGGCGTACTGGTAAGAGCCGTATAGAGGCGGATAGGCCAATGTCGTCCCGGCGGGTGCGTTTCCCGGCAGCGGACGCGGCGCCGGGTTCTCTGTGTATTTAAACGTGAAGCCGAGCCCCAGGCTGAGGCTCTTGTATAGGTTGGTGCTGATTGCGATCTTCGCGTTCACGCGTGTGTCCTTGAACGGATCGACGCCATCGCTGCCATCGCTGGCGTTCTTGGCCTTGGCTTCCTTGTTGAGGTTGAACAGTCCCTCCACACCCGCGGTCAGTCCGGTCTGTTGGGTCAGGGTCAGGGTTTCACCTACGAAGGCGCGTGCCGAGTGCACGGCGACGCTGGGATCCGGAGTCTCGAATACAAGGTAGGAGAAGTCGTAGCCGAGCTCAGCGACCACGAGGTGCATCTTGTCTTTGAAGAGTTGCCGGCTGTAACCAGCTTGGCCACCACCAAAGAACATCTTGCCCGCGACCTTGTCCCCGGCTCCCTGACCGCTGACATAGAGAGAATTGTTTTCAGTGAGAAATCGATCGTAACGACCCTTGGCCATCCAGTTGTTGGTACTGACCACGGTTTGCCGGTCGTAGCCGACGACGTTCACGACTGCGGGATTTGCGGAAGGGGTGGTCTGGGCAACCAAATTGCTCGACTTGCCGTAGGCGTAAACGCCTTCCAGGGTCAGTTTGTTCTTGCCCTCCTTGCGCGAGGCATTCACGCCAAAGGTGGCATTGGTGGTCTGCGAGTTGCCGGAGGTGAGCAGAAAGCCACCCTTGCTCTGCGCGTTCCACTCGACCGCCTTGGCCGCAGCAGCAGTGGCCTTCTCGGCGTCGAGGCGCGCGGCCTCGGCCTTCTTGGCTTCCGCTTTGGCCGCCTCTTCTTTCGCCGCTTCAACCTTGGCAGCTTCGTCTTTCGCCGCTTCGGCCTTGGCGGCCGCATTTGGGTCCACCTCGGCCTTGGGTGCCTCGGCCGATTCGGGCGCAGCTTCAGCCTGGGCGAATGCTCGCCCGCTCACCAGCAGAAGCAGGGTCGCAAGCACGCTGGTCCAGCTCCGGCAGCGTCGCGTCGCCGTGGACGCTATTTCCAGGCATTCGGGATTGTGTTCGCCTTCTCCTCTGACTTGTTCCGTGGGCATGACTTTGTTCGCAGCTCCTATCAATAGATTTGTGGCGACGAGGCTGTTGCGGCTATGGCCACCGTGAAAACGCAGGATCCTTCTTGCCGCCAGACGATCCGAACAGATTGCTCGAATGGCTGTCGAAACGTGTGGAGCGGCATTTTGATGTACGACTCCGCGGAAAGTTTCACATCGATGGGCAGCCAACCAACCGGACAGCCGAAAAACATCTTACCGACCAAGTTTACCGTAATGGAGCGCGTGTCCACCCGCAACCCCACACCCAGCAGCTTCAGGACGGCCTCCTTGGCGCTCCACAGGCGGGCAACAACCAGATCACGCTCCGCTCCCGCCCTATCCACAATCTCCGCCTCTTCGTCGGCGAAGAACTGTCTGACCAACGCAAGATCGCGCGACTCGATGGTTTCCACATCCGCGCCGATGTGAACACTAGGATCCATCGACGAAGCCGCCATCCCGATGTGGCTGCGATGGGAAATCGAAATGGGATACGGCCACCCGCCCTGCCCTTCGACGAGCACGAAGGGCGCACCCGAGGGCTGGTTGAGCACGCTGATGGTGTCGTCGCGCAAGGCCGGGTCGCGCGCGACCTCGCGCACGAGCTGTTTGGCCGCCGCCCGGCCGAGCAGCCATTTCCGTCGCCGCGGCAGGTATACCAGCCCGGCGAGAATCTTCTCCTCACGCGTACTCAGCAATCCGGGCCACGCCTGGCCATGCTCCAGCGACGGGTGCTGGTGGGCATGGACCAGGACATAGCGAAACATCAGCCGGCCACGTTGCGGAACGGGCGCGCTTCTTCCTCGGGCAGGGTGTTCGGCATGCGCGAGGTGCGGTAGCCCTCAAGCTCGACGTGGACCTTGCCTTCGCCGTCGCGCACGCGGGCGCTGAACGAAAGACCGTTTGTGCTCGCATGGACGGTCACCTCGGCGACCAGCGGGCCACCGTTCATCGATGGATCGCGCACAACCACGCGATCGACCGCGGCGGGCAAGGCGAGCTGACCACTGTGGCCGATTTCCCAGACCCCGGCGGTCTGGAAGCACAGCTCGATGAGACGCGGCCCCACCACGCTGCCGTGGTTCGGGTCGGCGGTATCGAGCGGCAGATTGGCCGTCATGCAGCCAATCACCTGGTTGGGCCCAGCGCTTTCCACCCGGTCGAGCACGCGGTAGGCCGGACCGTGGAAGAACACGCGATAGATGGCATCGCGGCCGATCTCGGGATCGGTGCGATGGAAGGCCTGCACGCGTTGTTCGTCCAGGGCGGATGGCGCCAGCAAGACCACGCCCGAGAAATGGAGCTTCTCCTCGGGCTCGCGGCCGACGATGGTTTGCACCGACGACAGCGTGGTGAAGACGCGCACGCGGCCGTCGGCTGAGAATACCGGACGGGCGCGTACGATGGCGGCGCGCGGTTCGTGGCGGTAATACTTCATGGGCGCGAGGAAGCGCAGATTTTCCAGCCCCACGACGTGGTGACTCGGCACGAGCAACCAGGCGGCCTCGGCGAAGGTTTCGATGCCCATCACGCCGGGCAGCACGGGGATGCCGTCGATGGCATGATCGTAAAGGAAGGGTTCGATCTTTGGATCGAGCTTCATCTCGGCGGTGAGTCCGTCGTGAAGATGGAAGCTCAGCTGAGCAAAGGGCAAGGGCAGCGACCGGTCTTGCGCGCGTGCTTGCAAGCTGCCTTCGGCGTCGAGCCCGCCGTCCTTGTCCACGGGATCCAGCAAAATTCCCAAGCGGCGCCCGACCACGGCCTCGCCCGAGTAGCCGGCGAGAAGCGCGTCGCGAATGACCGGCAAGCCTTCGGCCGGATCGAGCATGTCGATTCCGGCACGCTTCATGATCTCGGGGATGCTTCCGCGCGTGGCCATGCCGATGCCGCCCCACGCGGTCCAATCGAGGGCGATACCTTGCGATCCGGGGCGCGCGGCGGCCCACCATGAGACCGTCTTGCACATGAAGTCGTTGCCCGCGCTGTAGTCGGCTTGGCCGGCGTTACCGAAGCGGCCCGCCACCGACGAGAAGACGACGATGGCCTTCACGTCCACGGCGCGCGTGGCCGCCATCAGGTTGAACAAACCGTCGGCTTTCACGCGGAAGACCAGGTCGAATTCCTCGACCGGCTTGCGATCGAGCGAGCGACTGCGTTCGAGCCCGGCCGCATGCAGGATCACGTCGAGCTTGCCGCTTTGTTCGCGGATGTTTTCCACCACGGCGCGGACGGCGCTTCCGTCCAGCACGTCGACCTGGCGATAGAAAGCGCGACCGCCTGCCGCTTCGACCGAGCGCAGGGCTTCGAGAATGCCCGCCTGCCGTTCGAGGTCGAAGAGTTTCTCCTCGACCTGCGCCGGCGTGGCGCGGCCCTTCTCGGCCTTCATCGTCTCATACACCTCGCGCTTCGCACCTTCGCGATCCTTGACCACCTTTTCCAGCAGCGGACGTTCGCTCTCGGGCGGCATCTGGCGCGCGTCGAGCAAGTAGAAGGTTCCGCGCGAAGCGGCCGCCAGATCGCGCACGATGGCCACGGTGATGGCGCCCGCGCCGCCGGTCACAGCGAAGACCGAGTCGGCATCCAGCTTGAACGGCGCCTTGGCGTCACTGGGAATGGCCGACAGGAGCTCGACGCCCACGCTCACGCGCAGGCCGCCCTGATAGCCGATTTCGACCGCACCAGGATCGAGCTCGGTCTCGTCGAGCAGCGCGCGCGCCACCACCTCGCTCGGCATGTCTACCGGGAAGTCCACCGCCTTGACGAGTGACTCGGGCCGTTCGCGCTTGGCGGCTTTGACGAAACCGACCACGGCTCCGCCCAGCGGATTGCTCGCACCGCCCGGCGCGTAACCATGATGGCCGCCCATGCGGGTCGCGGCGATGAGGAAGGTCCCCGGATTGGCGAGCGTGTCGTACAGGCCGCGCACAGCTCCGTGCAACAGCAGCACGCGATCGTGGTAGAGCTTGCGGAACTCGACCAAATCGATCTCGGCCAGCGACGGGCACGGATCGAGCGAGGCCAGGAAGTACATCCCGGCGATCGGTCCCGTCGCCGCCCATTCGCGCAGGGCATGCTCGATCTCGGCGCGTTCGGGCCGCGCATCGATGCGCAGAACCTGGGCGCCCCTGCGTTCGAGCTCCTCGCACAGCAGCTTTCCCGCGCCTTCATAGTCGGCAACCACGACGACGCGACTGCCCTTATCCAAACGAACCGGCGTGGCCTTGCACGCCGCCAGCGGCGGGCGCAGAACCAAGGTCGGCCGGCGAAGCACGCCGCTTTCAAAGGAATTGGCGGGCGAAACGGCTGGTGCCGCGATCGCCGCGGGCGTGACTGGCGCTGCGGCCGCAGGCGCAACAGCGGGCGCTGCGCTCGAACCACCGATGTTCTTCTTCACGAACTCGATCACGTGGCGAAGCGTCGGATAGTCGCGCAGCTTCAGCTCCTCCTGGCGAGGAATGTTGAATTCCTCGCGCACCATCGCGAACACCTCAGCTTGCTTGACGGTATCGACGCCGAGATCGGCCTCCAAATCCAGATCCAGCTCCAGCATATCGCTGGGGTAGCCGGTCTTCTCCGCCACCATGCCCAGCACCTTTCCCACGATAACATCGCCTGCTGCCGTGGCCGTGGCCGTGGCCGGGGCCGGGGCCGTGGTCGGAGCTGCGGCCGGCGCCGCTGCCGGCCCCGTCGCAGTCGCGAGCCCCAGGCTCGTCTCGACATAGCCGATCACGTGGCGAAGCGTTGGGTAGTCGCGCAGCTTCAGATTCTCCTGGCGCGGGATCTTGAACTCCTCGCGCACCATCGCGAACACCTCGGCCTGCTTGACCGTGTCGACGCCGAGATCGGCTTCCAGGTCGAGGTCCAGCTCCAGCATGTCGCGCGGATAGCCGGTCTTCTCGGCCACCATGCCTAGCACCTTTTCGACAATGGCGTTGTCGGACGGCGCGGCGGCGACCGCGGCTGGCATCGCCGCGGGATTGGCGGCAGGCACCGCTGCCGCCACCGCTGGGGTCGGCGAAGTCACCCCGGCGGGAACAACGCCGCCCTCCTCGACATAGCGAACGACGTGACGAAGCGTCGGGTAGTCGCGCAGTTTCAGGTTGTCCTGGCGGGGAATGTTGAAGGTCTCGCGCACCATCGCGAACACCTCCGCTTGCTTGACGGTGTCGACGCCTAGGTCGGCTTCCAGATCCAGGTCCAGCTCCAGCATGTCGCGCGGGTATCCAGTCTTTTCCGCCACGATAGCCAGCACCCTTTCCAGAACGTCAGCGCCGGAAGTCGTCGTCGGCAAAGTCGTGCTCGGTACGCTTGCGGCAGGCGCCGCCGCGGCGACGGGTGCAGCCGGAACGGGCGCACCGGCCAGATCCGGCCGGCCGCTCTGCACATAGCCAACCACATGGCGAAGGGTCGGATAGTCACGCAGCTTCAGGTTGTCCTGGCGCGGGATCTTGAACTCCTCGCGGACCATCGCGAACACCTCGGCCTGCTTGACGGTATCGATGCCGAGATCGGCTTCGAGGTCGAGATCCGGATCCAGCATGTCGCGCGGATACCCGGTCTTCTCGGCCACGATGCCGAGCACTTTGTCGAGGACGTTGTCACCCGCGGGCGCATTCGTCACAACAGGTGTTGGTGCCGGTGCGGGAGTTGGTACGGGTGCGGACGCCGGCACTGCAACAGGCGCGGTCTTCACGACCGGCGCCGCGGCGGCAACCGAATCAGCAATCGTCGCGCTTGGACCCGTGCCAGCCAGCCATTGCGACTGCGCCGGCTCGCGGGCGGGCTGTCCGGCGTCCTTGATGCGCAAGGTTCGCTTGTGCACTTCCAGGCCTGGCGTGGCGTAGCCAGACACCTCGGCCAACCAACGGTCGTAGGTCGGCTGATCGGCGATGCGCTGTTCAACTCCCGGCACGCGCCGAAGCAGCGACATGGCGATCTGCGAGCCGAAGCCGGCGGCCAGGCGCAGCGCGAACTTCACCGGGTAGTGCCCGCCGCGCGACAGATTGAGCGTGCCGAGCTCCGGATCGGGCTCGCGGAAATTGGGCACCGGCGGCACGATTTGCTTTTCCAGGATCTTCACCGCCACGGCGTCCTCGACGCCGACCCCCATGGGATGACCGGTGAAGCCCTTGGTGTTGGCCACGACCAAATCGTTGGCCGCGGCACCGAAGGTCTTGCGAAGGGCGAACACCTCGGCCGCTGCGCTGCCACCACGCGCGGGCGTGTAGGTTTCGTGCGAAATGAAGGCCAGCTCCTTGGCCATGGCTTGGCGATCGAGACCGTGCCGACGCTCGACCGTCGACACCAGTTTCTCCATCACGCCTTCGATGTGCGAGACGTCGAGGCGCGTGCCGTGGAAGGCGCTGTTGGCGAATTCCGTGCCCAGCACCTCGACCACGCCGCGCATACCTCGTTCGCGTACGGCATCCTCTGACTCGATGACCAGCGCGCAAGCACCCATGCCCATCAGCATGCCGTGGCGGCGACGATCGAACGGCAAAGCAGCGCGCTCGACCACGTTCTCGGTCGTGGCGGCGCCCGTGGCCAAGAAACCCGCGCCCATCCATTCCAGCAGATTGTCCGAGGTCAGATCGTCCGCGCCGATCACAATCACGCGACGGCAACGCCCCATCCGGATCCAGTCTTCGGCCATTCCCACCGCAACCGTGGTCGACGCGCAGGCCGAGTTGACTTGGGTGTTGGGACCGCGAATGCCAAGCATTTCGGCGAACTGGGCGTGTCCCATGGACAAGACCCGAAACATGAAGCCGCGGTCGAATTGAAAGTCGCTCTTGTTTTCACGAGCTTCGTAGAAGCGTCGGATCTCGCTCGCGAAGTTGTCGAAGCCGGGAAAAGCCGAGGCGAAGATGACGCCCGTCTCATCCGCCATGGCGAGCGGCAGGCGCCAACGATCTGGCAAATAGCTGCCGGTGGTGGTCCGCCGGTAGTGGCGCACGAGCGGGATGCCGGCGTCGCGCAAGGCTTCGATGCCCGCACCGATGGCGAGCGCGGTGGTGGTATCGAAGACGTCGCTGCGCTCTTTCGACACGCCGAATTCCTCGACCAAATTGAAGGCGCCCTTGCGCCCCGCCAGGCGAATGACTTCGTCGACCGACTGAATTGGTTCCAGGCTGGGCTCGCCGACTTCGCGCTTGTGCAGGCGAACGATGTTCTTGCCCAGCATGCGCTCGCGCAACACCGGCGGCACGGGCTCGATGAAGGACTCGCCCGCCAAGATGCGATCCACATTGTTGTCGTCGAAGACGCGGCGGCTTTCCCCCGGCAGGCCCAGGCCTGCGCCCGAAATCACGATGGAGCCGCCCGTCCGGGAAGGCGCGGGCGCGGGTGTCCGACCGCCACTTCCTTGGTACAGCGACAAACCCTCGTCGAGAAAACGCGCGAACAAACGGCCGAGGCCCTCGTAGTCGGTCGGGCCGGCGGCGGAAGAACCAATCCGATTCGTGCTCATGGCGATGGAAGCTCCATTCGATTGCGTGGGATCGTCGCTCGCGGTCGCGTTGCGCGCGGCCGAAGCGGCGGGTTGGATCTCTCGAATCCGGGCCAGCAGCTCTGGCCTCGGAATGCCCGCGGCGTACAGGCAACACATGGCATCGTGAAACGAGCGCACGCCGCCCCGCTTGGGGTGATTGGTGGATAGACAAAGAACGTCGTGCTTGTCCTCAAGCACATTCTCGGCAAGTGCCTGCAGCGCGCGCTTGGGGCCGACTTCGACGAAGATGCGTGCGCCCTCGCGGTAGCAGGTTTCGATGCCCTTGACGAACTGGACCGACGAAGCCATCTGGTCCGCCAGGCGGCGGCGGATGAGCTCCATATCGTTCGTCGGATAGAGCTGGCCGTCGATGTTGCCGATCAGGGGAATACTGGGCGGATTGAGCTGCATCTCGCAGATGGTTCTGTAGAGGGCATCCGCGGCGGGCGCGACCACCTTGCTGTGAAAGGCGTGCGACACCGGAATGATCTGCGCGGTCATGCCGAGATTGTTGAAGTAGTCGACGGCTCGATCCACGGCATCGCTGGCGCCGGCAATCACCGTCTGCTTCTTGCTGTTCATGTTGGCGGGCGTGAGATAGCCGCCAATCTCGGGCAAGCGCCGCACAATCTCGTCCGTGGGCCCGAGCACCGAGGCCATCTTGCCCTTGTCGCCGATGGACACCGAAGCCATGGCGCGAGCGCGCGCGCTCACCGCCACCAGCGCCTCGGAGAAATTGATCATGCGGGCGCACACGGCGGCCGCCCATTCGCCCAGGCTGTGCCCCATCACCATGTCGGGGACCACGCCGTGCTTCGCTAGTAAGCGCATGATGGCGATGTCGGTGGCCACCATGGCGGGCTGGCAGATGGTCGTGTCCTTGAGCGCCTCTTCGGCATCTTCCATGGCTGCCGCATCGTTCGCGTCCCGATAGACATAGCTGGTCAGCGGTCGGCCAAGAATGGGCTCCATCGTCCGATCGGCTTCCGCGAAGGTCTCGCGTACGATTGGATCGGGAACGTCAGCCAACATGTTAACGTATTGCGATCCCTGGCCGGGAAAGAGAAAGGCGACCTTGCCCGCAGGGCCCTGGCCGAAATGAATGCCCTTGGTTTGCAGAATCCGCCATTTTCTGGCGTCGTTCTTGTCGAGGGCGTCGAGCGCGCTCTCGCACTTCTTCGCCAATTCTTCCGCCTTCTCGAAGGCGATGACCAAGCGAGTCTGCGCCCCCAGAAAATCCGCACCGGGCGGCGTGCCGTCCGGAACCTTGCCAGCCTGAGCATCGGCCAGCGCTTGCACGAGGCGCGCCCGAACCGAGCCGGCATCGGCCCCACCCACGGCAAGCATGTGGCCGAGCAGCGGTGGCCGGTTGTCGGTTCCTCCGGAAACGCCGCCCGAGCCTGGAGCTAAGGAAGAGCCACTGTCGTAGGAAGCCGGAACCTGCGCCACCGGCTGCCGTTTGCCGATCATGCCGGGCACGTACTCCTCGACCACGACGTGAAAATTCGTGCCGCCGAAACCGAAGGCCGAGACGCCGCAGCGCCGGGGCGCGAACGATGGTCGCTCCCACGGCCGCGCCTTGGTGTTCACTTCGAACGGGATCTTATCGAAGGGAATAGCCGGGCTCGGCACGTCGCAGTTGATCGACGGCGGCAGGATCTTGTGGTGGCAGGCCAGCACCGCCTTGAGCAGTCCCGCGGCGCCCGCGGCGCTCTTGAGGTGGCCAATCTGCGACTTGACCGAACCCAGCGCGATTTTGTGCCTGATGGGCGTGCCTTCCGCCAACACGCTGGCCGCGCTCTCCATCTCGGACACGTCGCCCACCTGGGTCGATGTACCGTGGCCTTCGAGCAAGGTCATGGTGGCGGGATCGAGGCCGGCGCGCCGCCACGCTCGCTGGATGGCCAGCCGCTGCCCGATGGGATTCGGGGCCGTGATGCCCTTCCCGCGCCCGTCGCTCGCCCCGCCCACGCCGCGAATCACGGCGTAAATCTTGTCGCCGGCTTTTTCCGCGTCCTCCAGGCGCTTGCACACAAAGAAGGCGCCGCCCTCGCCCATGACGAAGCCGTTGGCGCCCGCAGCGTAGGGACGCGAACCATCCGGCGACAAGGCGCCGATCTTGGAGAACTTGATAAAGGTGGTGGCACCCATGTTGCGGTCCATGCCGCCCGTCAGCGCCACTTCGAAGTGGTGATCGGCCAGGCTGTCCATGGCCGCTTGCACGCCCGCCAAGGCCGACGCGCAGGCCGCGTCGGTGGTGAAATTGGGGCCGCGCAAATTGTAGACCGCGGCCACGCGACCGGCGACGATGTTGGTGAGCTCGCCCGGCATGGTGTCTTCGCTGGTATCCGGCCACCGTCGGTTGATCTCGGCGGAAAAATCGGCCACGAGCGCATCACGTGCCGACTCCGGCAAGGCCTTGAACGCGGCCGTATCGCGGATGGCATGCAGGTATTCGGGAAGCGCCAGACGGTGCACGGTCTCGTAGTGGCGCTCGCCGCCCATGGCGTTGCCCACGATGACCGCGGTCGATTCAGTGTCGAGCGGACGGTCGGGATGGCCGGTGTCGCGCAGGGCTTCGCCCGCGCACAGCAGTGCCCACTTTTGCCCTTCGTCCATGGCCATCGCCACGCGCGGTGGGATCTTGAACTTGGTCGACTCGAACGAAACGCCGCTGACCCAGCCACCGATTTTCGAATAGGTCTTGCCCGGCGCCTTCGGATCGGGATCGTAGTAGTCGGCGGCGCTCCAGCGCGTCGGGCTCACCTCGGTAATCGAATTCCGGCCTTCAAGTACGTTGCGCCAGAAACTCGGTGCATCGGGTGAACCGGGCAAAATCGCGCCCACGCCCACAACTGCAATGGCGCGCTCGGCCGGATCCCGTGTCGAACTACTCATCAATCAACTTCCTCCAACTTCGATCCTGGTAAAAGAACACTGCAGGCAGTCGCAGCCCAGTTCCATACCTTGGTTTACTACCTCGGTTTACTTCCTTAACTAGCACCTGAGGCTGTCACTGCGGCAGCGCCGCATCCTGCTCCACGATGGCCTTGGCGACGACCTCCAGGTCGGCCATTAGGCCCTTGGCCGAGGCGTGAATGGCGCTCGACTGCAAGGCGCGCTCGAATTCCGCCATCGCCGCGTCGTCGACGGCATCCATGCCGCGAACCAGACGAACGCCACCGGCTAGAACATCGAGCGCGGTATCGCGCGCGCAAATCCGCGACATGACCTTCACTACGCTGGGGGCGAAAAATGGTGCGTACTTTTCGGGCGCACGCCCGGCGGCGTAGCGAGCAAAGTTGGCTGCGATCTCGGCGCGCGACATGAGCTCGCCAAGTTGGAAAAGCACGTGCTGGTTGCGCGTGAGCCGGCCGACGCGGCAACGTTCGGTAATTTCGAGCACGGCCCTGACGGCCAGAGCGGCGACGTCGGCGCCGACCTGATTGTCCTCGCGGTGCAAGGCTTCGAGCGATTCGGCCATCTTGCGATAGAAGCCGCCGCGCTCTTGCAGGTGGATGCGCCATCGGTCGCGCGACACCGTCCACTGCATGATTTCGCTGGTGCCTTCGTAGATGGTGGTGATGCGCACGTCGCGGCGGATCTGTTCCACCGCGTATTCCTTGGTGTAGCCATACCCGCCCATGGCCTGAACCGCGGCGTCCGCGGCGGCGTTGCCCTCCTCGGTGGCGAACAGCTTCACGATTGCGCCCTCGGTTTGCAGCTCGGGTTCGCCTGCGTCTAGGCGATGCGCGACTTCCTCGATGTAGGCGCGGGCAGCCTCCAGCTTGACCACGTGAGGAACGATGAGCTTGTTCATATAGCCCTGCTTCTCAGCCAGGGGCGAACCAGCCTGCACGCGCTCGCGCGCGTAGCGGATGGCCTTGAGCATGGCAGCCACGCCGCCGCCCAAGCCAAAAGCCGCGACCATCAGGCGCGTGAAGCCGAACACCGACTGGGCGTGGATGAGTCCCTTGCCCTCGACGCCGCCGAGCAGATTTTCCTTGGGGACGAAGACATCCTCGAAGACGACGGGCGATGTGTTCGACGAGCGAATGCCGTGCTTGTTTTCGTGCTTGCCCGGAATAAGTCCCGGTGTGCCTTTTTCCACGAGGAAAAATGTCGGTCCGTCGGGAGCGGCAGCCAAGACCGAATACAGCTGGGCGTAGCCGCCGTTCGAGATGAACTGCTTGGTACCGTTGATCTTGTAGCCCTTGAGCTCGCCATTCTCGATCACGCGCTCGGCCTTGGTGCGGATGGCTGACAGCTCGCTGCCAGCGAGCGGCTCGGTCACGGCGTAGGCGACGATCAATCCTTCGTCGCCGATGCGCCGGAGCCAATGCTTGCGTTGCTCCTCGGTGGAACCCACGACGATGGGATCGGTTCCAAGAAAGATGGCCAAGAACGCCGTCGCGACGCCGAGATCCAAGCGGGCCATTTCCTCGGACACGCGGTACACGTCGTAGGCCGACCCGCCGAGCCCGCCGAGCTCCTCGGGAATGAAGAGAAGATGCAGGCCGATCTCGGGCCCAAGCAGATCCTGGATGAGACCAAGCGGGAACTCATCTTTCTCGTCGAGCTCGAGGCGAACCTTGGGCGGCAGCTTCTGCTTGCCAAAAGACCCGAGGGTGTCGAGAAGCATGTTGAGCGATTCTTTGTCGAGTCCTGCGTTCTTCATTTCGTGTCTTGTCTCCTGCACGGATCGTATTCGTCAAAAGGCAATCCCTGCCTGCGGGGCGGACGATGCTGGCACAAGCTGGCCTAGAATCAAAACAGGGATCGACGGCGCAATCCGTCGACCCCTGCTTCGCGATACAACTACTTGTAATTATTAGTCACGATCTGACGCGTCCGGATTGCAGACTTTGCCCTGATCTAACCCGGATCCATGCTGCGCGGGCAACTCCGCGCAATCGAAACACCGCGCAGCCGCGTCGACTCGGCCTGGGCCGCTACTTCCAGCGGCTGTCGCCGCCTTCTTTTTCTTTTTCCTTGTCCTTCTTGGCCTTCTCGGCGGCTTTCTCCTTATCGCGCTGGGCCTGGGCTTTCTTGGCCTCGACCTGGGCCTTCTTGTCCTTCTCTTTGATCTTCTTGAGCGCCAGCTCCGCTGCTTTTTCCTCGTCGTGCTGACGCTTGGCCGCACACTCGGGAGGCTCGCAGTCGTTCTCGCACTCGCACTTGAGCTTCGCTTTGCTCACCCGGTTGCAGTGGCACTTGTCGTCCTTGTCGCGGTAGCAACCGCAGGCATTGAGCTCTGTGGCAGCGGGTGGGGGCTCGGCTTCGACCTGGGAATCGCCCTTCTTTGCTTTCGCCTGGGAAAGAGGAGCGAAGAATGTCACCAGGCCAAACACCATCATTGTGGAAAGCAGCAACCGCATGGCGTTCTCCTTTGCAGGCCAATTACCACGGGTCTGGCGCCCGGTGCAATGGGCAGCGCAGCCCTTTTGCATCTTGCGCCAACGAGCGGCCAGCATCATGATCCGCGTTTTGGGGAATTGTCCATGAACCAAAGCCTGATGTCGCGCGACAAATCCGAAGCAAGGAAGAAAGGGCTCTTCGCTGTCTCGGCCTGGGCCGGCGCGGGTGCGCTGATTCTCTACCACGCCCCATTCCTAGGGCTGCTAGCTGGCGGCGCGGCGGCGTACTTGACCTACCGGTGGTTCATGTTTCGCGCCAAGCGGGGAATGCGTTTCTAGTCGCTCCTCGCGCGGCGCCAGGGCTCCCGCCACGCGCCGTCATGGCTGCATGAACAGCGGGGGACCCGTTGGCGCCTGCTCTTCGCCAGACGGGTTGCCTGATTGCGTGGTCCGCGCCACGCGGTGGAAGGTGACGGGAAAATCGACTTGCACGCCCTTGCCCTCGAAGCTCGGGAAGCGGATGTTCTGAACGACGTTGCGAATGCAGCGCTCGGCATCACCTGAAGCGCCATTCAAGCGCACCAGGCTGGGCCTGCCGCTTGGATCTGCCTCGAAGGAGATGGCCACCATCGGATCATCAGACGACGGCGAGAAGCAAGCAGCGACCGACGCGACAGCGCCCTGCAGCGCTCGGTTCAGCACATCTCGAGTGAGTCCATGCGGATCGCCGTTTAACGTGCCGACCGGACCGTTCTGCGGCCCGGCCACCGGCTGCACAGCGGCTGACGCGGGATCGTCGGCGATCACCACGGGCGCGATGGGCGTTCCACCCGAGGTTCTGAACTCGATAGGCTTGGCAGTAGATGTCGGTTCTGACGCGACGGCGCTGTTGCCCCTCGGCAGCGGCGGAGGTCGATTGGAGCTATTGCTGCACGCGACACTGCCTGCGAGCACAACGAGCACCAGCTTGGCGCCGTGCATGGCCGAACCGCTATGGGGCACGTGGACAAACATTCCTGCTGGTTTCCTCGACAGATCCCCAGTGTATCTTGACGGCGTCTCGTTGTGAAATTGCTCGATACGAGAAAGCTGTGTGCCCAAATTACCGATGTGGAGTGTAGTGTTGAAACGACATGCGAATTGGAATTGACCTGGGTGGCACCAAGATCGAAGGAATTGCCATTGATGAATCGGGCGTCGAGCGACAAAGACTGCGCGTCGCAACGCCCAAGGGAAACTACGCAGCCATTGTCGACGCCATAGCCTCGCTGGTCGCCGCCATCGAAAAGGCAGCCGGCGAAAAAGGCACGTTGGGCGTGGGCATCCCGGGAGCGATTTCGCCCGCGACCGGGCTGGTCAAGAACGCCAACACCGTCGAGCTCATCGGACACCCACTCGACAAGGATCTGGGCCGGGCGCTCGACCGCGAAGTGCGCGTCGCCAACGACGCCAACTGCTTCGCCCTTTCCGAAGCCACCGACGGAGCGGGCGCAAACCAATCCGTCGTCTTCGGCGTCATCGTCGGCACGGGCACAGGCGGAGGCATTGTCGTCGATGGCCGAGTCCTTACCGGACCGCACGCCATCGCGGGCGAATGGGGCCACAACCCGCTGCCGTGGACGCGCGACGATGAACGACCGGGACATGGCTGCTTCTGCGGCCGACCGAGTTGCATCGAATCGTTCCTGGCCGGACCCAGTTTGTCGCGCGATCACCGCGAGCGGACGGGCCAGGATCTCAAGGCTCCAGAGATCGCGACGCGAGCCGAAGCCGGCGACGCCGGAGCGCTGGCCACCATGTCCCGCTACGAAGACCGCATGGCGCGCGCGCTTGCCGTCATCATCAACATTCTAGATCCCCACGTTGTCGTGCTAGGCGGTGGCGTCTCGAACATCACGCGGCTCTATCGCGAGGTACCGTTGCTGCTTCCCAAATACGTTTTCTCGGACAAGGTCACGACGCCCATCGTGAAGGCCAAGTTCGGCGATTCGAGCGGCGTGCGCGGCGCTGCCTGGCTATGGCCGCCGAAGAAGTAGGGCACCTGCAACGAGCAGACCGGAGAGACGGCTAGGCGTGCTAGCGTCGGCGCATCTGCAGCACAGTCGAGACAACCAAAAATAGGCCGAGCAAGATCCACACGACGCCCATGCGCAGATGGCGGCGCTGCTCGGGACCACGAACTTCCGCCCTGACCGCAGCATTGTCTTCCTGAGCGTCTTCCGACATGCGAGGTGCGGCCAGATACTTGGCGCGCAGGATTCCAAAAAGAATCAAGATCGCGCCGACGGCATAGGGAATGGCGGGAGGAATGTTGATTTGCATTTTGGGACGGTGAGTTTGCGGAGAGTTAGCTGGCGAGCTCCACGGCTTTGAATTCGCGGATCACGGTAATTTTGATCTGTCCTGGAAAAGTCATCTCGCGCGAAATGAGCGCCGCAATGTCGGTCGCAAGCTTGGTCGCGCCGGCGTCGTTGATATGATCCTCCTCGACGTAGACCCGGACCTCGCGCCCGCCTTGGACGGCGAAGGCCTCACCCACGCCGCGGAAGCTGCGCGCGATTCGTTCGATCTCGGCCAGTTTGGCCATGTGGTTATCCTCGGTCTGGCGACGCGCACCGGGACGGCCACCTGACATGGCGTCGGCGGCGGCGACTAGGTGCGCGTAGGCACTGCCAAACGGCTCTTCGGTGTGGTGGGCACCGATGGCGTTCGCGACGACCTCGCGTTCGCCAAGCCGGCGAGCATAGTCTGCACCGATGAGGGCGTGGGATCCGTCGAGCTCGTGGGTGAGCGCCTTGCCGATGTCGTGCAGGAGCGCCGCCCGCCGGGCCACCTTGACGTCGAGGCCAAGCTCATCCGCCATCATTCC
>Ga0182027_10005286_pt1 | contig 19674 bp, 15 predicted proteins | sample 712E1DmetaG_FD_121300 | JGI IMG/M metagenome (GOLD analysis project Ga0182027, IMG submission 121300) | Permafrost microbial communities from Stordalen Mire, Sweden - 712E1D metaG (Illumina Assembly) | ecosystem: Environmental > Terrestrial > Soil > Wetlands > Permafrost | place: Sweden...
CTTTTTGAAATACTCGACTGCCTCTTCCCACTTCTTTTCTTCGCGAATATAAGGAACGTCACGATTGGCAAGCTCATTCATTTTCTCTTCAATCTTTTGGAGATCATCCTTTGTGAGATTGTGATCGCCAAGATCAAGATCATAATAAAAACCAGTTTCAATCGCAGGACCGATACCGAATTTTGCTCCCGGGTACAAGGCTTCCACTGCTTCTGCCATCAAATGAGCAGAGCTATGCCAATAGGCATGTTTTCCGCCATCATCAGCCCACTTGAGAATTTTGAAAGAAGCATCCTGGTCGATCGGGCGGCTGAGATCCCAAACCTCTCCGTTCACTTCAACAGCGAGTGCTTCTTTTGCAAGACCTTTGCTAATGCCCTCGGCAATCTGCTTGCCGGTAATATCGCGATCGAACTCTTTCTGGTTCCCATCAGGGAATGTGATCTTTATTTTGCTCATTAGTACAAAAAAATCGGAACATTGTCCGATTGGAAGTAAAAGTTTAACTTATGAAGGACAAGATATTTGATAACCTATCCTGCCTCTACTTTTTCCTTATAATCGTGGGCTCTATAGGACTCGAACCTATGACCTCTACCATGTCAAGGTAGCGCTCTAACCAAGCTGAGCTAAGAGCCCCCAAATAACGTGGGTAAAATAATAGCGAAAAAATCAAAGAAAAACAAGGAAATGATGAAGGAAACTTTAATACATGAAAATCGTGTAGGAATATCATACGACTGATATTACGTTGATCCGTCTTCGTATTTAAATCACTATCAAGACAATACGCGGCGACTCTGTGAGTGAAGGCAATGTCCTTTTTTCACCATTGTTCATTTTAACTCAAATGATCCACGGGAGTACAAACGATACTTTTTAATGATAATAGGCAATGAATATTACATAATATTTGCATTCCTGCTTTGTGCGCTGTAAATTGATTTATATTTTCATTTGAGCCTCCTTTATACTTCGAGCAGTTCTGACATAAAGGAGATTTTTATTGTTTCCGTGAATGACAATCTTTGTTAGTCCACAAGAAAAACTGGTCGCACCTTTTATCATTATATATACAGAAGTGTATAACGCCAACATCCAGCGCAAACAAGCCATTGTTTCGGTTGAATATCGGAATGAAGCGAATAAATTGGCACATTTGGCATAACGTGAGACATATTTTTTTACGTATCATGAAAATATAGAAGTTTATTTATACAAGGATTACTATAATGCAGAAGAATATTCCAGTGCTGACTGTCAGCGGTGTAACTCTCGCCGAAGCATATGAAAAAGCACTTGTTGCATTATATAAAAACGGCATTCGATTTAAAACGCAGTACGACAAACCTGACGATCCATTAAGCATCGATTCAACAATGAATATAACTATTCTCGAACCGTTCAGCGATCCGATGATCCATCGCGCATTCCCGGGCGGAATCGAGAACCTAAAAGAATATGTCATGGAACTGATGGGACTCAAAGATCATTGGGTGAAAAACATCAACGATCCAAACGACACGCGATGGGAATACACATATCACGGAAGACTTATTGCGTATGGCGCATGGAAGGAAAAGATCAATGGAACATCACAACAAAACGGGTTCTTTTGCATCGACCAGATTAATGCTGTGATTGAGAAATTGAGTAAACAGCCATATACCCGGCAAGCACAAATGATCACCTGGATGCCAAATCTCGATATCAATTGTTTCGATCCGCCATGCTTGCAATCTCTTTGGTATAGAATTATCGAGGATGAAGATGGCGTATGGTGGCTGAATTGTAACGTTCGCTTCAGAAGTAATGATGCCTGGGGTGCAAGTTTTATGAACATGTTCGGTTTTATTCATTTTAACAAAAATATCATTGCAGCCGGTGTCTCTCAAAAAACCGGGAAAAAAGTAGAACTAGGCAGAATGAACTGGCAGGCAGATTCCTATCATATCTATGGAAAAGATATTGCCAGTGCCAAGCAGTTGTTATTTGATCGAATCAATTCGATTGATTTTGCGGACCGGACCTTTAATTTCGGTGACGATTTTATTACGGAAATGTATAATGGTGCTGAAGTAGCTATACTAGAAAAAATTAAGAACTATGATAATGGTATAGAGTAGTAGGAGATAGTTATTTTATCGAATAAAACAGTACCAAAGCGCCGCAGAATGCATCCCAGCCAACGCACCTTCTATCGTTTTTTGTATATCTAACAGTGAGGCAACTCGCTTATTGGAAGCATCATAGATATTCGCGCCGCGAACTGTCAGCATTTTTCTGTTATCTGGATCGAAAAGATAATTGCCGCGAATTGTGCCAATTCGCCGATTAGTTCCATCATAAATATCTTCACCTCTCGTAATGGCAATTCTTCGGTTGTGTGAATCAAAGAGCTCAAGACCGCGCATTTTATAAATATTCATAACAAAATTCTTTTATTGTTCTTCTTCAAATATAACGATCTATTTAGTATAGACCCTTTCCGCTCCAACAGCAAGACATTTATTTTTTTAATATTTCTATATATAGTAAAACTTCATGCATTTTTCTCTATGGATTTTCGCAAACTTCCCTTATTATAAGAAAAATGGTGTTATTAAAGATTTCCTTTATAGAGTAATTTGTATGGATTTCATCTATCTTTTAAAAGGTCTTGCGATAGGATTCTCACTTGCGGCTCCGGTTGGTCCCATAGGGATTCTCTGCATCCGGCGAACACTTGCACATGGAAGCAAGCGCGGTATTATTATTGGGCTAAGTGCGGCATCCGCAGACATGGTCTACGGCATCGTTGCAGCATTCGGTGTCACGCTCATTTCCGATTTCATCTCTCAACAACAGCATTGGATTCGTCTCGTAAGCAGCATTTTCTTGTTCATACTCGGGTATCATACATTTTTTTCCTATCCAACAACCGATACGATAACAAGCGGAAAAAATGGACATGCACGCACATTCGTTTCCACATTTCTCCTCACCTTAACGAATCCTATGACATTGTTTGCTTTTGCTATTGTATTTGCGGGTATCGGTTTAGATAAAAACTTGGGTCATCATGGTTATGCAATATTCTTTGTCATCGGTATTTTTCTCGGTTCGTTAAGTTGGTTCTCGCTGCTCACAAGTCTCGTTCATTTCTTCCGCGAAATAATCACAACAGATGGACTTGTTATTATCAATAAAGTCGCCGGCTCCCTTTTAACGCTCTTTGGTGCAATTGCATTCTGGAGCGGCATAAAAGGATTCTAGTACCGTTTCAAATAATTCGGTCTTCTTTTTCAAAAATCTTGTTAAAGCAGATTACACATTCGCCGATCGTTTATAATACGGTAAGTGCAGTGTTGTACTCTTTATGCGAATTCAATATATGGGGAGAACCTAAGGTGTGTCCATTTCTTTTCCTTGCCCTAACCATCTCCTACGAGAAGAGGAAATTATTTCGCCATTTATCTATGAATTCTGGATAGTTTTGTTTGTTGTTAATCGAAAATATGCCCTTTTTTAAACTGGCGGATACTGATAAAATTTATAATAGCTCCCATGCCAAATAAAATTCCAAGATGTGGCAAAATGGAGATAAGTCCGACACCTCTCCATAATACTTCAAGAAATCCGTCCATCGACCAGTAAACGACTGTTAATTTACTGAAGAATTGTATAGTCGCCGGCATAAAGTTAGTCGGGAACCACGCTCCTCCAATTGCACTCATACTCAAAATAAACAAAGTACCCAATCCCTGAGCTTGTTGTCGTGTTTGTGAAAATGCAGCAAGCAGCATCCCAAATGCCGTGCATGCTGTCGATGCGGCAATTATGATCAGCAGAAGGTTGAAGAAATTCGAAAATATATCGACTTGAAACATAGCCCAACCTGCAAAGAACATAAACAATAATTGGATAATACCGAGCGACATATTAAAGAGATATTTGCTCCAGAGAATGTGCACTCGTGAAACCGGAGATGTCAGCAGCCTGAGAAGAACGCCTGATTTTCTTTCCTCAAACAGCGAAGAAGACGAAGCTGTTAGAGTGAACAACAAAAATGTCATCGCCCAGCCGCCGACACTTCTTGTTGCCCATGGATTCTTCACTTCTTTGCCAACAAGTTGTTGGTCTTCAATGCGAACAACGTTCTGAAAAAAGTTAGATTTATTTTTGCCTGAATCGCTGCCGGCAATACTAAAATCAGAAAGTTTCGGGTGTAAAATAAGATTTGTATCTATCTTGAAATATTTATGGACAATAGAAGCCATGTCGCGATTGAAGGCAGTTCCAGATTGAATCCCGAGGAATTTTTCAGCCTGCCGCAAGCCGCTTTGCGCGATGATTGATGGAAATTGACTGAATACCACTTGCTGGATGAGTCCCCGGATTGTCTGCATTTCAATATCATTTTTCGGGTCATAATAAAATTTTACATAGAGTCCGATTGATGTATCTGAATATGCATCGGGAGGCAGAATGAGTGCCGCAGATGCTTTGCCCGTGCGAACGTATTCCTGAATCGAGAGTGTATCGAACGTTATCACTTTTCCCGAATCGTTCTTGAAAGACTTGATAACCCGAAAGTTTTTCATTGTATCAAGCGAAGATTCAATTTGTTTTGCGACAGGCGACGAACTTTGATTCAACACGGCAAGACGGATTCCCTGCGGACCTGAACCTGAGCCACTGAAGATTGAACCAAAAATAGTCATCAGTACCAATGGAACAATAAAGGTCAACAAGACAGAGACTTTGTCTTTCCAGAAACGGAGGTACGAGTTCATGAATAATAGATATACTTGTTTCAATCTCGCAATCTCCTTCCTGTCAATTGGAGAAACAATGCTTCCAATGTCGGCCGGTGTAATTCAATCCATGAATATTGCATTCCTTGCTTTTCTATGTCGGCGAAGAATTCCGACAACAAGAATCTTTTTACCGGCTTTAATTCGAAATGGTCATCCTCTTCAACTAATGCACCATATTTCTCAAATATTTTTTTGTTCTCTTCCGTTGAAGGATTCTTGATGATTGCTATGGTTTCTTCGTATGTAAGTTGTTCCAGCAGTTTATCTGTTGCGCCTAAGGCAATGATCTTTCCATGGTCGATAATACCGATCCGGGTGCAGAGGCGCTCGGCTTCTTCCATATAATGTGTTGTGTAGATGATGGTCTTCCCCTGTTTATTCAGGGAAATGAGAAATTCAAAAATTGCGTTGCGGGATTGTGGGTCAACCCCAACTGTTGGTTCATCGCACAATAATACTTTTGGATCATGAAGCAAACTTGCAATAATATTCAACCGCCGCTTCATGCCCCCTGAGTAAGTCTTCGTTTTATCTTTGCGTCTATCATACAGTTCGACAGCATGAAGTTGTTCTTGAATTTGTTCCATGAGCATTTTGCGAGGGATATCGAACATTTTTCCGAACACCTCCAGGTTTTCCTGCCCAGTAAGTTCATCATAGAGCGCAAGAGATTGTGGAACAAATCCAATTCTTTTTCGGATCTCCAAAGAATCTTGCGTCACGTTATCGCCATCGATGGTGATTGTACCACTATCCGGATTGTGATAGCCGACAAGCAAGTTCATAAGAGTCGTTTTGCCTGCACCGTTGGGTCCCAGCAAACCGAAGAATTCCTGTTGATGCACTTCCAAAGTCACAGCATCTAACGCCGTGATAGTTGCGTATTTCTTAGAAATCTGTTGAATGTTGATCATCGATGCCGACATGAATCCTCTTATGATAGATTACATTGTGGAATTTCAGAAAGTGAAAGTAATTACCTCCTCTACGCTTAATGTGTTTACGTGGTTTTTCCTGTAAAGATACACTACTACTATTTCTACCAAATTTTAAGATAAGGAAGCATTTGTTTTTCTCAACATTCTAAGCTACTTCAATCCGCATTTCTTTTTTTCAATAACAACCTGAGCGTCCACTGGCGTAGAGCAAAGAGGACACACGTAGTGCCGAGTGGTTTCATTAAAGTCGGGTTCATGAATTTGCTTACAATTCGGGCATCGTATTAACAACGGTTTATCGTCTTTCATTGTAAGACCCTTTCTATTTCACTGTGATTTCTTTTTCTTCGGCTCAAGTTGTTCATTCGCATTGGGTGTCTCAGGTCCGAGCAGGATTGCAATCCATCGTGTTTGTTCATGGTTCTCAAATGCAAATTTTAATGTCATAGTAAATGGAATACACAAAACCATACCGATAAGGCCGAGCAAGCTTCCCCAAAAGATTAACGACAGGAATACAACCAACGTCGATAGGCCGACACTGCGGCCGACTATTTTTGGTTCAACGATTGTTCCGATAATAAAATTTACTGCTAAATATCCACCCGCTACAAGTGCGGCATGCCCGAATCCATATTGAATGAGAGCAAGAAGCACTGCTGGTACGGCCGCGATGACAACACCGATATTTGGTACATAATTGAGCAAGAAGGCCAAAAAACCCCAGAGCACGGGAAAATCTACTCCGAGGATGGACATCCAGATCCCGATAAGGATACCTGTCGTAACACTAACACCAGTCTTGATAAGTAAATAATGATTGATATCACCAACAAACTTTCGAAACTGTGAAAACTCTGCCTGCGGATCATTCATGATAGCGCGAATCTTTACAGGAAAACTTGATACCTCGAGCAGGATAAATGTAACAGTGAGCAGGATGAGGACAATACTGGAAAGTGTCGATGTTAACCCTGTAAGTAATCCGGCAGTCAGATTCATCACAGCTCCCAAATTAAAATACTCAAGAATAGCGTTATCCTTAATGACGAGACCCTTCGATGCAATAAAATCTCTTACCGTATAAATCTCTTCCTGTATGCGCTGCTGATAGAATGGCAGGCTATTGGAAAAACTTGTCAGTGATGTGGCGATAACTCCACCAATCATCAACAACGCGATAACCATGCATGCCAGGACTGCCAGAACAGCGATTACTGAAGGGATACGCCGTTCTTTAAGCCAGAGTACGAGTGGCGCACCAAGAACAGCGAGAAACAGTGCAACAAGCATAAGTACAAGTATCGATTGTGCCTGAATAATTCCATAAATAATAATGATAAGTGATGCTGTGATGACAAAGAAACTTGTTCCGGATTGAGAAGCGGACTTTTTAATCATACGACACTTCCTTTCGTGTGAATGCATTCACAGTCGTGACCAAACGAGTATGGATGATTGCGGCATAACACAATCATCAAAGGATATATATTTCTTCCTTTACTTTGTTAAATAATGAAGCAGATTAACCTCTAGAGAATTATCCGCCATAAAAAAATTATAGCTCTACAATAGCAAGTACAACATTGAGAACACTTTGAAGTTAACGTTCATTGACCTCCGAAAGCCGATCGATGAACCAGATAGTCCACCTGCAATTTTACGATCTTTTATTAAGAAATATTATCTTTCCGATTAGGTAAGAATGCCAAACGAAAAGCGTACGCCGGTCCCCAGTATCCGCGCTTTCGAAGCCAATTTAGAAATGATTGAGGATCAAACGCTCGAGCAAGCGAGAAGAAAACCATAGCAATGGTCGATACACGCACTGCAATCCAAAAAGCACTTTCCAATGAAGAACCAGATACAAGAATCAATACAATAAGAATGACAATAGGAATCCAAAAGAACGGACGAGTGAGGTCATGAAAGCTTTTGCTGATTATTATTTTCCAAGAACGTTTGGATTCTTCCCGAACAAACATCGTAGCACCCTGCGATAGCAGACGCTGGAGTCTCGCTGGTACTCGATGACGTCTCGTATAGGTATAGAAAGTCACAACGGAAGAAAATATGCCGGCAATCGATGACCATACAACCAGAAGACCAATCAAGCCAAGAGGTGGAAGATGCAAAAAGCGGGCAATCCATTGAAGAACTATATCATACACATGCACAAGATCCCCGCCAACAAAGAGAAGCTGTAAAAGCACACCCTGAGCAGCAGCCCATGCTCCGACAAGAAAACCTGCTAGTATGATTCCCGCAATATTCCAGCCGAAAACTGTAGTAGCGCAAGTAAAAAGGATCCCTTGTACGCCAATAGCAAGCATTGGGTTCAAACGATTTCCAGATGGAGACAATGCTTTCATTCCGGCTGCAATAAATGGCACCCAAACAACTTTGCTGCGGGTTCCAAGTCCATCTCCGGCATAGGTCATTACCATAGACTGCACACTCGATAAAGCAATTCCCCGAAATGGGACTTGCGCCGTATGCAGCATCGCTCCTACACTTGCTTCAAAGCTTCCAGCCGCAGCGCCATATGCTCCAATACGTTTCCAGTCGTCATGCTCTACGCAGACGGTTCGGAGTTTATTCCACGCTTCCTTTTCTTGAACATCAATACAAACATCAAATTGCATGCGAAGTACTTGTTCGATATTAACAACTAAGCCGCTGCGCATCGCCATAACCACAAGAGGAGGATTGGATGATTTAATTGCATCCCAAAATTGAATATGCCCTTTTCCCGCTACTTCTCTTGGACCGAATTCATCAAGTATGATTAACGCCGGTGCTCCTTTTAATTTGATCTGCTCTGCCCATTCTTGAAGCAACTGTTCCGTCCCCATTTCGAATACATACGGCGGTATTTTCGATTCATCGCGCGTTGCATAGAGATTATCTTGACCAGAGGCTATCATTTGCAATCGATAACAACCTGCACCTCGAATGGAAGAAGGGCGATCTTTCCCTACCGCAAGAAATCCCTCGACACTCTTATGCTGCTGTTGGAACCACGTTGTTAATTGAAGCAACAGCGAAGTTTTTCCAGATCCGACAGTTCCCGTCACGCCAACAAGTAACATGGTATATGAAACTCAACATGTGGATAAATCAGTTTAATCTTCTTTTTAAAATTATAGTAAATGAAAGACAGAAGCAATGGGACACAAGAAGGAGAACAATTTTTACCATTCGGCAGTGACACCAATCATCCATTCTCTTCCCGGTTGTGGGAATCCGTAATCAGCTTGATAGTATGCATCTGTGAGATTATTCACTCTACAGAAAATTTTATACTGCCGCATAATTTCCTGAGCGATACTCAAATTAAAAAGTACGCACGATGGAAGTTCGTGTTCTATACGCGTATCAACATCCACTCCATAGAATGCACTCACAACAGTTATCTCTGATGCGACAGACAAACCCCAATTCCATGAATGCCGATAGATTGCATTCAATGTATGTTCAGGTCGATAATCGAGTCTTGCACTTATGGCACCCGGTGTTGTATTGCGTGCCGAGAGATACACATAATTGACGTTGAGATCATCTCCACCGTCACGATAAGATGTCGTGATTTCTCCTCCTTCGAATTCAGCAGTACCTATATTCTGATATTGCTGCACACCTGGACTGATGACAACGGATTGAATCAGACCATGGATATCGTTATAAAAAAGCGCGGTGGTGATATTGAATTTCAAGAGTGATAGCATTTCAAGCCCTATTTCCAAGTTCGTAGCACTCTCAGGTTGCAGGTCTGGATTGGGGGCATTGCGCCCGAGCACTTCCGCATAGAATTCTTTCATCGCCGGGAATCTGCTTTTCCGTGAAACGTGTCCGTAAATATGAAGATTATCCGAAATCATTCTACTGAGACCAACATATCCATTGAGCAAGGAGGTGGATGGCCGGAGGGGAGAACCGTTTGCATAGACCGGATACAACCAGTCATTTCCTAACCCGAAGACTATTTGATATTCTCCGAATATTGTAAAATCCTGTTCTATGCCTACAGAATAAGTATCTGTCTCATACCGTTTAAATGGTTGGTTGAAATTTCCGATCTCAGCATGGCGGTCTTTTTTATAGGCAATTGATCCTTTGGTAACACCTGGAAGAAATTTGATAAGACGTGCCGATACATTTACTCCATAGGTATCATCATCATACACTGAATGGAAAGCATTCGGTTTTATTTGACTTGTAAACGTGCTATCATCATAGGCGTCCAGCGTGTTACCGAACTTTTCGTAATAGATGTTTCCTTTCACATTCAGATTGTTAGTGATATCGATAGCAGCCATCAAATTCCCGATATATTTTTTCCAGTCGGTGAAGCGCCAATAGCGTGGTTTTACGGCAAACATACTTGTTGGAATGCCCATGTCGTCATCGACAACGAAAAAGGAAAGTGCAACATCTAAATTCGCTATGTGTTGAAATCCAGTCTTGAGAAAAGCGCTGCGTTTTGTGAATTGGCTGTTCTTACGCGTGTCGCCATCCTGCAGCAATGTTATCGGTGCTTTTTGGGACATTGAAAATCCGGGTGATACAGAATACTCACCGCTCGCATTCCAAAAGAATTGATGCAAAGATCCGGATACTTCAGCAGAAGTCAAAGTCGTAGTACCTGTTTGAACATTCACTGATGCCTGCAACGGACCCATCCGTTGAGCAGTTACAATATTCACTATTCCACCCATAGCATTAGGACCATAGAGAACTGATGGCATGCTCTTCGATAGAGTGATCTTTTCTATCGAGCACGTAGGAAGAAGACTGAGATCGAGAAGTTGATCATAAGGTAAATAAATTGGTACTCCATCCATAAACAATGCAACCTGTGTTTGTGTAAACCCGCGAAGAAATATCTGTGATTCATTTTTCGGCGAGAGCGTTGTGTGAACCCCGGGCACTAAGGATATCGCAGAGACAACCGATGAGGCGTTCAGGGATCGGATTTCCGAAGCAGTAACCTCACTGGACATTGTCGTCCTTGTGATATTATCTTGATTTGCCGTGATAATAACTTCACCGAGATTATAAACGCGAATAGTATCTGGAGTTGTGTTTTGTGCATTCAACAAGCAATCTATGAAAGACATCCATACCATGAATATTATGAGTAAAGGAAAAATATGTTTCATTATTATGGTTTCCCTAAGAAATAGCACTATTTCGGAAGAGGTAAGTGAAGTGGGAATGCACGACTACAAGACAAGAGACTCTACTGTCCGTAGGTTGTCATCAATTCTCGATCTCCTTTCCAATTCTCAAATGCTATTTCATTTGAGAATGCTTTCAATGCTGGGAGGCTTCGATATTTCCATCGAAACCCTTCTCCTCTTTAGAGAAGTGAGTTTGTAAACTCATCGGCTATACAACCATAGCAAGTGCTTTAGGTCGAATGGCTCGGAGAGGTAATAAATAAGTGATTGCGAAATTCACAATTTTATTCATGATACTAAGTGAGGACGAGAATTACAAATTGAAATTCTAATTGCAGATACACTCAATTATTTATATATTATTGAAGAATTTTAAGGCGGGTTTACCCGCCTTAATTATCTGATGGCGGGGTAGCTCAGCTGGTTAGAGCGTCGGAATCATAATCCGCAGGTCGAGGGTTCGAATCCCCCCCCCGCTACATCCCGAACTCAGTCCATTTAGGACTGAGTTTTTTTTCATCATTTCGCCAATTTGAGGGATTGCTGCAGGAACCGGTTGAAAATAGAAGCGGACCATCTCCGTTTTCCTATCTATTGTAATTGTCTTAATACACTTCTGAAAAACAATCTTCTTATCATATAGAGAAGCCGCATCGAAATACTTTTCGAAATTCTGGATAAATGAATATACAGCATCTTTGACCATTTGAACATCCTGTGCACTATTCGCATTCTGTTTTTTCGCATTCAACTGTTCCGTGAGTTCCCTTTCTTTGTCTTCAAGATCCTCAAGGCGTTTCATTAATGTGTCAAGCTTGACACCGTTAGACCTGGACTCGATGGCTTCAATAATATTTTGAATCTTCATTTTTAATTCATCGAGTTGCCTCTTCTGATCTCTACGTTCTGACCGTTCAATCTGAGGTTCTTTTTTAAACATGAGATCAAGGCATTTTTCGATCCGCTCTAGATGATTAGGATGAGTCATCACTTCTTTTATTTTTTCTATAGCAAACCTTTCCAACTTATCTCTGTTAAGAACCAACTTCGAGCAAATTCCTTTATTCTTGAATCCTCCATCCATATATCGGAAATATCGATGATTCTTTTTCGCGGCTGACCAACCTTGGAATGGATATCCACATGCCGAACAAATAAGCATACCTGATAAGAGGTATTCTGTTTTGTGAGAATCCCATCGAGGATGATAAGGCGCTCGTATTTGCCGAAGTAGTTGCGTTTTCTCCCATAATTCTTCCGAAATAATTGCTGGGTGCGCATTCTTCGTCACGATCCACTCTTTAGAATTTTTTCTCCAATGTGGAAATGCTGAATCGTGCCTAAGGTCTACACCATTTTGAGAAGCGATGATTTTACTCATCGAATTTTTATTATAAATACGCTCGCCAAGATAAGCTTTGTTATCAAGGATATATCTGACTGAACATTTACTCCATTTTTCATCTCTGGTTTTCCATCTCCCTCGTTTAATCGACGGTATCCCTTTCATATTAAGTGCTTGCGCAATTGAATAGTACGATTGACCTTCCGCACGCCGTTCGAAAATGGTGACAACGGTTTTCACTTCGGTTTTTTCTCCCAAAGCCCAAATTACTTTTTCCTGATTGGGGATTGACCATTCACCATCCAGCAGATCGCGCTCTACACCAGTTTTTAAGTTGATTGCGACACGCTTATAACCTAGAGGAGGAAAACCACCGTTTGAATACATGCCATTGCTTAATGCTCCCCGGAGTGTTAGTTCAGATAACTTCTTACTGTATTGAGAAGCTTGCACTCCTTCAAATGCCTTGAGCATTGGTGCATATTCATGCTTCGGATCAATAGAAGTTTTTACTAAGACTACGTCGATTCCAAGCTTTCGGAAGTAAACACGCCAAAAAGTGTTTTCCTCTGCATCTATTGCCCTTCCCCAGCGGCTTTCATCATAACAAATGACAGCTTTAAAGTCCGGTTTGTTTTCAACTATTTTTTTCATTCGCTGGAATTCCGGACGCTGATCAAATGTTATCCCGCTCTTTCCAAAATCAATGAACCAAGCTTTTACATCATAGCCAGTCTTGGCACTGAAGTTCAAGATTTCGGTCTTTTGCTGATCAGGACTATCTTCCTGCATTTCAGTTGAACAGCGAATATATCCGATAGCTGGTATCATTTTAGCCACACTAAATTCCTTTCCATTTATCCATGAATACTTATACCAAAAAATATTTGGGATTGAAACTCCGGATAGAGGAATTTACCAAATCTTGTGAGAAATGGGTGAATTTTAAGCATTGCTCATTTCATCGGTTGTTTCATCAGTTAATGCTTTCTCTCTCTGTTCTTTCATAAATTGGGTATAGATAATTCTTGCAACTGCACATGCGAGACTATCTGCAACGGCTTCTTGCATTTCTTCGGCTGTAATAGCCTCGAGTGTATAATGATCGCCTGAATTATTTGAACCTAACTGCTTCTTCATAAACCTATCGATATTTTTGTGGCCTGAATAAAAAGAATGTCCTGAACACCCGGAATACGAGGTAAGCGATAAAGCCAAGTGCTGAAAAATAGATATAGAATTCCCGGTTGTCGGTTCCGATGGAAAAGATTTTGAATAACGTAAACATTGCTACTCCAAAAATGTAGATTGGTCCCATATTGAAATAGTGCCCTTCATCGACCTGACGGAGTTTGCGGATCTCTTCTGTGTCGATATACTTCTCGCGTGAACCGTGCCAGAGCATATTCTTGATATGAAAAGGATTGCCGTTGGAAGATTTGAGAATTTCTCTCCGATAAAGTTCTCGATCAATGATTCGCAAATTGTAGTTGTCGAGAAAGTAGTTGATCATCTCCATACAGATAGCATCCGGCAACGGATCGAGGTCTATCTTCACAAACGATGCCCAAATACGCTTGAAAACAAAATTCTCTTTCATCTCAACAACTGCCGCACAAATGACAGCGATATTGAGCAATGTTTCAATGAATGCTTGTTGACTCGGAGATATCCGGTCTAGGTTATCAAAGAAAATCAGATAAGTCTCAGGTGACTTGGATATTCCTTCAAAGATTGTGGCTTGCAAGCGAACACTGCCAAGTCCAGTCAGTTTCTTCTTCACCATCGTCCAGTCGCTGCGCTCTGAATCCATCTCAACATGAAGATCACCATTATAAAAGAGCTTTTCGGCCATTTCTTTGATACAATCACCGAGTGGATTGGAATGCTCAATGAAGAGAATTTTATACTGGTTGGGATTGATACGAACTCCAAGTTGACCTCGTATCTGCGTCATAAAGTTTGCAGAGAAATCAATTCTCTTGGTTCTTCCGGAAAGAATCCATTTTGCTTCCAGCATCAACCGGCTCTTTCCGATGCCCTTGTCTCCAACTATGAGTGTGTGTCGTCCTCTTTGGAGATTCTTAACGAGCTGGTATAATTCTTCGGTTCTTCCGAAGAAGCTCATATCCTGACGGAGATCGATATTAGTCGGCTGTTCAGCCATTCTTGAATTCAAGCCCCATTTTGCCCATTGAGAAAACACATTTTGGAACGGTAGAACCGAATCTGTTTTTCTTTGCAAAGAGAAGCCGATTATTGCTTTTCTCATCCGGCACTTCGAGATAGAGAACTACATCAACTGCGTGTTCTAGAAGTTTAGGGCCTGCAGCTGTTTTATCTTTCGTCACTTGTCCAATGAGCACAAGAATAAAATCCTTTTTTTGAGCCGCACGGCGTAAAATGTATGTGCATTTACGAATTTGAGTAGAACTCCCTGGCAAAGTATCGGATGCATCGGTGTAGGTCGTTTGGATTGAATCTACTACCAAAATATGCGTTTCGATGTCTTCGATGTGAGAAATGATCTTATTGACATTCGTTTCAAAGAGCAAGTAGATATCTTTTGAATGAATCTTTAATCGATTTGCTCTTAGCTTCACTTGATCTACTGATTCTTCACCTGTTACATAGAGAGATGGAACATCCATCTTTTCGAGAATTTGAATCACAAATGTTGATTTACCGACACCTGGCGGACCTACCAATAGAACAGAGCTCCCGGGGACAAATCCTCCTCCCAGCACTTTATCAACTTCCTTCACCCGTGTTTTTAGCCTTTTCACTGATGACGAACGGATCTTTGGTAAAGAAATAGGCCTTGCATCGGTTTCGTTTAACCGCTGAGATTGGCTTGAGAGGGAATTCCATCTACCACAATCGGGACACGAAAGATGAAATGTGCTATGCACATGATGGCAATGTTTACATTCGTATGGCATCAGTTCAATCGCTTTATAATAAAGGTTACTTGAGTCTTGTTGTTACGGAGTATCTGACGAATATCAATCAAAACACCGTGCGTTGTTGAACGAACTTCTGACTGAAGCTCTGCTGCCTTTGCTCGTGCCTTTAATTGAACATTGGATAAACGGAGTTTGTGTATTTCCAATCGAGATTTAGAACCTTCCGTTAATCTTGAAGAAACAAACTGTGATAGCAGAAGTCTATCTTTCTGGAGCTTCAATTTCGCAGTCTCAAGATTATTGGAGGAAACATATCCACTTGATGACAGTTGTGAGTTCTGTCGATAGCTCATTGAGTCTATTCTGAAAGATTCTTCTGCATTCGCAATCTTTTGATCTGTGGCGTTGATTGATGCATCGGTTTGTTGTTGGATGGAGAGAATTTTCTCATCATTGAGATTCACCTGATCTAAAAAGAACTGTGCGGAGTTCTTTTGTGCAATGATTTCCTTCTCCTTCAAAGTATCTCCCTTCTGCTTCAGGAAAGTGATCGTCTCTTTCGGGTCTAATGTGATGGAAAGCTGTACATAGTTTTCCATCTTTGGATAGAGAGGAATTGAGGACGATTCCATTGCAACGGTATCGCGTTTGGCAATGGTTTTAATTGTGAGAATACCTTTAGAGATGAAAACGGATTCGAGGTTGTATGTAAGTATATCCTCAACGGTCGCATAATTGAACTTGATCGTATTGCTACTGCCGGTCACCGGCGAAAACAACTTGATGTTTTCTGGTACTGCGACTTTATCCGCCGCTACTAGATCACCAAAGAAGTAATTCTCAGCTGTCGTATCGATTGTTGAAAACATTTGAACAAGGATTTGATTGCTCACATCGATGTTGCGGATGGAGGCAAAAGCAGGATTTCCTTTTTGGCACAGAATCTTTTCAGCAACGTAATCTGCTTGGAAGTTCTTGCCAAGTGTATGCAGTCGAGTGTCTTGTCCTTTGAAGATGAGAGTTTGAGGATTAAGCGCTCCAACGATTTCAAATGTGCCAGTCAATGGCCGCTTTGTGAACATATCGTAGGCCTGAACATCAGCAAAGACAAGATAGTCTTTGGAAAACTCATTGTAGTCACGAACAGCAGCTTCTATGTTTTGCTGGGTCGAACGAATGAACCTTTCATAGCCCTGAGATGCAATGAAGAGCGTCGGAATACAGCCGATAAAGAAGAGGACTGAAAGCATCAGATCCGTCTTACTGCCTGTTTGCATACGGTATGAATGCGGATGGTTCATCTCCATCGGAAAGACACACTTGACCTTCGAGAACGGATAGAATAGCTTCACGCCGTTTATGGTAGCTGTATCAAGAAGCGGGTGTGAAGCATAGCCTATAATAGAGCAGATATAGATATCTTGCTTCAAGATGAATATTGGAATTCCTGCTAAAGCAATTATGACAATCATCATCATAGAATGTGTTAATGTGCGGTGACCGAATCTGCGCTCTAAGGGTTTGGAGATGAATGGGAATGTCCTGCCTATGATACTTGCGGCTGTGTCGATATCCGGCAGGACTGCTGCGAATGCAATGATAATTGCATTGGTAGCGTTCAACACAACGCCCGTTGTGGTAAGCAGAAGAAGATAAATGAATTCTGCAAATGTGATATGAGTTGAGGCGATCACTCTCTGTCCTCCGGAATACGATATGGAAGATTCAGTAATCGGAAAACATGTTCTTCGCTTTCGATAGGAATGATTGATCCTCCCGGAGAAAGCAATCCGGTTCCATCCGCTTTGAGCTGCATATGCATTTCAATTGCCCTGCGAGCAAGCATGATATTGTGGTTTTTGCTTCCGGTTTTTATAAGCATGAGTGTCCACCATGTTTGCGGACTCGCGATGAAAATGTCAATTGGTACATCTTCTCCATCATCACCACAAAGATGGCGGCCAGGAATAGATTTAATGAATCGTTTTGACTTTGGACCATTTGTCTCAATTGAAAGCGTTCCTTTAAAGCAATATTGAGATAATCGTCTGTCAAGAAGATTGGTTTGAATCGGTTCACCAAAGAGAGTTTCATCATCCTCCTGAATGAACTTGGGAATGGCTATAATATCGATGTCGTTTACTGCATATTTTTGTCTTCGAAGTGAACCGACTATTTCGATCTGCTCGCAGGTGTCTTTGATGTCGTTGACGAATGTTTCTGCGATGTCTCGCGCAAATGAGTCCGGGAACATAGGATTTCCTTTCGTTAGTTAGTTGTTTAGTTAGTTTTGCTTGGTTTAGGTAATTACGGTGGGTGGCTGGTTGTAGTACGTTTTCGCAGAATTGATCCAATATTTGATTCTTCAGCTGCTGTGAGAAGTTGAACCCAGGGAGTTGTTCCGTCTCCATTTCCGTGCAGGCATGTCCATAGCCAACCGAAAGGATTGGCTATTCGGGTCTTCTCGCTTGCCTTCAGCATAAGCTGCAAGGCGCGTATTACGAGTTCTGGGTAATGAATCTTTTCGTGTAAAATCTTGTAAGCATCATAGCACATCGAAACTTTGCGGTCGTGTGTACCACCAAGAAATATTTTATGAAGTTCATCGTCTGCTGGATTCCAATTGAATTTGCTCCGATGTTCCTCATTCCATTTCACGATTTTTGAGCGGAACATCCGGCAATACTCCTGAAAACCTGTTTCATTGAGTTCGACGAGATACGGTTCGCTTTTGAGTTGTTCATAAGTGATTTCGTTTTCCTTTGAATAAGATTTATCCCTTGCATGCATGTCTGTTTCTAATTCTTTCTTTGTTTCTGCTTCTGCTTTTGCTTCTGTTTCTGTGTGAACATTTTCTGACAAACTTCGTAGAGTGTTTGGAGTTTCTTCGGATTGTGTCCGAACATTATTCGGATGTTGTTCGGAGTCTGTCCGAACTTTGTCCGTTTTTCTTTGAAGTCGTCGGGTATAATCGTCCGCACGCTGTTCGAAGGACTGGCTATATAAAACATTGAAATCCGACCATTTTTGAAGATCGAAGAGTCCGATTTCTGCGGCCGTCTTGATCGTTTGAATCACTCGTTTAGGGGATGTGAAAAGATTTCTTGAAAGAATTTTCACAGGTAGCACAGGGATACGGGTTGGGTTGGGAAAAAACTCAGACGAAACTTCCTGAGACTTTTTTGAACTTTGCAGAAATTCTGAATATTTCTGATCGATTTCCTCGCTCACACCGATGACTTTCAGATGAAAAGTATCCGAATGCTGGCCAATTTCTTCCAGGAGTCCCCAATAGATGCCAATGCCTTCAGCGCCATGCTTGGAACCAAGTATCTGGAGCTTGGAATCATATCGTGCTGCACATTCGTGGTGAAACCATTTCATCAATTACCTCTTCAACTCATAATAGAACTGCTCGAACCGGTCGAGCACTTTTGCACGTTCAAGCAAATCGTATTGCTTGTTGTAGGCGTCTGCAACTAGAATCACAACCGCATTGCGTACGCGCGAACGTTTGAGCAAAGTAACGTTCTTGATGACACTTTCGATGACATCGAGAATGACAATGGCGTTTTGTTCTGTCAATGCTGAAAGACTGAAATCAGGATGCAGTAGGCGGCATTGGCTCTCGGCTTGTGCAATGATCGTCTCGCCTTTTTCACCTAAACATTCATACACAACCCTGCGAAATGAACGAAAGATGCGTTCGAATAGAGTAATGATTTCAGATTGTGGCTCCTTCTTCTCTTCAGTCTTTTTCTCCTTTGGCTCGTCTGTTTGTTTCTTTATGGTCCTTCGGGAATGGCGCTTGAACTGAAGCTTTTCTTGATGTTTAGTGTCTGCCTCAACATCAATTCGATTTTGATCCGAGGTTTTGATGACCATCTCAGGAAATTCTAATTCAAGCGTACCGGTTGTTTCTTGTTTTTGTTCGGGAGTGTTTAATATCTGCTTAATAAGATCTGTGATCTGATTCGCTTCATTAAGCATTTCCGATTGCTGACTTTGAATTCCCTCGGCTCCCTCTTTCTTTAGGATAAGCGTCTGTTGTTGCACCGCTGGTTTTGATATTTGAAGAGGCAGTTCATTAAAACTTGAATCATACCGCTCTTGAATAATCTCGTTGTTCTTATCAATATCATAGAGTAGAAGCCGTCCTTTCATCGAAGGTGGGACGTAATTAGTCAACTCCTGAGAAGAACGGATTTCCTGTAAAACGATCTTGGGGATGGCTTGCGAGAAATCGTTGCATTCAATGATACCGTGTCGGCAAGTTGAATTAGAAAGAAGCTTTTGGACACTTTTCTTGGTCAGTGATTCAAGCTGAATTTTCAAACATGCTTCATAGTAGAATGTTGAGCGAAACTGTTCCACTGAATCGTGTGAAGCTTTATATAGATGAATCCGTGTTCCATCGTCACCGGAGCGCTGCTTGAATGTGGATATGACCTTTTCGACCTGTAGTCGAAAACGGAGGTCTTGATTCATTCGTGCACAATCGAA
>Ga0182027_10005287_pt1 | contig 19673 bp, 14 predicted proteins | sample 712E1DmetaG_FD_121300 | JGI IMG/M metagenome (GOLD analysis project Ga0182027, IMG submission 121300) | Permafrost microbial communities from Stordalen Mire, Sweden - 712E1D metaG (Illumina Assembly) | ecosystem: Environmental > Terrestrial > Soil > Wetlands > Permafrost | place: Sweden...
ATTGAATGTTTGCGTAGGAGAATAAATCACAGTATAATATGGGTATGATTGCTTGTAGCCGTAAGGATTGTTGATATACATGACGCCATTATTGAATGAAAGGACAACAGAATAATTTGTAGTGCCTTTTCTTCCTAATACATCAAATCCTCTTACACAAACCGTTGATGTATTATATATCTCGATCATGTCAGAATAAGATTTTACCGTGCCTGTTGAAGGATTAGTATATCTAGAGTCAAGCAACAGATTACATGATTCATTATCTTTTGCAATTGTATAATAATATTTATCTGTACATGTTCCGTCACATGTTACATTAAGTTCAATCCAATTAAATGTTTTGTTGTTGACGGCAACACTCATAACAGGAGGAGCGTTGAATGGCAAGAAATTTACTGATGCAGGAGCTGTAGTGTTTCTTTGCGCAAGGCTTGTACAATTGATATTATAATTATAACTTGTTCTAGGACTTGCAGCTGTTCCACTATAATTTATCAAGTACGTATGTGTAAGATTGTATTTATTATATACATTATAATTCTCTCCAGAGAATATTTTTGGTGGATTGATGCGAACAGATGTAGGTTGCAATGGGGCAGAGCTACTTATCTGACATACAGACGGCTGGTCTGTTGTTATATTTAATATGGTCGCATTGTAACTTGCATTGATAATTCTATTATCAAGAGGATACGTATATGGATTTTGGATAAAACTCACATTAATAACTGGATTAGTGTCGTTATATCCTACATTGAATGAAGTCATGATATATGCATTATTATCTTCAGGTGTAAGAATCGATCCAGTTGTATTACATATGACATACATAATTCCTGCAGTTCCATCGTGTGTAAATGAATGTACTGTATTCGCGTCACTTTGTTCATCAGTCGTAAACAAGCTATATGCATCGTCGACGTACATGGATGCAATATTAGGTCCGTATCTTGATAAGTCATACATTGTATGTTTACATGTACTATCATATGTAGTTCCGACAACAATGTCATAATCTTGTTGCGAACCTATTCCGACTATCGGGCTGATTAATGTAATTACATTATTCGCATGTTTGACATTGAAAGATATATTATACTCGTTAGGATTATTGTCATCATCTATAGCGTCTATTGTAAACTTATAATCTCCATTGTCAGCGTATGGTATATCGAAACTATATGCATTTGTTCCAGTATTTACGTTGCCTACAATGCTTGGATGAATATCAATATAGTTTGTATTATCGCCCGCGCCGTTAGGATAATATCTTAAATTCCAATTTGTTATGTCGACGTTAGTCTCATAGAAATAACTTATATTTATTATGATATGCGAAGAATTGATGCTTACAGAGGATGCTTGTGATGCCAATGTAATTATTTGCTGCGTATCTACTCCTTGTATTGATACATCAGGAGTATCCAATAACATGTTCTTGATCCTGAGTGTTGTAACATCAGGATTTGCTGAATTACTATTCCCACCATTATCGACAGAATAATAATGAATAATAGGACTATTGCCATAAACGCTTTTATTACTACTTCCGTCAATATAACTAAATGATATATCCTTTGTGAATGGAACATAATTTTCAGGATTGCTGCAATCAATACCATTATATGGCTGTTCTATACAATAATATGTCGCATTTGCATCTTTACATCCAAAACTCATATCATCATTCGTTAGTTGAAGCGATGGGTCGCTATCGTTGCATGCAAGCCTTATATCAGCATGAGATGTGTAGCTTTCTGCATCGTTATAACTTGTAAATGAAGTTGCGCCGATATCATGGTCTTCTATCTGAACTGTCGTAACTGGAGCCAAATCATCAATTGAAAACATTGGATCGTCAGTTGAGCCGCCAAGAACAGAATAATATTTTCCATTTATCAATAAATTACATTGAACTTGATATTTATATATTGCAGATTCATATAATCCTGGAGTCGACGCTACAGGAATGGCAACATTTGCTGTATGATACATTCCATCTGAAGAAGAAAACGGCGAGAAAACTGCAGATGATGCCTGTGTAAATCCGCAAGTTCCATATGCACTCGTATTGATGCTGATTTGCACGTTGCCGTTAGCATCGATAGGCAAAGTATGACTTGTATAAATCTGATTCCATGGCTGCGGATTATCTATCAACCCATTTCCTTCTATTGTGAATTCAGTTGTGTTTGTGAAATGATTGCCTATAGCATCGTAGCAATCAATTGTATAATAATATTTGCCATCACCTAATGCAGGATATGTCGTATTGATGTACGATCCCTGCGCAAGAAGCTTATTATTTGATGGATTGCTCAATGTTGGAATATCATATTGATTTTCGCTATTAACTTCGAATGGAAGGACTGCATCGTCTGTAGGTGTTACTTTGAATGAACAAATCACATTTTGTTTTTCGATAGATAATAGTGTTAACTTGACATTCAAGTTTGTAAGCCAATTCACATCCCCATTCTGGTATGAATTTGGATCTAATGTTACGTCGACGACTGGAGGAGCAGTATCAGCTTCAAATGTGAAGTTATGTATTGGATATTCAAGATTTTTAGCAGGATCAACAGCGTAATAATACATTGTAAAATTGCTGCCGGAATCAGCTATTCCTATAGGCGCATTATTTGCATTTTGGAATAGAGAGAGATTAATTATGAATGGATTGATAGTCATAGATAAAACTTTATTAGGATAGCAAACTGCAGGAGGATTGGCTCCTGAAACTTTTTCTACGATGCAATATCTTAGCAAGATATAAGGGCAACTATCTTCAATACTTGTACAATATCGTGTGTCATCTCCGAGTCCCCAAGGGTTATTGTCTGAAATCATAATTGCATCAGTCAAATTCATCGATGCCGCATAAACTGGCTTGTTTAATATCTTCGAAGATGGAGGGATATTATCGTGTTCACACATGTATGATAATGAACTATAATTGGATAACCCTGGCGGTATCTTGCAGTCTGCTGCATATTGATTAGATGTATTCGTATAACTGTCTGCATCTCTGAAGCAGCCAAATACGCTGCCCATTCTAGGCGAAATATCAGGATTCCATTTACAAATTCCTAAAATTCCTCCAGGAATACCGCCGTCGGAACTATTTATTCTAAAGTTTGTTCCTTGATATATCTGTTTAGATGTATAATTCCAAGTAACATCTAAACTTACATTTCCATTCCCGCTTGATCCTATACATTCATCAGAGTTTATATAATCGTTGCAAGTCAGATTAATTTTTGAAATACAGCTATTGAATATTGGTTCAAAGTAGCATGCACCGAATAATTCGCAAACATTGGAAGAGCATGATTTATAATCGAGTCTATTATGCCCATCTGTACCTGCTGAACCAGTTTCATTGCATAATCCGCATTGTTGTCGTGATTCAGCAATCGGTCTGCATACTCCTTTGTTGAAAATATTCTTATTATATTGACCAGAAAATAGTACTTGGCTCGCCCATTCACATTGATTGGTGCCATTCTCCATGAATTTATTGCAATAATCATTCGTACAATCGTTTTCAGAATAATAATCATAGCATGAAATGGTATTGTTGCAATTATATGCTTTATCCACAGCAGTTTTTGTATAATCCCTGTAGCATCCGCCAATCAAACGAGTATCATCGTTTGATATCGGAGCAGGATCTGTCAATGAAGGGCATAAGATATTCTTTCCATTATATACAATATTTTGATAGCCTTGATATCCGAAAATTCCGAAAAGCCCGTTGCAATAATCACATACTGCTTGAGCAATGCATTTCGCAGCACCATTTACGACTGTGCATGTGGATGGATTGGAAGGATTATTGCATGAAATACTTGACGCAATATTCGTCGTGAGATTGCAGCTCCATAAATTGTTGCCGATGCACCAACTGTTTTGGTTTCCATATAAGCAATTGGCTACAGTAGTATTGATGCACACTGTACTATTCAAAATCCTATTCTCTATAGGTACACTATCATTGAATACAGTCGTTAATTTGAAACAATAAGTTGTATTTTCTTTATAAGGATTTATCGTATATGGGTATATTATCCGTTGAGGATTTATATTCAATGAATTTAAGGACGCGTCTAAGGGTTGGAATATGCAGTCTCCAGTGATGCTTTTAGCGCATGATCTCAATTCAAAATGATTCACATAATTATTGCATGAATTAATCGTCCAAGAAATACTCACGTTTGGACTTGCTTTTATTGCAGTCACAGTAGGTCCACTTATAGATGTTAATGGTGTATTGCATGTCGGAGGAATAGGAGGGATAATTGGCAATGGATTGCATTTACATGTTGCAGGATTGCACATGATGGTTTTTAATTGATTATTTAGATCATTCGTCAATACATCTCCTTGTGCTATTAACTTATCTACTCCACCTACTTGTATCGTGAATCCTCTACCGCTCAAGTTTTGGACCCACATTGTCTGGCAACTATCAGTAATATTGAATGAACTTCCATAAACCCAGTCGCAATCTTCAGACGAACTTTCTAAAATTCCGTTGCCGCATGTTGCAACGCAAGGTTTTGCAGGCAATTGAATGACTGGAAGATTCGGATCACATAAATTATTATAATTTGGTTGAGGATTTAAACATACGCTTTGAATAGCTCCATTATCGCAACTACTCCAATCAGCATCATTGCATGTTAATCGGCATGCAGGCAATGTAGTTCCAGAGCACGGAATTCCGTAAGTGGTATTGTCTGTCTTTCCAGGGCAAGTTTCTGTATACTTTATTGATAAATCATACTGGTTGTTTGCATTGCACGCAGTTTTTGTCGATGTCGTATTACAACAAAAGTTAGAGCCGAGAGGAATATCGATTCCAGGCATTGGCTGTGCATTCGTTACTATAATATTTTTTGAATTCGAACATACAGTTTCACTTGAAATTAAACCTGCGCCTTGAGAAATAATTTTTGTAGCCGAAATAATAATTGAGCCTATTGGCAATCCAGAAAGTGTATATGCACCAGAAAGACCGCTTATTCCAGTCTTTCCAGAAGGATTAGCAGAAACAGTAACTCCATCAACAGGTATAGAATTACTTGTGATTGTACCACTGACCGTAGATCCGCAAAGTATAGTTATATCTATATTATTGGAATTTGTATCGTTTGTCGTCAAGGAAATGGAACTTGTACAACCTTGTGTGTTGCTTGCAGTAATGATTACCGGAGTACTTGACGCTGTATTAAAAATATATTTTCCGCTTAAATCGCTTATAATAAATCTATGTTGGCCATTGATTAGGATATCAATATTTGCTGATGGAGCAATTGTTCCGTCTGCATTCAGTATCCGGCCTGAAACATTGACTATAGGACAAACCAATGTCAAATTTATTATATCATTATTGTATAAGCTGACTGATTGTATTTTGTTGCATTGATTATAGCTTGCAGTCATGGAATAAGAAACGCCTGATATATCTTTAAATACATATTTGCCATTCAAATCAGTTAATGCAAAAATCGAGCCGCCAAGGGAAACATTTGCACCAGAAACAAATCCATTACCGTCAGAGATATATCCTGAAATATTATATTTATTGTTTGATTGTGTACAATAATTTTTACAGGCGTTATTAGCGTCAGAAGTAATCGATGGATTAAATACATTGCTGCCTCTACCATTGCAAAATCCTTGAAGCCAAATATTATACGAAGTAGTACTCAGGCAGCAGCAGCCAAGTTGACATGAGCCGCCACTATATGTATCGCACGCTCCAGCTTGCGCATCATTATAATTATAACAATTCCCTAATTGAATTTCTGCAGGAGTACAAATAGAAGTAATATAATTATCACACGTATCTGCCCTGATATAACAGTCTGCATGAGCAAATTGAGAACCTATAATAAGCATGCTTAAAATAAGAAATATTGATAGCAGATACTTGAAAATTTTCACGCTCATTACTTACCCACCTTTTTACAATATTACCCACAAACAGTATTTATATAGGTATCGGTTTTATTCGAAGATTTTGTGGCTGAACGCCTATATAATTTATTTATTGTTTATGCTTACAGTTTTATGGCGGCGTTAGAATGCAGCTGCCATCATTTATTCCATTGCAATTGACGCCGTTACAGCAAGAATATCCAGTATTGCATCCAATATTGTTAATTCTACAATCATTATTACATGTGTGAGCGGCAGCATTATACTTTTGGCCGATATTGCATACTTGGATAAAACAATTATTATCACAATAACTGTTATCATCAGGAATATTATTAATTTTATTATCTCTTGAAATCCCGTCACATCCGGCTGAACCGGTACTTATACACCCGACACCTTTAGTTCTACATTTGAGATCGCTTAGATCAGGAGCTAGTTGACAAGTTCCATTGCATTTAGCTCTTTGATTAGTGTCAGGTATGCAATGAATATTATCGTCGCTAAATCCACTATTTTGATTAATATTATTACATTGCTGTGCAGCAGCAGTACATCCTGCCGCTTGATTATATATACATACTGATGTATCCGTCAATCCGCAATCAGAACATGTGTCTGCTAAATATTTCTCTCCTGCAATGCATGAAGCTTGTGGTGTTCCACGTCCTGGCAATCCATCACAGAGGGGTGATGATACAGTTAAAGGAACATTCGGGTTACATGAAGCATCACATAGACAATTTTTTGGTGTATTGCATGTACCATCGCCACTGCATTGTCCATCACAAGTATATTTGTACGGTCCTTTTGTATTATCATATGCTTCGAATATATTTCCATTTGAACATTGTGGACCTGATGTGCATATTCCTGTTCCGCTTCCAGATAAACTTTGGAATGTTACTCCAGTATAAGCTTGACATGGAAGATCGTTTGTTAATGCAGTATTTGTAAAATAATATTGGTCAGGTCCACTACATTTCTCTTGATTGAATGCACTGTTTCCTATTCCGTTATCATCTTGGCATTCTCTTACGACTTTACGTGTCTCTTTCGCATCTCCAGTGCACGTATTTCCTCTATCGCCTGAACAATCTCTCGTGAATGTTTGTTCAAATATATCATTATTGAATTGATTACCCATACTTTCGAACGTAGGATAGGAATTGCCTGTCATATCTTCAAAGTGTAGATTAAATGTTGCTGGAGGTGAATTTGCTCTAGCAGTATAATCTTCAAAATTTTTATCCATTCCATATCTCACTGCATTATAACATACAGTATCCGTGCCTGCATAATCAAAATTATTTGTACAGCATGCGTGTGTTGCATTCAATGCATCGAGCAAATTATCAGGATTATTATTGTAAGGATAGGGGAATGGATTATCTGAATTGGAGTGGTTTAAGCATCGTGTAACATTGACGTAGAATGTGTTGATATTAGATAGGCTGTTAGATGTTATTACAGTTAATGTTATGTTGTGTATTTTGTATGCATCTGTGGTGTTTACAAAAATATATTTTGTGATATTCGTTATATCGTATGTTGGCGGTGGAGTTTCAGCATCATTAGGCAGCAATAATTGTTTAGTCGAAATATTATTATTATCTACGGGTCTACTTATGCTGAATGGTTCACTAGGATCTGTCCATATGAATGTATTGAAGATTGCGCCTGTTGCAGATTCTATCACTCCGACTGTAGATTCTGCTCCATTCAAAAAATACCTGTCTTCATAAGATGCACGATGCTTATCGACATCGTCGTAATCATTAGAGCCGCTGATTCTTGCTATCGGCAAATCAAATACCAATATTCTTACAGTCTGAAAATCATACAGTCCGTGGCTATCTAATACTGATACGATAACATTATGCAGCCCTATATCCAAAGACGAGGCGTCATAGCTTGCATTTTTTCCTGTAGCCTTGTACGGCGCTGATTTTGTCCAGTTATGCGGTGGATTATTGTCAGTAAGATTTTGTTTGGTGCAATTCTCCAAAATGTATTCGAGGCTGCTCGGTGCTGAGCAATTGTGGTCGGAAAAATTGTAGTAATCAGTATATTCTTCAAGCCATCCTCCGTAAGTATATGTCAATAGCGGATCATCATCGGGGTCGTATCCTTGAGGAGAAATAAGGATTGTACGATTCTCGACAGCGACTAAATCATATAGCTTAGATTGGCCGTTGTTGATATAGTCCAGTACTGGTGCACGATTTTTGATGGCAAAGCTTATCGTCAATGGAACGCCATTGATATTATGCAACGTGTCTATCACCTGGACGAGCCTTGTGAAATTATTGCTTATGTTTCCGTCGATGATATTTATCTTGTAATACCAATTGTACATGAGCATATCCCTGTTGCTGGATCCTTTGCTGTACACCTTATCCTTGTCTCGCTGTATTTCAAACGAAGCATTTTTTACATCATAGTTTGCCAGTTCATACGTGTATTCGTATAATTCCTTGAATGGAATATCCTTGCTGACGCCGAAGTTTACGAGTCTCGTCACTGGCTGTTTGTTCCACATAAGTATTGTAAAAGGATATTCGAGCTTGACATTAAATCCTCCTTTAGCGAATTGTATTGTAGTATTGACGCTTCCGACTGCTGTTATATTGCTCGGAGTCTTGCTCAATATCTCGGTAAAGTTCACGCAAACATTAATATCATTAGTGATTTTATCCTCTAATAATTGCTGCATGCTTTTGCGGTAATAGCTATAATACTCGCATGTATTAGGGCCATAGATTCCTGGAAGCGTCGGAGAATTAGCTCCATTTGGATCGCAGAGCATCGACATATTGTTGACGCCGAAAAAACCTGAATATTTTCTGAAATCATTGCGCGTGCATGTATTTTTGCAGTTGCCTGTATTTGATAGATATTTGTCAGGCAGATTTGCAACATAATCGTTTGCGCAAAGAGGATTCAATGGATACGGTCCAGGAATCTCTGAAACAATAAAATTTGATGCATCCCTGCCGTCTGGGCAATTATTGTTAGCGTCAATGACGATAGAAACATTAAATGTCCTATTGAATTCTGGACTATAATACTCGATGAAATCGACATTGGGCGAAAGTCCAGTACTGTTGAGCAGTCCGCCCTGCATTGATGCAGTTATTATTGTATCGTCCACAACTTCATCCAGGCAGTGGTCGACATATTGATTTATGGCGTTATCTGAAAGATAATTTTTCAATTGGATATCTGCCTGCTGTCCAAGCATCGAAGTCTGTATCTTTGCTCTAGCATATATTGCAAATGCAAATATCATAAAAATTATCAATCCAAGAATTACAAAAATTGTAAATTGCCCTCTCAGATGCGCTCCTTGAAACTTTTTACCATCCCTCTTTTTACATGTATGAAACATACATCAAAAAAATAAGAGAATAAGTTTATAAAGATTGTTGTGGGTTATCAGAGTCGCCGATATTTTCTGCTATTTTATTAATCTCGTCTTTAAATTTTTTGGCTTTTTCATATTCTTCTTTATCAATGGCTTCCTTCATTTTTTTTCTTAATCCTATTATCTTATCAGTTATATCGATGCATTTGCTCTTCATGTTGCCTTTATTTTTATTGCCGTGCGATTCTTTAAGATTTTCAAAAAATAAGTTGATGTCTCCGTCGGTCTTTTGCAAATATACCAATCCGAAGTGCATGCATACAGATATGTCATAATGGCTGAATCTTGAATATTCAAAATCTGCATTTATCCCTTTTTCATTCGTTATTATCTCCGGATCAAGAGTCGTCGTGTTCAGATATTTCAGATATTCGGTCTTGTAATACTTGAAATTTTGGCCTTGTCTGTAACCATTATTGTTGCCGTTCTTTAACCCTTCAAACTTAACTTCTCGATTTAGCCTGACAAGTCCATCAGTCTCAATGCATAATCGTAATCGCGATTTTTTGTTTTGCACTGATAATTCTAATTCTCCGCTATGGTCTAGTATCAATGCCGGTGAAGCGATTATTCCTTCAATATCTCTGTCGCTGCTAGATACTTCTATACCGACATTTTTTGGGACCCAGATGTTCTTGACGGACTTATTGAATCTGAGAATTGAATTATGTTCATATGGTCCTACATCTGAATCTTGTTCATAATGTACGAGATTATCTTGTGAGATTCCAAACTTAATCAAATCATAATAAGAAGATTCTGAAAAATCAGGATCGATATCATCCTCATTCATATAATCGTCTATGATTATGGCTTTTACAGGATGTTTATATGTTGTGTATTCCACAAATAGTGTTTTTGTAAAAGGTATTTAAATGTTTTTTGGTTACTACTTTAAAAAGAAGATTTTATTTATAAATAGAATTTTACTAATTTAATAAATTAAAAAAAAATAAAAGAATTTATTCCTTCTTTGGTTTTTCCTTTTTTTCTGCCTTGACCTTCTTATCTTTTTTTGAAGAATCTTCTGTTTTTACCTTTCCACGAGGAGAAGGTTTTGGTTTTTCAGTTTTTGGTTTAGGCTTGGATGTCTTCACTTCTAGATCTATATTCTTAAAAGCTTTTGCTACATCTTCATGCGAAGCGTTAACTTTAATATCTAATTTTTGGTTTAATGGCTCTAAATGTATCTTATTACATTTTCTTCTTCGAGTCATTCCATCAACTAAAACATAATTATTGTCTATAACTTCAACTATTACACATTTTTTTCCAGCATCTCTACCGGCTATCTTAATACAAACTCGTCCTACACTCAACATTTTTAGTCTCCATCTCCCAGAATTCAGTTCGCGTCGCCGCAATAATAGAAAACATCGTTTTCTAGTACCTCAGAAAGTAATCACTTTCTGACGAACATGAGAGATTATTTTTTGTTTTCTTATTAAATAATATTTTCATATAATAATTAAATATAAAAAAAATTTATTCAGTTATTGTAGACTTGATTTTTAATCTCATGCACTTGCTGCACAATTGTCCAGCGTATGGCCTATCAGGTCTTTTTTCTGTCTTTGATAATTTTGACATCATATAAGGCCTTGCACTTGCTACTCCATGCAATTCTTGTCCGCATACTGCACAATGTGCCTTGCTTGGCTTTCTTTTAGCATAAACTAATTTTGAACCTTTTGTGGTCTTTACATGTATTCTTCTTAATGTTCTTGATCTTCGACTTGGTCTTGGCATTTGTTACCTCGATAATATGATTTTTATTGTATTGATATCGCTCCAGCACCCTTGGACGTGCAGGAATAATATGATAAAAGGAATTTTAGAGGATTTATAAATGTTATGTGGGTTGAGGGATAGTAGAGGTCAGCGCCCACTGAGCAAAGAAAAACATAGAATATAATATTATACATCATTTAATTGAGAATACTTCTTTTATGCACCAATCTTCATCTGGAACAAGATTCAATTTCAAGGCATCTTTAGGTTCGAGCCATCTAAATTCTGAATGCTCTTCGCTAAGTGTGACTTTTGGTATAACATTTAATTTATATTTGAATAAGTGGTATATGAATTGAAATTTTGGATATATCACAAACGTCTTCATTTCATATTGCAAATTTTTATCTTTCTTGTCTATCTGTATGCCTGTCTCTTCTTCGATTTCTCTCAAGATGTTTTCATTTGGAGTTTCATTTTCAATCTTTCCGCCTGGAGTTCCCCACATATCTTGGCAATCATCGTCTGTTTCTGCCCTCTTAAGAAATAGCACTTTATCGTCATAAATAATGTAACATCCTGTAGCTTCGAATACTGCTTTGAATCCTTCTGGCTTAGTTTTGGAAATCATTGGTATTACCTTTTCTTGTCTACACTCTTTGTGGCTTCATAGAATATCTTTTTAAACATTTCATAATGAATTTTTTGCGCTTCTTTAGACGAGACATTAGGAACATATAATAATGAATCACGATTATAATATATCCTATGATATGCCCCAAAAGTATATTGTTCAAGATCGACAATTTTCTCTAAATCGTCTAACTCTTTCTTTAATTGAGTATAACTCTGTCCTTTATCCATCTGATTACTCAATTCCTTAATCAACAGTCTTATTTCACCAGATGTTCCTGAGACAGAGATTCTATATTTAGTGCTGAAATCATATTTCATTGTAGAATAAAAAAATAATTAATTAATAGGTCCTATTATTAATATACATCAAGCAATTTTCTGAATGCTGCAGACAATCCTATCGATAGCACGATATATGTTGCAAGCCATCCTGGATGCCAACCGAATAAATTGAAATTATCGCCGAATGGTTGCACTGCCTTGTTCCCATTTGTTATAGTCTTTAACTTGCTGTCCTTGATCAATTCTTGAGGGACAAGATATGTATTATCAGTAGTTATCAAAACATTATGAGTATATTCTTCAGTATTATAATCGAACGTCATCTTATATTCGCCGGCATCACCTTTAAGGTTCCATACTGCTTTATTGTCGGCAATCTCTTGCGTCGCTCCATTCAATACAGTCAATTCAGGCGTGGACTGTATACTTATATTCCCTTTTGCACCGTCTGCAAATTGTGCTGTAACAGTAAAATTAGTGTTAGGAAGTATAGGATTATATGCAATATGCAAGTTAAGCCAAGCGAAGATTATAATTATCGGAATGAATGTATATAATGTAGATTTGAATGATGACTTCATATACGTCATGTTCAAATCAAGTGCTTTCTTCTGAATATCCATCAATTTCTTTGTATCTTTGGTCTCACGCATCTCTTTCTGATACTTCTTTAAATCACCCTTAATCTGTTTCATCTCACGCTGATTAGTGGTATATTTATAGACTACAGTCACAAGTATTGTGATGAATGCAGAAATAATTAATATAGCCCAGAATGGCGGTAACTTTAATGCTAAACCTAACCACGGATTGAATATCGTATCTAAAAATCCTGCCATAATAAACTCCCCCGAAATATTTACTTGTGTTTAATATATGAAATTATAGTATATTTATAAATATAATTGTTTGTAAGGTTTTATAGAAAATAGTAGAGCGGTCAAAAATACCTTAACTATCTTAATCTATTTTTTCCAATAATGTACATTTCTTTGCTTCCTTGTCTTGTACTTTTTGGGCGAAAATTTTTTACTTCAGAAAAATATTTTTTTGATTCATCAGTATATTCTTTAACATATTCGCTTTCAAATATTTTACAAACAAAATTTCCTTTTTCTTTTAAAATTCCCATAGCCATATCTAAAGCTCTTTTCGAGAGTTCAAATGATTGATATTGATCCGAGCTTTTGATTCCTGTAGTCGATGGTGATAGGTCAGAGATGATGACGTCAAAATATGTCCATCCATTCTTTATTATGCAATCTATTATATCTATATCATTGATGTTCTTCTGCATGTAATAAACATTTTTTTCACTGGCAACTTTTATATCTAGAGCAATCAAATCAATACTCAATATTTTACCATCATTTATTTTTTTAGAGGAATATTCAGTCCATCCTCCAAGCGATGAACCTAAATCAAGAATAGTATCGTTTCTTTTGATTATATGAAATTTTCTATCAATCTCTTCAAGTTTATAGTAAGATCTTGTTGGATGATTTTCTTCTGATGCCTTTTTTGAGAAATAATCAGAAGTATATTTGTTCATACATGATGGGTGTGATTATAGAATTAAAAACTTTACGTCCCTTTTTAGGAAAAAGTGACGTCAAAAAAAGGTCGTCTGCAGCGACGGCCTTATTAATCATCATCATTATTAGAACGAGATTTGTGTTTTGCGCTATATGTCAAAAGAAGATTGCTCATCTTTTGCACCAAATCTCCTTTAACTTCCAAAGAAGTGTCTTTATCCAATATTAAAGGATTTATATTTGCGTTTCGAACAATTGCATATAGTGGACTATGTCTAGGACTATCTTTTTCATCGAAGCCATCAAAAGTATTCATTGAATTGACTTTGTTAACCAGATTTTGATGTTCTTCTTTTGTTATTATGAATATTTTAGGCCAAGCTAGAATTCCTGGAACGTACGACTCACTATCTTCAGTTGCTAAATCATAACTGATGTGTGGGATTCCATCTTCTGACAATTTTTGTTTCAATATGCTAAAATATGATTCAACCAGATTATCATCCGCATACAATCGGTAATCTGAATCATCATGTTTTCCAAAGCGTGTAATTTTATCTTTGAATAGTTTATATTGACGAAGAACTTAGTCCACTTCAGGGTTAATTTTTATTCCCTGAAAAAAATAAGTTTTATCAACGTCAATAAATTCTTTCAACAAATCTTTTAATTCAGAAGTTTCAAAAGTAGTTTGACCATCATTGAAATCCAATGTAGGTTTTATCCATTGAGAACTTCCTTGAAAATCAATCCAACCATTATCGTTGATTTTACATCCAATATCCAGTCTATTACTACTCATGAGGAGAAGAAATTTACACATATATAAAAAGATTTGCATTTTTTAACACCAAATATTTAAACATATGGTGTTTCATATTATTGCTCTAAAATGACTGAAAAGATATTTATACAAAACAGTCGAAAAGAAAATTTAGTAGGCATATTGAACAACAGGTATAAATATTCTCCAGTTCTTGTATTCGTCCATGGTTTTACCGGCAACAAAGATGAAAATGGGTTGTTCGTTCAAGCTGAAGAATATTTCTCCTCTAGAAACTTTAACACATTCCGCTACGATATGGCAGGAATAGGGGAAAGCGACGGCGATTATAGAGAAACAACTTTAGAAAAGCAAGCACAAGATTTACAATTAATAATAAATACCCTTCGTAATATGTATGTTAAAAATAATCTTACTATACTTGGTTTCAGCCTAGGGGCAACAGCATCGACTTTGATTGATTCAAAATCGGTGGATCAATACGTGTTTTGGAGTCCAGCATTTTTTACCGCCAAAGATATGTTCCCAAGATATTCTACTAATGAAATTATTGACGAGATACATTCAAAAGGATATTATGAAAAGGATGGAATACATATTGGTATGCCTATCATTAATGATTTTAGAGAATATAATCCTGAATTGATTCTGAAAATTATTAACAAACCTGTTTTATTGATTCATGGTACAGAAGATCCAAGAATCGATTATAGAAGTACAATTGACGCTCAAAAACTTTTTTCTAATGCTAAATTTATTAAGATAGATGGTGCCAATCATTCTTATAAAAATAATGATATGCATAGAACTAAATTGTTTGAAGAAACATATAACTGGCTAATCAATGAGATATATAATATTTGAAATATTTTTTCTAAAAAGAATAATAAAAAATAAATCTTATTTGCTTCCCATGAATTTACGCATCATTGGATTCATGTCCATCATATGTTCACGTGCAATGTTCTCGTATAATTGGTAGATGATCATTACTGTCAATAATATTCCTGTTCCTCTGGATAATGCTCCAGAAAGATCAGCTAAAGCAGCAATGAATCCAACAACAATCGCTCCCATTATCGTCAATGGCCAAATGTATCTGTCTAGAATTCTTTCCAATACTCTTTCATCTCTTCTGAATCCAGGTATCTGAAGTCCTGATGCCATCATCTGTTTTGCCTGTGATCTTGAATCCATTCCTGCTGATTGAACCCAGAATATACTGAATATGACTGCGCCGACAACCATGAATAATATATATACTATTGCGTGTGCTACATCAGCTCCAACTAGAGATCCTTTGACTATTTTACTGACAAGATCTTGACCAGAAATCCATAATACAAATCCTGATGTAGGCGTGCTGCCGCTGAATGTTCCAAGAAACGGATGCCCCCATTTCTGCAGTAGTGTAGCAAATAATTGTACGTTTGCCATCAATGCCGCGACTAAAATAACTGGGATGTTTGAAGTATATAAAAAATTTAGTGGCCATCTAATTCCATGCCCTCTTATTCTTCCGAAACTTAATGGAATCTCGACTTTCATTGCCTGGAAATATACTGCAAGCAAGAATACAGCGAGCGTAGCGACGAGGGATGCTATCATCAGCATTGCTGTAGTCGGATCACCATTCGCGAGGCTTATGAATAGGTTTGGAAGAGCTCCTGTAACACTTCCAGGTGAAGATGGATCTGGAAGGAATGAAAATGCCCTGATAAATATTTGTTGTGCAACTCCTGCTGCAATGAATAATGATATACCTGAACCAAAGCCCCATTTTGATACGACTTCATCCATCAGCATTATCATTAATCCGCCGAGAACTAACTGGAATACTAATAATATTTCTAACTGCAAATATAATGGAGTTCCTGCATATGTTGTTGATGGACTTAGACCGCCCATGAATACATATACTGCTCCTTCAAGTATTATGAAAAATATTGAGAATAATTTTTGGTATCCCTGAAATTTTTTCTTGCCTTCAGGTTTTGTCAAATCAAATTTCCAAAGTCCCGATCCATTCAATAATTGCAATACTATGGACGCGGTTACGATTGGACCGATTCCAAGACTGATTATTGATCCGAAACTTGCCCCCAATATGATTGATAAGAACTCGAAATTCTGCAATGCATTATTACCAAGACCGAATAATGGAATCATTCCAAGAATAAAGAATGCCATCAATATGATTAAAGTCCACTTCAATTTATCCTTGAATGGTAATTTCTTCTGGCTTGGATGCGCGACTTCTGGTAAATTCTCTATAACTGTATCAAAAAAGCTCATAAATTTAACCCCTAAACAATATTATGCACTATCATAATATATTATAATTATAACATACTGAAAAAATAACATGTTTAAAAAGGTTGCGAAAGTCTATAGATTTCTTTCAAATAATTATTGCGCCTGCTTTATTATTTGCGCCAAGCGAGTTATAGAGTTGTACCTTAATTCCAAATAACTCGGAAACCAATCTAATAATAAGTCGATGCGAGCGCGCTACTTTAGGTCTGAAAACTTCTAAATTCTAGTAAAATTTATATTTTAATCATATTGTTCGTATTTATGGATAAGATTCTAGTTGTTGATTTGGGAGGTCAGTATGCACATCTTATTGCTAATCGAGTCAGAAGACTTGGTGTTCTAGCAGATATATCTACTCCTGAGAGTGTTGATTCGGGTATATTGGATAAATCCATAAAAGGATTAATATTTTCTGGTGGACCTCAAAGTGTTTATGAAAATGATTCTCCGACTGTATCTAATGATATACTAGATTATGGTTTGCCAATTCTTGGAATTTGTTATGGACATCAACTTATAGCATATAAGTTAGGCGGGAAAGTCTCCAAGGGAAAAGTCAAAGAGTATGGACTTGCTGAGATTTCTTTGAAAATTGATGAGGAAACAGTTTTGTTTGATGGACTAGCAAATAAGCAAATAGTATGGATGAGTCATGGTGACTCAGTATCTAATGTACCAACAGGTTTCAAAATATTAGCTAGTTCTGATGATTGTTTAGTAGCTGCAATGTCTGACATAAAAAGAAATATTTATGGTGTACAATTCCATCCAGAAGTCACACATACTGTCAATGGAATGAAGATTCTAGAAAATTTTGTATTAAAGATTTGTGGCTGTAAAAAAGATTGGGATCCAAAAAAGTATCTTGATGCTATTTCGAAAGATATTCTTCGTTTAGCTAATAGCAAAAAAGTATTTCTTTTAGTGAGCGGTGGAGTAGATTCGGTCGTCCTATTTACATTGCTAAATAAAATCCTAGGGAAAGATAAAGTGTTCGGAATACATGTAGATACAGGTCTCATGAGATTTAATGAAAGCATCGAAGTGGAAAAAGCATTGCGTAATCTAGGCTATGATAATCTGAAAGTCGTTGATGCATCGAAACAATACCTGAAAGCATTGCAAGGAGTAGTCAATCCTGAGGATAAAAGAAAAATTATAGGTAATTTATTTATCGACATAATAGGCCAGTATTCTGATGATATTTTGTCTTCGGATAATTGGATAGTATGTCAGGGAACAATATATCCCGATACTATAGAGAGTAAAGGTACTAAAAATGCTGATTTAATCAAGACACATCACAATAGGGTGCCAAAGATGCAAGTTTTGATATCACAGGGAAGAGTAATGGAGCCATTTTCTCACTTATACAAGGATGAGGTAAGACTAATAGGAAAGATGCTCGGATTATCTGATGAAATCGTCAATAGACATCCATTCCCCGGACCAGGTCTTGGTGTAAGAATATTATGTAACGACAAAGATGTTAATATTTCTGAACTAAAATTATTGCAGAATGATGTATCTGCCGTCAATTCTGCTGCTTTGGTTCTGCCGATAAAAAGTGTAGGCGTGCAAGGTGATAAAAGAACTTACAAATACCCTGCTGTGATTGAAATAAAAAATATACGAGATAATAATATATTGAATTGGGATTTATTAGAAAAGCAATCCACTGAATTGACAAATAAGGTTGCTGGAATAAATAGAGTCATGTTACTCATTGCGAAAAAAGATGGAGAATATGCACTAAAAAAAGAAGTTATCACTCCTGAAAGAGTGAAATTATTGCAGAAAGCAGATAATATAGTCAATAATATTATATTGAAAGCAAAATTGTATGATTCTATATGGCAAATGCCTATAGTATTAGTACCCTTATCAATAGATAGTGGCGAAAGCATTATACTTAGACCTGTAGATAGTCAGGAAGCAATGACTGCAAGATTCAGCAGAATTCCAATAAAAATAGTTTTAGAAATATGCGATGCATTGATGGCTATAGATGGAATTGATGCAGTATTTTACGATATAACAAACAAACCTCCAGGAACAATAGAATGGGAATGAGTATTGTTTGTGAATTATGATTATTATTTAGTCTAATATTTTTGTTTTGTTAGGAACACATTTTTTTATTGTTATCTTGTCACATCTTTGTTGAGCGTAAAGTTTATATAGATGTTATTCGTGTATTTATCTATTATATAGTATATTTAACAAAGAGGTTTTTTTATGGGTATATTCAAGTCTCCCAAAAGCGATTTGGCTACGGGTCAAGACATTCCTTTGAATCAAGTTATGTCGATGAAGCAACAAGGCTATTCTAACAATCAGATTATACAGACATTGCAGCGTGATGGTTATAATTCTGGGCAAATATTTGATGCGATATCACAATCAGAAATGGCGAGCGCTGGACCTGCGGGTGATTCGATGAATCCTCAGACGCAGCAACTCGGGCAGCAACTGCCTCCTATAATGTCTATGAATACTGATCCGCAACCGATGCAGTCAATGCAATCGATGCCACAAATACCCGTACCGATGAACAACTTACAAACATCTCCTGAAGAATTGATTGAAGCAATCATTGAAGAGAAATGGAATGAACTAGTCAAAGATGTGAATAAAGTCATCGAGTGGAAACAGAGAGCAGATTCCAAACTTATATCGATGGAACAACAGATGACGAGCATTCAATTGCAATTGGATAAATTAAGTCAAGCGATTATAGGTAAAGTCGGAGATTACGATAAACACATTCTTGAAGTCAGTACACAATTGCAGGCTATGGAGAAAGTATTCGGAAAAGTCTTGCCGACATTCATTGATAACGTGAGCGAATTGAATGCGATAACACAGAGGATAAAGAGTACTCCTGCAACGCCTTCACGCATCGAGAAGGCAGAAAAGAAAAGTCTAAAGAAGACGATTGATGATGAGTGATGTTATAGTTTAACAAATAATTTTCTTCCTATTTCTTTTTAAAATATTTTTATTGGCTGAA
>Ga0182027_10005288_pt1 | contig 19673 bp, 16 predicted proteins | sample 712E1DmetaG_FD_121300 | JGI IMG/M metagenome (GOLD analysis project Ga0182027, IMG submission 121300) | Permafrost microbial communities from Stordalen Mire, Sweden - 712E1D metaG (Illumina Assembly) | ecosystem: Environmental > Terrestrial > Soil > Wetlands > Permafrost | place: Sweden...
ACTATGGGAAGAAGAACTTTTTTACCAATATATTTTTGATATCGTTCATCATTGGGATTAACTGCTATACCAGAATCACCAAGCATAGTTTCGGGACGTGTAGTAGCGACGACAATAAAATCATCAGAATCCAGGACAGGATATTTAATATACCAAAGTTTTCCGTTGACTACTTTAAAGACAACTTCTTCATCCGAGATAGCGGACTTAGAGGCGGGATCCCAGTTAACCATTCTGTAACCACGATAGATTTTGGATTCCCTATATAACTGAACGAATGCCTCGATTACTTTTTTGTAATAGTCGTCATCCATAGTAAATCTTTCCCTATCCCAATCGCAGCTTACACCTATTTTTCTAAGTTGTTTATAAATGATGCCGCCGAATTTTTCAGTCCATTCCCAGCAGTGTTTAATAAATTCATCCCTGCCTATTGCATACTTATCAATATCCTGATCTTTGAGGAATTTAGTTACTTTAGTTTCAGTAGCGATAGAGGCATGGTCAGTACCCGGGACCCAGCAAGTATTAAAGCCCTGCATTTTTTTTGTGCGAATAAAAATATCCTGCAGTGTATTATTCAAAATATGTCCCATGTGGAGGTGGCCAGTCACATTCGGAGGCGGGATAACAATAGTATAGGGTTTTTTAGATTTATCTACATCGGAATGGAAGAGTTTATAATCCAGCCAGTATTTATACCATTTATCTTCAACAGTATCCGGAGTATAGGCTTTAGGTATTTCGTTAATTGGGATATCAGACATTACTAATCTCTACATAAAATATATTTAGAACTAAATTCAGAAAACTTATGCAGTGAGGTTGCCTGAAAAGGAAAGAATTGTCATCCCTGCGAAAGCGGGGATCCCATAAATGGTTACAAATCAAATCAATTTCAAATTGACTATACATTAATCAATTAGAAAATATTACTTTTGAGACAACCACATTACAAATGGCTTATTTTACAAATATAATGAAAATTTAATCTGATTTGAAGGGCAGCCCGACAGTAAATCTAATCTACCAGATAGAGATAGTTAGGAAGTTTAATTTTGATACCGTAATCTTTTCCTTCAAAATCACTTTCCTGGTCCCCAATAGAAGCTATGATATCAAAACCTTTGAACGTAAGTTCCTCTCTTTTTTCCGATTTGAATTTACCTACAGTTTGATGCAGGAAGTTATTTTTTAGAATCAGGGTATCAAACTTAGTATAGCCGGCATTTTTTAAATTCTTATAAGTTGCATCATACAAAGAATTATCCCGTCCGGTAATAAAGATTACATCTATATTTTTTGAAATGACAAAATCATACAATGCTTTAACTTCAGGAGTCGCGGGCGCTTTAGCTTCATTTATCCACTCTTCCCACAATGATTCAACATATCCGAAATGAACTCTTGTAACCCCCTCATAATTTGACAATGCTGTTTCATCAACATCAAAAACCATGACGGAATTTTTAGTTAGCTTTATATTATTTATTTCATTTTCAGCATTGGCAATTATCTCCTTCATGTCTTTTGAATATCGTCCTGACTCATAATAATCCTGCACCTCCTGTTTTGCTATCTGCAGGTTTACCGGTACAGAGGAACAGGAAGAAAACACAAATAAGAGGGCAATTGCAAATAAAAAGGAAATTGATTTTGTGTATGATATCATAAAATAGCCAATGCAATAGTTAAATTTATTTAAGGGGGATATGTACTGAATTTTTCTAAAACAGGCAATGATTATAATAATTAGTTTTTTCAGAAAGAACGGTAGTTGAGGATTGAAGCCAAGGCATGTTTAATAATTCAAATTAATTCAGAGAAGGGGTGATAATGGAACTCCATCTTAATCCCCTTTCCCCGAGGGGAATTTTTTTATATCTTTATTTATATATTAATTTTAATTTTATTCAATCGGAAACATATGATTAAGGCTATTTTATTTGACCTGGACGGTGTTATAGTGGATTCTTTGCATTACCATTATCTTGCATGGGAACATATGTTTAACGGTATTGGCGGGAGTGTAACTGAGGAAAGTATACTGCTTACCGAGGGAATGAATTCATTTGAAATACTGCCTCTGCTTTTGAAACAGTTTAATATAAACCTACCGGTTGATCAGCACAATAAATTTATAGAAGATAAGCGGAGTTATTTCCGTCAGATTGTAAAACTCTCTTATTACCCGAAGGCATTTGAAACAGTTGAAGAGTTGAGGAGACGGGGTTATGTTACTGCCTTAGTTACAGCATGCGCAAGAAGGAATATGGAGAAGTCAGTCGACAAGGAACATCAGAAGCTGTTTGATTTTATAATCAGCGGGGATGATGTTTCAAAGGCGAAGCCGAGTCCCGAACCTTATTTAACAGCTCAGAGAACACTGGGAGTTGAAGTATCTGAATGTGTGGTTATTGAAAATGCACCGTTGGGAGTAGAATCAGCGCACAATGCAGAGATGATTTGCATTGCAGTAGAATCGACACTGGGGCGGGAGTATCTTCAGAAGGCAGATTTTATCATTAATGAAATTCAGGAACTTGGTGGTTTTTTCCCAATCCTGAAAAGGTAACGGTTATCTAAATTCAATATCCGGTTTAAAGGCCGGAAACCTGACGCAAAAAGTAGTTCCCTTTCCGAACACACTATTTACGCTTATTGTACCGTTCATCAATTCGACTGATTTCTTTGTTATAGTTAGACCAAGCCCGGTACCTTCAAACGAGCGTCCTAATCCTTCGCTCGCCTGTCTGAATTCTTCAAAGATAATATTCAAATCAGCTTCACTGATACCAATGCCGGTATCGATCACTTTAATAAGGCAGCAATTCCCCTCATCATTATTTTCAATTTCGGTTTTAACAGAGACACCCCCTTCAAGAGTGAATTTAATTGCATTGTTCACAAGGTTATTCATCACCTGTTCAAAAATTCTTTTATCTAAAAAGGCGTGAATATTTTTATCACAGGTTTCATAATTAAAAAAAAGGTTTTTACTTTGAGCGGCGCCATTAAATGTTCTTAATATTTCAGTTAACTGCTGGTGCAGGTTTACCTGTTCCATTTTGATTACTTCTTTATTGGATTCAATACGTGCAAGGTCAAGCACGAGGTTCAGAGTATTAAGCAATCTTCTACCACCCAAATAGATAGAATCAGCCATTTTTTTCAACTCTGAATTTTCAAGCTCTGTTTTGAGCAGCTCAGAAAATCCCAGGATACCAATCATAGGAGTTCTGAGTTCGTGACTCATATTAGAGAGAAAATTAGTTTTTAGTTTGTTCATCTCCTCAGCTTTTTCTTTAGTGCGAATTAATTCATCCCGATTACGCTTCTCCTCAGTAATATCAGACGCAACCCCAATTAAAGCAACTTGATCACCAATATCATTTTGAATTGAGGAAGTAGATAAGTAAACTGGAAATTTTGTGCCATCTTTTTTCCGGTTGATAATTTCCCCTTTCCATCCGCCATTGATAGTTTCAGTCAAAACCTCATTATAATTATCCTTTCGTTCATCGGCAGGCTGCAAAGAAGCAGCATTCTTCCCTATTAATTCCTCCTTTGAAAAGCCATAGGTTTCGACAAACGCATTATTAACAAAAATAATATTATTTTTCTCATCGGTAATAGAGACACACTCATTAATGCTCTCAATAGCCTGAGCCAATAGTTTTACTTCTTTTTCGGCCTGTTTCAATTCAGTGATATCGGTAAAGACTCCGAAGAGAATATTTTTATCTTTATCGTATTCTGCGATTGAATGAATATCACGAATCTGTCCTGTTACAGCATTCCTGATTTTATACTCAATGTCAAAACTTTTACCTTCTTCAATCAAGCCCCACATAGCGCAGCCAAACACAGATCTATATTCTTCAAGCAGATATTTATGAATATCAGACAAATTTACAATGTTAGTGTTGCTGCCATATACTCTGCATGCCCCGTCAGAATAAGTCATAGTACCGTTATCAAGATTTAATTCCCAATTTCCAGTTTTGGATACCAATTCAGCTCTTTTCAATCTTGCTTCACTTTGACGGATCATTTTTTCAGCACGATGTTCTTCGGTTTTATCGCGGAAGACAAGCACCACGCCATCTGTTTTTTCGTTTTCATCCTTAATTGGAGCACCGCTGTCGGCGATTGGTATTTCGTTCCCTTCTTTGTTGATTAGAAGTGTATGATTAGCAAGCCCGACTATGCCACCTGACTTGAGAACTTTATGAACAGGGTTTTCAACACTTTCTCTAGATTCTTCATTTATTATTTTAAAGACCTGTTCAAGCGGTTTGCCACAAGAATCAGTTTCTGACCAACCAGTAAGTTCTTCCGCGGTATGGTTCATTTGCCTAATGCGTCCAGAATCATCTGTAGTAATGACACCATCGCCAATGCTATAAAGGACAGTTCTGAACTCTTCGTGATACTCTTTTAATTCCTTTTCTTTTACAAACAATTCCTTATAAATATTTTTTTGCCGGAAATGGTAAACCCATCCAAGCCCGGTAGCAGTTAATATAGTCAGCATAAAAGCAATAAGAATAATGAACAATTCCCTGGCATAAAGGCCGGAATAAATTTCATTTTCACTTACTTCGGCAATCATAAACCAATTGGTACCCGGAATAGGTTCTATATCAGCAAGGACGTTAATGCCGTTATAATTTTTCCCTTCAAATATTCCTTTGTATCCAGATACAGCCATTACTGACGGAAAATCTTTTTCAGTTAAGGGAATCTTAAAATTAAGCGCAGAGTTTTTCTTTGTCCGTAGATCATTCAGAAAGAGGACCTTATCATCTTCTTTTCTTACAATCAGAGTTTCTGAAGTTTTACTTTGCGACGGCCATTCCTGAATTAAGGGGAATAAATAATCTTTTGGATTAACCCTTAACACAATGACCGCAATAACCTTACCCGCCTTGTTAATAACAGGAGCGATATAATCCAGATATATTTGCTTATTAAAAGAATTAATGTATAAATCCGTTCTGAAACATTTTTTTTCAACAGATCCCTTTTTAATAAAAGACAGTGTGGTCGAATCAATTTTATCAAAACCATTTTCGGAGGTAAAGAGGGGTTGTCCAGACGGATCGGTTATAAAAATAGACTCATACATATTTTCTTCTTTCATGAGAGAAAAAGTCTGAACTATTTCCTGGTGCAGCGGGTTATTATTTTTATCATCGTAATAAGCTTCCAAATCTTTAACAATAAGAGGATTACCAGAAACGAATTTACTGTCGGAGATCCTTTCAGTGTTCCATTTTGACAACTGGGAAATCTTAAGCTGGGCAATTTCTTTAAGTTCATTGTGTTTATCCTCATAAATCCTCTGTTTCTCTACGGAATAATAAAAGAAGGCGCCGGCTATCAGGAGCAAGCTAATAATGAGGGTTAAGAAAAAGATATGCCTTTTCTTCGTCAAGACAAACCGGGGATTATTTACCATCAGGAACACCCTATTGATCGTATGAGAAAAAATATAATAACTTTCAGTTATTAAGACATCCAAACTTAAATAAAAGTTTAGAAACATATGGTTCAAAGATACAGGATGTAAATTTTTTTTGCAATCTATAATTGAAAACAAAAAGAACGATTTCTTCAGTACAATTAATTTAAAAGCAAAACATTGCGAAAAATATAGCCGGGATAAATCCCGCAAATAATATTTAAGAAAGTTACTATTTACATGGAAAATTGTCCGTATTTTATGGATTTTAGGATATGTAGATTTTAAATATTATTTCAGGAGTTTCTAAGAATGGCAGTTATCAGACCTTTCAAAGCTTTAAGACCTTTAACTAAAACTGCGCCGGTTGTTTCAAGTGTACCGTATGATGTGGTAAACAGAGAAGAAGCGAAAAAATTTGCAGAAGGGAACCCATTATCTTTTTTAAGAATTACCCGGTCAGAGATTGACTTTGATAATAGTATTAACGCTTATTCACCCGAAGTATATTTAAAAGCAAAAGAGAATTTAGAGAAGCTGAAAAAAGAAGCGCCGCTTCAGATGGATGAGAAACCTCATTTTTACCTTTATAAACTTATAATGAACGGGAGACCGCAGGTAGGTATATGCGCCACTTTTTCCGTAGATGATTATGATGATAATGTAATATTAAAACATGAGAAGACCCGGAAGGATAAAGAGGACGATCGAACCAATCATATTATCACTACAGAAGCTCAGACAGGAGTTGTATTCCTAACATACCGTGGTGTAAAAAACATAAATGAAGTAATCGATAATACAATGAAAAGCACTTCTCCGGTTTATGATTTTACTTCAGCAGACGGCATAAGTCATACGGTCTGGCTTCTTCCCGAAGAATACAATGATATTATAATAAGTGAAATTGCAAAAGTGAAGAACCTGTATATAGCTGACGGACATCATAGGGCAGCAAGTGCCGGCAGGGCAAGGAAAGTTAAAAAAGATGCAAACCCAAATCACACAGGTAATGAAGAGTATAATTATTTTATAGCTGTACTTTTCCCTGCAGAACAACTAAAAATACTTCCATATAACAGGACGGTACATGACCTGAACGGGCATTCTAAGGATGAGTTTCTTAAGAGTATTGGTGAGAAGTTCACATTAGAAAAAACTGATTTAAAGGAACCTGCGATAAAGAGAAGTTACGGAATGTATATTGACGGACAATGGTATCTTCTTAAGCCGAAGGACTCAGTGCTTGCGGGAATCAAACTTTCCAAATCAGTTGCAGACACATTTGATGTAAGTGTATTGCAGGATTTTCTACTTAACCCGGTGCTTGGAATTGATGATCCACGTACAAACAAAAGAATTGATTTTGTCGGCGGTATACGCGGAACCAAGGAACTTGAAAAATTAGTGAACAGCGGAAAAGCTGCCGTTGCTTTCTCATTGTATCCTGTTTCGGTGGACGACCTTATGAATATATCTGACGCAGGAGAGATTATGCCGCCAAAGTCGACATGGTTTGAGCCAAAGCTTAGGGATGGACTGTTAGTTCATCTGATTTAAATAAACATCGTTACGAAGAATTACAAAGAGAGTGACAAATATCTTGGAGCAGAGATTCTTCACTGCACTCAGAATGTCTATTAAGAAATAATGGGATCTTTGCTTTCGCAGGGATGATAAGTAAGACGAGATTTTTATAAACACATAAACATAAGAAGGAAAAAAATGAAAGAAAGAATTTATAACTTCAGTGCCGGACCGGCAATTATTCCTGAAGAAGTATTAAAAGAAGCACAGGAAAACTTATTTTCACTTCCCGGGGTGGGAATGTCGGTGCTTGAGATAAGCCATCGTTCAAAGACATTTGACGCAATACATGCTGAAGCAAATCAGAATTTGCGGACACTGCTTGGAATAAATGCTGACTATGAAATATTGTATTTACAGGGGGGAGCAAGTCTCCAGTTCTCCATGGTTCCATTAAATTTAATGCCCCCGAAGAACAAAGCAGATTATATTTTAACCGGTGTATGGTCAAAGAAAGCACAGAAAGAAGCCAAAAGAGTAGGAACTGTAAATGTAGCCGCTTCAACTGAAGCTGAGAACTTTAAAAGAATTCCTAAACAGTCGGAGCTTAAATTAGATCCCGATGCTTCTTACGTTCATTATACTTCAAACAATACCATTTTCGGTACTGAATGGAGCAGCGAGCCGGAAGTTGGAAACGTTCCACTTGTATGTGATGCTTCATCAGATATTCTATCAAGGAAACTTGATATAAACAAATATGCTCTTATTTATGCAGGCGCGCAGAAAAATATGGGTCCTTCAGGCGTAACATTTATAATAATCCGCAAGGATATGCTTGAGAGAAGTTCAGACTCACTGCATACCATGCTGAATTATAAAATTCATGTTGAGAACAATTCGCTTTACAATACTCCTTCCGTTTTTGGTATATATATTATACAACTTGTAACGAAATGGCTTATAAAGAATGGCGGGCTAGATGCTATGTATAAGACCAACGTTGAAAAAGCTGATTTTATATACAACGCCATCGATAACAGTGGAGGTTATTACAAAGGACATGCTGATAAAGACGGCCGTTCCTTAATGAATATAACATTCAGACTTCCGAGTGAGGACCTTGAAAAGAAGTTTATTGCTGAAGCAACTGCCGCAGACTTTAACGGTTTGAAAGGACACAGATCGGTAGGCGGATTAAGAGCTTCTGTTTATAATGCATTCCCGAAAAAGGGCTGTGCAGATCTTGCTGATTTCATGAAAGATTTCCAGAAAAAGAACGGATAAAAAACAGAGGTTATTATGAAATATTTACTCCCCGGGTTATTGGTAATACTGGTATTTATCTGCTCATGCAGTAAAAAGGAGAATATAAAACTTGAAGCATCGGTCACCACGATTTATGCATTCTATTTAGATTCGGCCTGGGAAGTAAATCTTTCTACAAAGGTTACAGGTTTCAAACAAGAGGCCAGTAATGATAAATTCAAAAGTTCCATATCTTACACGATTGATATAATAAAACCAGGTGGAGTAACAGTTAAAGGGCTTGTAAGTAAAACCGAGGATAAGATAGACAAGGAAAAGCTTCCGGATATAATTCTGGATTCGCAATTTGATTTAGATGCGAGCTACAAGCCGGGGAAATATGCGATAGTAATCAACTTAAAAGACATGGTAACAGGTCAAACAACAACCGCTACAAAGGAATTGGATTTATCGGCGGAATAAGTGGGAGGAATAAAAGACACCTCCCTCCCCCCCTTTGTTAAGGGGGAATCCGGAAGAACAACCTCCTTTTCTACGGGGGAATATAAGAATTTGAATCCAAGTTTAAGATTTTTTATCTAACAAGATACAATTCAATTTAAAAGAGATGGAAATGGCAAACCAGATTATCCTGGAAAAGGTAGAAGTGTCGGGGATGGAATACAGGGATTACTTGGAAATGACTTCTGAGGAATTAAAGAATACTGATCCTGAAGTTTTGACACCGGAAGAAAAAGAATCCTATGAGACTAAAAAACTGAATATGCACAGAATGACACGAATAGATAAGAGTTACACTCCAGGGGAAGACATTGTGAACGAAGTATCGAAAATTGAAGAAAGGCAAATATGGATGGTTATCACTGAAAACTGGTGCGGGGATTCCGCACAGAATCTTCCTTATTTAGCAAAAATTGCCTCATTGAATGAAAAGATTGAATTTAAGATAATACTTCGTGATTCAAATTTAGAAATTATGGACATGTATCTGACAAACGGCGCAAGAAGCATTCCCAAACTTGTAGTTTTTGATGAAGAGGGGAATGAATTATTCCAATGGGGTGCACGCCCCAGGGCAGCACAACAATTAGTAACTGACTTAAAAGCGCAGGGATTTGACAAGAAATATTTTATTGAAAAACTCCATTTATGGTATGCAAAGGACAGGGGAGTCGAAATTGAGAGTGAAATTCTCAATCTCATAAAAAAGTCAAATCTCGTAAAGAATTCTATTTAATTTTAGCCAATATTGAATTATGTTAAGGGGCAAAATAAATTAAATAAGGTATTCTATGGCTATCGAAGAAACTACCACTGCCCCTGCTGAAAAAGAAGGAGTTCTAAAACAAACCTACCGCGAGGTAACTCAACCATTCAAAGATCTATTTAAGGCATCAAGAGCCTTATGGGGTATAAACATATCATACCTCTTGGAGGGTTTGACATATTTTGGTGTTGTGGGACTCCTTGTAATTTATTTTAACAATTTTGTCGGTTTGAATGATATAGATGCAGGCCACATGGTTGGAATTCTTACAGCTGGAATTACATTAAGCATGTTATTTCTGGGAGCTGCAGTTGATATAATCGGGATTCGGAAATCTTTGCTTTGGTCGTTAGTATTTATGCTATTTGGAAGAATCCTTTTGACAATGGCACCTGGATTCTTCGGAACCAGAGGGATGTGGTCATCCACTCATTTAATGGCTCTGGGTGGAATTTTAGGAATCGTTATAGGATATGGAATGTATCAGCCCGCCTGTTATGCGGCTGTAAAGCAATTCACTACCGAGAAAACATCTGCCATGGGGTATGCAATGCTTTATGCATTGATGAATCTGGGCGGGTTTCTTCCGGCAATAATCTCCCCTTTAGTAAGAGAAAAAATGGGATATGGAATCATAGGTGTATTCTGGGTATATGTCGCTTTAACAGTGGTAGGTATAATTGTAATTGTAACAATCCTGACCAAGAAGGCCATCAAAGATTCTACAGTATCAATCATTTCAAAAAGCAAAGATGAAAACGGTTTAAAAGTATTCTTAGATACACTCGGACAAAAATTTACTGAAAAGAAGAAAGAAGCCACAATAGGGAGTATAATATTAGTTGTTTTGCTTGCTGCAACTATTTTGAAAGAGGTATACTTTAAGGAAATGCATTTTTCAAATCAGGTACTTCAATATATATTTACCATGAACTGGTTTTATATATGGCTGCCGGCACTATTCCTGTTTGGAATTTTGATAATAACCGACCCCAGGTTTTTTTATTTTATATTAATATTAATACCTGTACAAACTTTATTTGCACACAACTGGCTTACACTTCCTTTATATTTTGCACGCGCATTTACGGGGCCGGTTTCTACTTATTTCGACTTCTTCTCAAATATTAATCCAATTCTTATATTTGTTCTGACACCAATGGTTGCCGCGCTAACAATGGAGAGGCACGCATACAAAATGATGATAATCGGAACATTCGTAATGGCATCACCGACTTTTATTCTTGCTATAGGTCCAAGTATAACTACGGTTTTTGCATATCTTATAATAATGACAATTGGAGAAGCGATGTGGCAGCCGCGGTTCCTTCAGTGGGTAGCTGAAATTGCGCCGAAAGGGATGACAGGAATTTATATGGGTATTGGCCAATTCCCGTGGTTCCTGACAAAGATTGTAACAAGTCTTTATTCCGGTTGGTTCCTTATGCATTACTGTCCTGCAGGAAAACTGCCCTCACAAATGAATACTGAATCTATGTGGTTGATTTACGGATTCATAGCGATTATAAGTCCAATCGGTTTATTCCTTGCCAAAGGTTGGATGATGAAGGGGTTTAAGACCAAGGCAGAATAAATTTAATATTATTCTCTCTCTTTGCTTTTCTTTGGCGCAAAGCACAAAAAGAAACCATCGGCTGTAAATTGTTGGCTGAAAATTCAGCGCTTTTTTCAGCCCAGCTACCAATTTAAATGTGGGAAATAAAGTCTCCCGATAAAATCGGGATCCTATTTCCCCCTCTTCTCCATCAGATTGTCAAAAACTTATCCTATTCAGAATTTTCTAAACGCCAATAATTTAAGGCCGGGAATAAGGAATCTGAATTGATATCCTTAAGACCGAGAATAAGGGACTTAAATATTATTAAAACTACTTAGCTTCTTGTAATTTTTTGAGATTATCTTCAGCGTTTTTGTTCGTAGGGTTAATTTTAATTGATTTTTCAAAATTCTTTACAGCCTCTTCTTTATTTCCTTTTATCATAAAAGCTTCGCCAAGACTGTCGTATACGTTTGCGGATTCAGGATAAGATTCAGCATTGAGTTTAAGAAATTCAATTGCCTGGTCAGTTCTACCGGCTTGTAGGAGTTGATAGGCGAGCATATTAAGCTGGCTTTCCTTAAAATTATATTCGTCAAAATGATCTTTTTTCAATTCATGGTATTTATTGACTGCGGCCTGAATACTATCGGTAATAACATATTCAAGGAGAGCATCGGATATAGCAGTTTTAGGTGCGCTAACACTGATCAGTTCCACGTCAAATATAAGGGTTGCATTAGGGGGGATGACACCAACGGCGCCTTTTTCGCCATAGGCAAGATCGGAGGGGATTATCATTTTATATCTGTCGCCGACATTCATAAGAGCAATTCCTTCGTCCCATCCTTTAATTACCTGACCAGTTCCAAGGATAAAATCAATTGGTTCACCTCTGTCACGTGAATTATCGAAAACCTTTCCATCAGTGAGAGAGCCAATATAATGAACCTCAACTGATTTATTTGACTCAGCATGAATGCCGGTTCCTTTTTTAAGCACTATATATTTTAATCCACTTTTAGTAGTTATAGTATCGCCAGACTGGGCAAATACAGAGAAAGAAAGAGCTATTACAAATGCAATTAAATATTTCATTTATTATTCCTTGGTTAAAAAATATGGTGTGCAAATTATGATTTAAGATGATTGTAAACAAGTCTTTAATCTTTAATAAAACGAGTATGATAAATGAAATTGAACGGGACCAGGGAATACTTACTTGGCGCCGAAAATGTTTTTGTGTCCGCGCCAGAACTTAGTATATTTTTCCAGGGGGATAAGGCCAACGGGTCCCTGGTACATACCGCCATTCAGGTAACCATCATAGACACGGACAGCCACGGTATTGAGTTTGCCCGGAATTAAGAGCGAGTCAGGGATGTTATACGCTCTAAATTTACGATATTCCTGGTCGAATTTTGGTTTGGATTTGAGTTCACTTCCATAGCCAGTCCCCATATTTCCAGTAGAACCGATAAAAACGCCATTTATATAAACCTGATCGAGATCATCAATTTTACCTGCGAGAAAGAGTAATTTTTTATCTTTAAGGTAATCGGGAAAGATAAAAGTTTTTCTATACCAGGCAAAGCCGTCATAATCATTGTATCCCTGATTTTCCCAATAACCGGGGACAAAGAGGTTTTTCCAATCCTTATCAGGGAAATTTATTTGCTTATAAACAACTGAATCACCGAGACTGAATTTCCAAATGCCCTCAAGATTTAATTCAGGGAGTGGCACATCCATTATTTTAATAGAAATATCCCCGCTAGTAATGCCGCCTTCAAGTTGATCGTCATAAACTCTAACTGCGATGACATTGTCTGTATTAAAATTAAGGAATTGTGCCGGGCAGGGGTACATTCTCGGTACAGCGTATTCAGATTTAAAATTGGGCGGGAAAGAACCGGAGAGTCCGATCATATTTCCGTTAACATAAACTTCATCAGCATCATCGATAGTACCGAGAGAGAAATAAATACTTTTATCTTTAAGATCTTCAGAAACTTTGAAATGCTTCCTGTACCAAGCGAACCCATCGTATCCATTGAATCCTTCATTTTCCCATGGGGAGGGGACTTTTATATTCTCCCAGGTTTCATCGTTATATTCCGGTTTAGCCCATTTTAGATTATCGCCAATTGAAAATTTCCATTGACCTTTAAGATCGACCTTTGTCTTAAATTCGTTATTTTCATCTGATCCAGATCTTATATGGCATCCGGCAAAAAGAAGAACGGAAAAAATGACTGATACTGAGATTTGGATAAAAAAATAATTTTTGCTTTTCATATATTCCAATTTATTTATCGAGTCTTCAAATTCCAAGCTTTAATTGAGGATACTTTAGAATGTTACGCAATGATTGTTATTCCAATCCAGTTAAATCGGCAAAATCTTCAGAATTCCCGAATTCATAGGAATTATAGATACAAGTACACATTCTCCTAACCTCGGTATTTTTGTCATTAGCTGCCATATCTTTAATAAGGCTTATTCCTTTTTCGTCACCGATTCTGTAAAGAACAAGAGCTATAAGTATTCTTGTGCCAGGTTCAGTTTCTTTCATTTCGATTTCAACAAGAGCTGGTATTGTTTCGGAGACCCTATAGTAACCCGCAAAGTATATAGCGCTTTTCTTTAAACCAGTGTTATCAGATTTTATTCCATTTTTCAGGTTTTCGATAAAACATTTGTCTTTCGGATCATGTTCGGCAGGATTTGTCTTTGCGTAAGCAAGAGAGCCGGCAGTCAACATAGCCGTCATTAAAACTGCTGCTGTTAAGTTCATGTTCCATTTCATTTTGACCTCCATAATTTTTAATTAAGAATAAATAATCAAAGTATCTGTATTAAAAATACGGTGTAGGAATATCTGCGTTGTCACCCAGATGTCAAGAGATTGTAACAAGTTGTAACAAGGAGAAGAATAGGAACGGTTTACCGTCTAAAATACCAGCCGAGCCGGGCGACTGAGATTATTGAGTTTGTCTGGGCAAACCTTGGTTATATAACAATTTGACATTAATTGTATATAGAAGTTTCAGTTTTCTGTTAAGTCTATGATATTTTTTAAAAGAGGAGATAATTCAGGAATTAAACAATAAAGGTTTAGAAATCTATAATAATAAAAAATTCGCATGTGCCCTTAGGACAATCCTTTTGGCCAGAAGTGGTGATTTTTCCTGTTTGGCTGGATTTTAAAAAGCAACCTGGAACAAGAAGACCCAATAACATAATTGCAATAAGTGTTATGAATGTGAACCTATTTTTCATTTTCATACTTTCCAATTTGTATATCAGATCTTCTTAGCTCAGGTTTTTCATTAGATCAAATTGAGTAATCATATTTATTATTCTATACCTGCTAATCTTAACTCATCAGAATTTCCTGATTTATACGCATTATATATGCATGTGCACATCCTTCTTACTTCGGAGTTGTTATCTCTGGCAGCCATATTCTTAACAAGATTTATCCCTTTTTCGTCTCCTATTCTGTAAAGAACGAGTGCAATAAGGATTTTTGTAGATGGCTCAGATTCATTTTTTACTGTTTCAGAAAGGACGGGAACTGTTTCTGAAATTCTATAATAACCAGCAAAGTATATAGAACTTTTCCTTAGTCCTTCGTTAGTAGATTTTATACCATTCTTCAAATTTTCGATTGCACTCTTCTCTTTCACATTAGGGTTAGTGGGATTTGACATTGCATAAGCAAGAGATCCAGTTGTTAACATAGCCGTTAATAAAACTACTGCTGTTAAGTTCATGTTCCGTTTCATTTTTAACCTCCGTACATTTTAATTAAGAAATAAGTAATCATAATTTCTGTATTAAAATTACGATGGTGAGATGACTGTGTTGTCACCCTAATGTCAAGAGATTGTAACAAATTGTAACAGCGGCGCCAGGAGGTTATGGATAGTCGGTTATTTGATTTTACCAGGCAGGAAAACCCGAGGTTGACGAGTTAGGAATCTATACAACAAGTTTATATCCAATGCCATGGACGGTAATAATAATCTGCGGGTGGTTAAAGTCTTTTTCGATTTTCTGTCGTAAGCGGAGGATGAAGTTATCAACTGTCCTTGTAGTTGGAGTTTCGTCATAGCCCCAGACTTCATTCAGGAGATCGTCCCGACTAACAGTTCCATTTCTCTTTTCCCAAAGATAATGGAGTATTTCAAATTCTTTGTGAGACAACTGCACGGGAGTACCCTCTTCAAAAGCAGTATATGCGGAGAAATTAATATCAAGACGACCAATAGAAACCATACCGCCGGAGTCTTTCCCTGATGCTGATTCTTCACCACGCCGCAGATTAGCTTTAATCCGTGCAAGAAGCTCGCGTAGGCTGAATGGTTTAGTAACGTAATCATCTGCACCGAGTTCAAGTCCAAGAACTTTATCAATCTCCTCGCCCTTGGCGGTTAACAATATTATAGGAGTATTTATCCCTTTCTTCCTAACATTACGACAAACATCAAGTCCGGACATCTTAGGCATCATAACATCAAGAATGACAAGAGAATATTTATTGTTCAGTATTTTATCAAGGCCTTCCTGTCCATCTTCAGCAGAATCAACTTCATAGCCTTCAAATTCAAGGTTATCACGCAACCCCATTCTCATGTTGGGTTCATCTTCAACTATAAGAATCTTACTCATAATTTACCTCAGTGTAATAATTATTCGTATTGTTTAAATTTAAGAATAAAGCTACTCCCTTTTCCCGGAGTGCTATGCAGAGTAATTTCACCTTTATGTGCTTCAACAATCTGTTTAACAAGCGAGAGACCGAGCCCAGTTCCTTTAGTATTATGGATATTATCGCCAGCAACCCTGAAAAACTTATCAAAGATTCGTTTCTGATCTTTTTCAGAAATACCAACACCCTGGTCTTTTACTTTTATATATATCAAATCACCAATCATTCCTGTGGAAAGTTCAACTTCTTTTTTGTCCTGACTATATTTAACGGCATTATCAATTAAATTTATTATAGCTTCGGAGACAGCATCCTTATCGGCATATATGAGCGGTATGGTTTCATCGGGTTGAGAAATAAATTTAAATCCCTTGTTTTGAAGATGGAAACTGTAGGTGTTGACGACACTTTCAACAATTTCGTTGAGCTGCACCTTAGCAAAGCTAAATTTTCGTTTACCGGCTTCAGCCTGAGAAAAGTTAAGTATACGGTTAACAATCTTACTTAACCGGTTGGCTTCATGGCTAATTATGGAATAATACTCTTTCTTCTTCTCCTCAGTTTTAACACGTCCCATTTCAAGAGTTTCAGCAAACATGCTGATGAGGGCCAGGGGTGTTCTTAATTCATGCGAAACATTTGAAACGAAATCAGATTTTATTTTTGCAAGTGCAACTTCCTTCTTTACATTTCTGAAAATTATCCAAACCCCGACAAGAAGAATAACAATAAGAAGGAGCAGAAGAACGAGATTAGTTTCCGCTCTACTTTTAACAAGAGACTGAATTGTGCCCCCTTTAAGAACTATACCGAGGAGATAATCCGGAAAGAGCCATATAGGCCGTTCATTTTGTATATTTGTTAAATTGACCGGCTCAGACGAGTAAATATTCTGCCTACTATTTTTCCCAAACACAGATATAATAAACTCATCCTGACTTACAGAACGAATTTTGGGAGGAAGGACTTGTTTTATAAACTGTAAAGGATCCATCCCAAGCCCAACTAATTCTTCGCCTTCAGCAGATTCAATGACAAATATAACGACTGACAAGTCGCTGTGATCCAGTGGTAAGGGTTCAATTTTAAAATATCCTTCACGAGTATAATTAAAGAGTCTGGTAATTTTATTCTTGTTTTGGGCGAATAATTCCCGAACTAATTTATTTGTTCTAATTGATGATGAGTCTGACAGCGTGAAGATGGCTTTACTTTCTGTGCTATCGCCAAAGAAAATAAATCTAACTGAATTGTTTTGCTGGAGAAACCTGTTTATTTCGGTGGTAATATGTTTACGGTCCTTGTTTTCACTTGCAGCCTTGAGCCGGGAACGCCAGCTATTTATTATATCTTCCGAGAACTGGTTTACTGAATAAAGAATTGACTCGACCTGATTATTATAAATCTGTTCAATCATTTGTTCATTTGAGGTGAGTGAATTGATTTCATAAACCGCAAAGAAAAGTGCGGGCATCAGCACAATAAAAACCAGGATGATTATTATTTTTCTTATACTCTTATCCATTAACTCTCAAACAATAAATTATTTTCCGATATAAAACTTACTTACATCTTAATTGAAAATAAAATTGTCTTTCACTTTTATGCTCTTTTTCTTATATAGCATTAACCATTTAGGAACATAATTATGAACACAATACTCCCCGCAAAAGCAAAAGAAAAGCAAAAATATCTCTATACGCTCACAGGTTTTGTGCTTGCAGTAGGTTTATTCTTTATAATGACAAATGTCTATTTTGTTCAGGAGAAGAACGTTCCTGTTCAAGCGGGCATTGATTTCCAGAGAATAATTTCACCGCCTATTCCTGAGAACCTGGATTTTGCAGGTGAACGGGTGCCAAAGGAAAGCTTTGATATTTTCGAACGTATTGAAAGGGAGTTTATAGTAAACACTTACTGGTATTCATATACAATGCTTGCAATTAAAAGGGCGACAAGATGGTTCCCAGTGATTGAGCCAATTCTTAAGAAGAATAACATTCCGGATGATTTTAAGTATGTGGCAGTAATTGAAAGCGGCCTTTACAACTCTGTTTCTCCGGCCGGGGCGACGGGGTTCTGGCAAATTATGGAGGATATCGGAAAGAAATACCAGCTTGAAATAAACGCTGAAGTTGACGAAAGGTATAATGTAGAAAAATCGACTGAAGCTGCATGCAGTTATATTAAAGATGCATATGGTTTATTTAAGAACTGGACACTGGCAGCGGCTTCATATAATATGGGTTTAAATGGTGTTCAAAAGCAAATGGAAAGGCAAAAAGCAGATAATTATTACAATTTGATTCTAAACGAGGAAACTTCCCGCTACATGGCACGTGTAATAGCCATGAAAGAAATCCTTAAGAATCCTGAAAAATACGGTTATTTTATAGGGGAAAAGGAGAAATACATCCCCTTAAAAAGCAATATTGTTGAGATTTCAGGTAGTATTGAAAATCTGGCTGATTTTGCTGTAAAAAAAGGTATAAATTACAAAATTCTGAAGATTTACAACCCGTGGCTGCGAGATATTGAGTTGACAAATAAGGAACACAGGACTTATTCGATCAAAATTCCGGCAAAAGGGACAATAGAACCCATAAAATGAATGGAGTTATGGAAAGATATGGAATGGGTACAGAAAATTGAACCAACAGAATGAAAAATTAACTTCTTTTTTATCTTATTTTTCCGTAATTTGCTAAACTTATATAAGCCGGACTATGCGCCGGCCGGTTTTTATTCTTACTGAGCTTAAGGGTTACCGATATTTAAATAACTTGTAAGGAGTGTATAATTGAAAATAACTAAGCAATTCACTAACCGGGAAAGTCAATCTTTAGATCAATATCTTCATGAAATTGGAAAAGTTGATTTGCTTACTCCCGATCAGGAGATTGAATTAGCAAAAAGAATTAAGACAAATGACCAAAGGGCATTAGAGACTTTGGTAAGAGCGAACCTCAGGTTCGTGGTCAGCGTTGCAAAACAATTCCAGAATCAGGGACTATCATTAGGCGATCTAATTAATGAAGGTAATTTAGGTTTAATTAAAGCGGGAAAACGTTTTGATGAAACCCGCGGTTTTAAGTTTATCTCATATGCCGTTTGGTGGATCAGGCAGTCAATCATGCAGGCAATTGCAGAACAGTCAAGGATGGTGAGGCTTCCGCTTAACCGTGTTGGAGCACTTAACAAGATGGGGAAAGTTTACAGGGATCTTGAGCAGGAATATGAAAGAACGCCAAGTGCCCAGGAACTTGCCACCGAGCTTGATATGAATGTTGACGAAGTTGCTTATACTCTGCAGATTGCAGGAAGACATGTTTCAATGGATGCCCCATTCGGTCCTGGAAATGATGAAAACAAAAACAGTCTTCTTGATGTTCTTTCAGATGAAAAACAACCTTCTCCTGATTATACTTTAATGGATGAGTCTCTTAAAATGGAAATTGAAAGGGCTCTTGCCACTTTAAGTGAAAGAGAAGCAAAAGTAATAAAACTTTATTTCGGTCTTAACAAAGAGCATTCTGCAACTCTTGAGGAAATAGGCGACAGGCTTAATCTTACAAGAGAAAGAGTAAGACAAATAAAGGAAACTGCTTTAAGAAGATTAAGACATGCATCAAGGAGTAAAAATCTGAAGGCATATTTAGGATAAGGGTCGAAGGCCTTTTTAATAGAAAAGCCGTCAATGTGGACGGCTTTTATTATTTTAAAGGGTTATAGAAACAACCCCTTTATGAGGCTGTCCCAAAAGGGCAGCCTTTTTTGTTTTAAAAAGGAAGAATTAATAAATTAATACAACGGAAATAAAACAATATATAAGACATGGGAAAATCAGGCAAAGTCGTATTTAAGCGAT
>Ga0182027_10005290_pt1 | contig 19664 bp, 13 predicted proteins | sample 712E1DmetaG_FD_121300 | JGI IMG/M metagenome (GOLD analysis project Ga0182027, IMG submission 121300) | Permafrost microbial communities from Stordalen Mire, Sweden - 712E1D metaG (Illumina Assembly) | ecosystem: Environmental > Terrestrial > Soil > Wetlands > Permafrost | place: Sweden...
ACCGCGAAGGAACACATTGCCATCGCGGAAAAATTATTGTCCGAGCCGCCGAAGGAACGCTTCGACCGCGTGATCGTGGACAAGAAAATCGCCAATCGCGAAGGCCATTTGCGCGAACTGCGCAAGCTCATCAAAAAGGTCCACGCCTTCGATCAGAAGGTGGATGCGAAGTATTTCCTCTGGCAGAAGGCCGTGCAAAAAGGCCGCAAGGACAAATTGCAGCGCGAGTTGAAGAAACTCAGCTTCAAGCTGCAGGAAATTTTTACGAAATTCTTTTACAAGCAAAAGGTCGTCGAGGAAATGATCGTTGTGGCCGGCAACGTCCATGAAAAATTCCAGGCCAGCCTGCGCCACATCCAGGAACTCGAGGCGTTGCGCACGACCAGCGAGCGCCGGACGGCGATTGAGGCCGAACACGCCAAAATCCAGACGCTCGAACAATTTGTGCGGATGCCGCGCGAGGTCTTTTACAAGACGTTCAGCGAATTGCGGGCCGCCGCCGAACGCGGCTTGAAAGCCAAGACGCACATGGCCGAGGCCAACCTGCGCCTTGTCGTTTCCGTCGCCAAAAAATACACGAACCGCGGCCAGTCGTTCCTCGATTTGATCCAGGAAGGCAACATCGGTTTGATGAAAGGCGTGGAGAAGTTCGAGTATCGCCGCGGCTACAAATTTTCCACCTACGCCATCTGGTGGATTCGCCAGGCCATCACGCGTTCGATCGCCGACCAGGCGCGCACCATCCGTATCCCGGTGCACATGATCGAAATCATGAACAAGCTCTGGCGCGCGCAGAAGCAGCTTACCCAGGAGCTGGGCCGTGAACCCACGCCGGAGGAACTGGCCGATGAAATGCACATGCCGGTGTCGCGCATCCACGCGCTGCTCAAGATGGCGCAACAGCCGGTGTCGCTCCACGCGCCCGTCGGCGACGACGGCGATGTGAGCGTCGGTGATTTCATCGAGGACAAGACGGCGGAAAACCCGTCGGAAGTGACCAGCTACAGCCTGCTCCGCGAAAAGTTGAGCGACGTGCTGACGACGTTGACTGAGCGCGAACGCAAAATTCTCGAAATGCGGTTCGGTTTGCTCGACGGCTACGAACGCACGCTCGAGGAAATCGGCAAGATGTACAACGTCACGCGCGAACGCATCCGCCAGATCGAGGCGAAGGCGCTGCGCAAGTTGCGGCACCCGACGCGTGTCCGCCATTTGCAGGGCTTCCTCGACACGTCAGAGCCGGAAGTGAGCGCGACGACATGAAAGTCACCTACTGCGGTCACACCTGAATCGGCAGGATAAGCATCGGACCAGCGCGTCACCCGTTCGGGTCAACGATGTGCAAATCAATGCCCGGCGCGTGATGCATGAAAAAATCAATAACATTCGGGCGCGTGAACTGCCACCAATGCCGTTCCGTCGTGCCGAGCACCACCAGACTGACATCGTTTTCACGGCAATACTTCAATAGCGCCGCGCAGACGTTCTCGTTCTCCAGCACAGTGACACTGCCGCCCAAGTCGGTCGCCAGTTGGACGTTTTGCATGAACTTCCGCTGCAAGTCCGATGGAATGCGCATCGGGTCTTCCTTTTTGCGCCGAACATAAACCGCCATCCATTCGCGATTCAACCGCCCGGCCAGCCGTGACGCCGTGCGTAGCAGTTTTGCGGTCGTTTCGGAATTGGTACTCATGCAAACGGCGATTTTTTCACTGACGTCCGGTTGCGGTTTTACGCCGGGGCGCGGGCGCTGATCCAATGCGGTTGCGGTTTCGCGCAGGGCCAGTTCGCGCAGTTCGTTCAGATTGTTTTCCGTGAAGAAATTTTCCAGCGCGGCGGCGGCGCGATCCTTTGGATAAATTTTCCCCAGTCGCAGCCGCTCGCGCAATTCCTCCGCCGTCAAATCAATGTTCACAATCTGATCGGCCTCCAGCACGAAACGGTCGGGCACGCGTTCACGCACGTCCACACCTGTGGCGCGCAGCACAGTGTCGTGCAGGCTTTCAAGATGCTGGATGTTCAGCGCAGTAATGACGTTGATGCCGGCGAGCAGCAGGTCATGCACTTCGAGATAACGTTTGGGATGTTGCGAACCGGCGACGTTGGTGAACGGTAATTCGTCCACGATACAAACGGTCGGGTAGCGTTTGAAAATGGCTTCAACGTCGAGAATTTCGGCAAGGTGACCATTGTGCTCGACTTTTTTCCGCGGAATGATTTCCAAACTTTCGAGCAACGCCTCGGTTTCCTTGCGACCGTGAGTTTCGACCCAGCCAATGATCACGTCCACGCCGGCTTTTTTCAGGCGATGCGCTTCTTCCAACATTGCGTAGGTTTTGCCGACACCGGCGGCGTGGCCGAGATATATTTTCAGTTTTCCCAGCCGGCTCTTTTCGATGAGCCGCAGAAAATCTTCCGGCTTCAACCGTTTAATCGGAGGCAATTCCATGCGGCAAAGAAACTATTTCCGCGGCAATTGGTCGAGCGCGAAGTTCAACGTCATGACATTCACCCGTGGCTCGCCGAAAACACCGAAGTCGCGTCCGTGGGCGTTTTGTCTCACGAATTCCCGTACCTGGTCTTCGGAAAGACCGCGCGCCCTGGCTACGCGCGGGATTTGCAACCCGGCGTTCGCTGGACTGATATCCGCATCAAGGCCGCTGCCCGAAGCGGTCACGGCATCGGCGGGAACCGGCGCATTCGTCACGAGGCCGTTGTCGGAACGGTAGGTGGCGATGTTTTGCGTGATGTTGACAATGAGATTGGATGAAGTCGGGCCGAGGTTGCTGCCGCTGGAACTGGCGGCGTCAAAGCCATTCGCGCCCGCCGCCGACGGGCGCGGATGAAAATACTTCGCGCCCGTAAAATTTTGAGCAAGCAATGCCGAGCCGCGCACCACGCCGGAACGGTCAACGAGCAAACTGCCATTGGCCCGATGCGGGAACAGCAGTTGTCCTGCGGCAAAAACGACGAGCGGATATATGCCGCACAAAATGACGGCAAAGAAAAGTGTTGCCGCAATCGAGCGGACAAATTCAGTAAAAATGTTTTTCATAATTTTTCAGGAATTCAACCTACGTGAGACGCAAACCAGCAACAATGAGGTCGATGAGTTTGATGCCGACGAAAGGCACAATGACGCCACCGCCGCCGTAAATCAGCAAGTTGCGACGCAAAATTTCCGCCGCGCCAAGCGGCCGGAATTTCACGCCGCGCAACGCCAGCGGAATCAGTGCGATGATGATGAGCGCATTAAAAATTACCGCGCTCAAAATGGCACTATCCGGGCTGTGCAGGCGCATGATATTCAGCGGCGCGATGACTGGAAATGTCACCATGAGCATCGCCGGAATAATGGCAAAGTATTTCGCCACGTCGTTGGCGATGCTGAACGTCGTAAGCGCGCCGCGCGTGATGAGAAGCTGTTTCCCAATTTCGATGATTTCGAGCAGCTTTGTCGGGTTCGAGTCAAGGTCCACCATATTGCCGGCTTCCTTGGCGGCCTGTGTACCGGTGTTCATGGCCACGCCCACGTCGGCCTGTGCGAGCGCGGGCGCGTCGTTTGTGCCATCGCCGATCATGGCAATCATCCGACCGCCTTGCTGTTCCTGACGAATCAAGGCGAGCTTATCTTCCGGTTTTGCCTCGGCCAGAAAATCGTCCACGCCCGCCTCCTGCGCGATGGCAGCGGCGGTTAACTTGTTGTCGCCGGTGATCATCACGGTGCGGATGCCCATCGCGCGAAAGCGTTTGAAACGATCGGCCAGTCCGCCTTTGACAATGTCTTTCAATTGAACCACGCCGAGTGCGCGGTCTTTTGTGGCGACGACGAGCGGCGTGCCGCCGGAACGCGAAATGTTTTCGACGGCACTTTCGACTTCCGGCGGCAGGGTTCCACCGACGAATCGCCGCACGGCATCCGCAGCGCCTTTGCGGATACGTTTGCCTTCGAAATCCACGCCGCTCATCCGCGTCTGCGCCGTGAACGGCGCGAAATGCGCGCCCGGCAAATCGCGGATTTCGCGCGCGCGGATGCCGAATTGCTTGGCAAGCACCACGATGCTGCGGCCTTCGGGCGTCTCGTCGGCGAGCGACGCGAGCTGCGCGGTATCGGCGAGTTCCAATTCCGTCACGCCGGACGCGGGCAAAAATGCGGTCGCCTGACGGTTGCCCAGTGTGATGGTCCCGGTCTTGTCAAGCAGCAGCACATCCACGTCGCCCGCCGCCTCGACCGCGCGCCCGCTCATTGCGAGAACATTGCGCTGGAGCAGGCGGTCCATGCCCGCGATGCCGATGGCGCTCAACAAACCGCCGATGGTCGTCGGAATCAAACATACCAAAAGCGCAATGAGGACGGCGTTGGAGAAATTCACGCCGGAGTAAACGCCGAATGGCTTCAACGTCACGACGGCGAGCAGAAAAACGATCGTGAGCGCGGCGAGCAAAATTGTGAGCGCGATTTCGTTTGGCGTTTTCTGGCGGCTCGCGCCTTCAACGAGAGAAATCATGCGGTCCAGAAAGCCTTCGCCGGGATTGGCGGTGATACGGATTTTGATTTCGTCCGAGAGTACGCGCGTGCCGCCGGTGACGGCGCTGCGGTCGCCGCCAGTTTCTCGAATGACCGGCGCCGATTCGCCGGTGATGGCGGATTCATCCACAGTTGCCGCACCGAGGATGACTTCGCCGTCGGCGGGAATGATCTCGCCGGTGCGGACGAGGACGGAGTCGCCTTTACAAAGCGAGCTGGCATCCACGATTTTAATCGAGCCGTCGGGATGAAACCTGTTGGCGTTCGTGCGCGTGAGGGTCTGGCGGAGTGCCTTGGCTTGCGCCTTGCCCCGGCCTTCGGCGACGGCTTCGGCGAAGTTCGCGAAGAGCACGGTGAACCAGAGCCACAGGGCGATTTGTGCAACAAACGCGGTCTGGCCGGGCGATCGGAACGCGTCCACGGTGCTGATGGCCGCTCCGACCATCGTGACGAACATGACGGGATTTTTCACCATCAGGCGCGGGTCGAGCTTCTTGAAGGCGTCACCGAGCGCCGGGACGAGAATCTTGGTGTCAAAGATGGAAACGGGTTTCGTATGCATAAAAAACGCGGATCAAAACAGGTTGCCTTTGAGCATCAGGAAATGTTCGACGATCGGTCCCAGTGTGAGCGAGGGCAGAAACGTCAGCGCGCCAACGAGAATCACCGTGCCAATCAACAGCAGGACAAACGTGATGCCGGTCACCGGAAACGTGCCGGCGCTGGCAGGAACGATTTTTTTGCGCGCAAGCGAACCCGCGAGCGCCAGCAGCGGCACGATCATGCCAAAGCGTCCGAGCAGCATGTCAATGCCGAGAGTCGTGTCATACCACGGCGTGTTGGCGTTGAGTCCGGCGAATGCGCTGCCATTGTTGCCCGCACCGGAAGTGTAGGCATAGAGAATCTCGCTCAAACCGTGCGGGCCATTATTGTTCAAGCCGGCCTTGCCCCAGTCGCTCACCGACGCCCAAGCTGTGAAACCCAGAATGATGAAGGCCAGAATAACGAATGCGAGCAGCGCCATTTTCACGTCGTAGGATTCGATCTTTTTGCCAAGATATTCCGGGGTGCGCCCGACCATCAGCCCGGCGATGAACACGGCAAGGATGACGAAAATCAGCATGCCGTAAAGCCCCGCGCCGACTCCGCCAAAGATCACCTCGCCAGTCTGAATGTTGAAGAGCGGCACGAGACCGCCGAGCGGCGTGAAGGAATCATGCATGGAATTGACCGCGCCACACGAAGCATCGGTCGTCACTGTGGCGAACAACGCGGAATCAAAAATCCCAAACCGGACTTCCTTGCCTTCCATGTTGCCGCCGGCGGCGGCGACACCGAGTTGCTGGTGAATTGGATTGCCCATCGATTCCGCCCACCAGCAAACCAAAACACCGGCGAGAAACATGGCGAACATCGCCGACCAGACGGCCCAACCGTGCTTTTGATTTTTGGTTTCGCGCCCCAGGTGATAGGTCATGGCGCTGCCGATGCACAACAGCGCGAACATCTGAAAAAAGTTTGAGAGTGGCGTGGGATTCTCAAACGGATGTGCCGCGTTGGCGTTCGTGTAACCGCCGCCGTTCGTGCCGAGCATTTTGATAGCCACCTGCGACGCCATCGGGCCTTGCACAATAGTTTGTGTATTCAGCATCTGATTCTCCATCACCGGATTGCCTTTGGCATCAACCACCGGTTTGCCGTTCACATCGGTTTTTTGAACGGAAATGGTCTGCGGCTCAATGAGTTTGGCCGTCGTGTAAGATTTGAAATTCTGAATCATTCCCTGCGACACGAAAAAAATCGCGAGCACCAGACAAACGGGCAGCAGCAAATAGTAAATGATGCGCGTCACATCCACCCAAAAGTTGCCAATGGTCTGCGCCGTATGCCGCGCAATGCCGCGCACGAGCGCCGCCGCGACGGCGATACCGACGGCAGCGGAGAAAAAGTTGTGGATGGCCAGCGCGACCATTTGTGAGAGATACGACATCGTGCTTTCGCCGCCGTAGCTCTGCCAGTTGGTGTTGGTTGTGAAGCTGACGGCGGTGTTGAATGCAAGGTGTGGTGAGAGCGCGCCGAAGTGTTGCGGATTCAACGGCAGGAATTGCTGCAAGCGCAGAATCGCGTAGGTGAACAACAAGCTCACGAGACTGAAAAGCAACATAGCGAACGCATATTGCTTCCAGCCCTGCTCCCTCTGCGGATTCACACCGAGCACACGGTAGGTGAATTTTTCCAAAGGCCGCAAAACCGGGTCAAGCCAGGTGCGACCGTTGGCGTCAAGCACGCGATTGATATACAAACCGAGTGGTTTGGTGACGAGCACAAGTGCGCCGATGTAGATCGCGAGTTCCAACCATTGATGGGCATTCATGGCAGTTGGTCAAAATTTTTCCGGCCGGAGCATGGCCGCGATGAGATACACACAGAGTGCAAAGGAAATGACTCCCAGAATCAGGTTTTCCATAAGGTTCTCCTAAAGTTTTTCGCAGCCGCGCGCGTACAGCGCGAAAGCGGCAAAGAACATAATCACCAGTCCGACATAAACAACGTCAAGCATAGTCACCATTCAAACAGGCCTGCGCACGGCGCAAGCGAAGTTTACTTTGGGTGAACTTGATGACCGCGGACTTCGCGGCTCAGAGGCTCGCCCTTCCAATTGCCTGCGAGATTAGCTGACGGGCTTGGCCTTGAAAGTGGCCCGATGACTTCGTTGCCGAAGTCCCTGCGCCCCGTCCCCGGTTATTCGGGGAATTTGGTTCTCCCGCATCCGGCTTCAGGAAGGAAACCGGATTTAGGCTGCAACAACAGGAGTAAAACACATCCGTTATCCATTGTCAATTTCAGCATAAATGAAGAAAAACTTTGCCAATCAGCGCACTAAAGCGTCTTATTTATCAGCATCTTATGGCCCGAATCCGATTTTTGTTCGCATTTCTCTGGGCGGTGCCCGCAACGCTCTGCGCGGCGGGCATGACGTATGTGCCGACGGATGTCACACCGCCAAAACCGCCGCGGGAATTTCGCGGCGCGTGGATTGCGGCCGTCGCATCGAATCAGGATTGGCCGTCCAAACCCGGCCTGCCGGTCGCGCAGCAAAAGGCGGAATTGATTGGGCTGCTCGACCGCGCGGCGCGATTGCATCTCAATGCCATCATTTTCCAAGTCCGGCCGTCGGCGGACGCCATGTATGCCTCGCCTATTGAGCCATGGTCGGAGCGCATCACAGGCACGCAGGGCAGGGCGCCGCAACCGTTTTATGACCCGCTTGCGTTCGTCATCACGGAGGCACACAAACGCGGGATGGAATTGCATGCGTGGTTCAATCCATTTCGCGCCACACATCCGCTGGCGGAATCGCGCGTCGCGCTGAACCACATTTCCAAGACGCATCCAGAACTCGTCCGGCCATATGGCAGGCACCTCGTGCTCGATCCCGGTGAACCGGCGGCACAAGCGCACACACTGGCCGTTGTGATGGACGTGGTGCGGCGTTACGACGTTGATGGCGTGACATTCGATGATTATTTTTATCCTTACCCGGAAAAAGACGCGACGGGGCATGAATTAAATTTTCCAGACGATGCGACCTGGAGGAAATACGGCTTGCCCGCAGGGTTGAGCCGTGATGATTGGCGGCGGCAAAACGTCAATCAACTCATCCAAAAAGTCTATCAATCCATCAAGGCCACAAAACCGTGGGTGAAATTCGGCATCAGCCCGTTCGGCATCTGGCGACCCGATTCTTCAAAAGAAATTCAAGGAATGGACACCTACGCGAAAATTTACGCGGATTCACGCCTCTGGCTTGTCAACGGCTGGCTTGATTATCTTGCGCCGCAGATCTATTGGCCGATTGGGCAGCGCGGCCACAGTTTTTCCGTGCTGTTGCAATGGTGGCGCGCGCAAAATGCAAAAGGCCGGCATGTTTGGCCGGTATTGTATGACGTTTCGGCTGGCAAAGAATTTTCCACTGATGAAATTCCGCGGCAAGTTCAAGTCGCGCGCGAACAGTCCACCGGTGGCGAAATTCATTTTCATTTGCGCAGCGTCACTCAAAACCCCGCCTTGGCTGACGCCGTTCGCGCTCAATACTCGCAGCCCGCGCTTGTGCCCGCGTCGCCGTGGCTGGATTCCATTCCGCCGGACAAGCCGAAACTCACCATCGGTGAAAGCCTCACCGGCCGGCGTTTTCAATGGGAACCCTCCGGAGGCAAACCGACATGGCTATGGGTCTTGCAATTCCGCACGAATGAAGTCTGGACAACGGAAATTCTGCCGGCAAACGAAACGACACGAACCTTTTTTAATTCCGAACCGGATGTCGTTTCCATCAGCGCAGTGGACCGGACGGGAAATTTGAGCTCATCCGCCGCGCTCAAAAAGGTCAGGTTGGTTCCTTACGGGAAAAACTCGATGATTTCAAATTAGTCGAAAATCGGTCGGAGGGACGAGTTACACGAGTCCCTGACTTTCCTGACCTTTTTAAAATGGGACTCTCAGAGCTCGTCCCTCCAAATTTGGGAAATTTGAATTGGTTTTGAAAGGGCTGTAAGCCGAATTTTGTCTGCACTCTTGCGAGTGGAGAGAACCATTTGTCTCTGCAGCCGATACCCGGAACCCGTCTCGCTTTCGCGAAACTTGGAGCGGGCCGCTCCGGGGTCCCCTATTTGGCCTTGCACCCGATGGGGTTTTCCGTGCCTCGTCGCTTGCGCTTCGAGCGGTGCGCTCTTACCGCACCTTTTCACCCTTGCCACAATCATACGAACTGCGGCGGTCTATTTTCTGTGGCACTGTCCGTCGGAAAGCCTTTCAGCTCTCCGCCCGCGCGTATCTCCGGCCAAACCGGAGTTACGCGGCATCGCGCCCTTTGGTGTTCGGACTTTCCTCTCCCGACTTGCGCCAGAAGCGATTCTCCGCCCTTCCAAAACCATTCCGAATATACAACTTCGGCTTGAATTTACAAGCCAAGGAATGGTTTAACCACAAAGGCGCTAAGGCACTAAAATGACAACTTTGTGTCTTCGTGGTGGAATTCTTACTCCGCCGCTGCCAGGGCCATGTCGCGCGTGTAGTAAAGAATCCGGCCGCAGTTGATGCAACCGACGATTTCCCGCTCCGATTTGCATGCGACGAGGACCTGCGGGGGCAATTTCATGTGGCAACCGCCGCAAACACTGTGATGAACACCCACAACGACCATGTCGCCCTTGCTCTTGAGCAGCCTTTCGTAGCGATTAAGGGCGGACTTGTCCACCGACGAGGCCAGTTCCGCGCGGCCACGTTCCAATTCGGCCAGTTCCTTTTTGAAATTTTCCTCGCGTTGATTCAATTGCGCGATCTGGCTCTCGGCCATTTTTTTTATTTCGTCGGCTTCGCGCGAAAGGCGGCTTGCTTCCTTTTGCAATTGCTCGGCCTGCTCCATCAGCTCGATTTCCCCATCCTCAATTTTCGCGATGTCCGCCTTGCACGTGTCAATCTCGTGGGTGAGCGCGCGATATTCCTCATTCTTGCGCGTCTGAAGCTGCTGATTGGCGTATTTCTCGATTTGCTGCTTTTTCGTCTCGACGTCGAGCTCAAGCCGTTTGCGGTCGGATTCGATTTGTTTGACGCGGGTCCTAGTGATTTCGAGTTGCGCCTGGGTGGCAGAAGCCCTGGCGCGGAGGGTTTCGCGTTCGGGAATAATGTGAGCGAGCTCTTGTTGAACGCGCTGAATTTTTTGGTCGCGATCCTGCAAAACCAACAGTTTCTCAATCATCTCCAGCATGAGCCGGGGAGGATAGCTGCTAAAAGTGCCCAAGTCAATGCGCGGCAAACTCAGATAGTGTCCCAATTTAGGTAGGGCGCGTCACTCCGTGCGCGCCGTTCTCCGTGTTTGCGGCGGGCAGAGGACTGCCCGCCCTAACCAAATTCAGGTAGTGGGTCAGTTTGAATTTTAGGTCGAAAGCTGGAGCGCGAGTTGTCCCAACTCGCAGCCTTTCCGACCACCCCGACCGCTGCGGATTGAGGGCAATCCGCGCTTCGTGACAAATTAAGACACTGACCAAATTCATTCTACAGTTTGAAGTTTTCAGTGTTCAGTGTTCAGTGAAAACAAAACTTGATACTTGAAACTTGAAACTTGAAACTGTGTTTATGCGTTTCATAGGCAACGTCATTGAAAAATTGCAACGGCATCCGAAGCGGGTGGTGTTTCCCGAAGGTGAGGAACCGCGCATTCTGCAGGCGGCGCGGCAATTCCAGGCGCTGAAGCTCGGCGCGCCCATCGTGCTTGGCGATCAGGCGAAAGTGAAGGCGGTCGCTGATGGCTTGAACATTCCGCTCGACGGCATCCGCGTCATCAATCCCATCAAAAGCGAGGACTCTGAAAATTTTTCCCAGCGGTTCTTTTCGCTGCGTCGTGAAAAAGGGCTTCGCATCACCGAAGCGCGCGAGGCCATGATGCAGCCGAACTATTTCGGCACGATGATGCTGGCGATGCATCAGGCGGACGGAATCGTTTCCGGGGCGTCACACACCACCAGCAGCCTCCTGCGACCCCTGTTTCAAATCATTAAAACGGTGCCGGACATCACCACGGCGTCGAGCTGCATGGTCATGGAAGTTGAGGACACGCACTTCGGCGAAGATGGCGTGTTGTTCATGGCCGATTGCGGCGTCATTCCCGACCCGACCGTGGATCAACTGGCCGACATTGCCTTGAGCACCGCCTGGCTTGCGCGGCATCTGCTGGGCGTGCGGCCTCGCGTAGCGATGCTTTCATTTTCAACTAAAGGCAGCTCCACCCATGCGTCTGTTGGCAAGGTACAGGCTGCAACCGCCATGGCCAAACGCAAGGCAGAACAGTTGTGCTTGGAGGCAGACATTGACGGTGAAATGCAGGTAGACGCCGCACTCGTCCCAGAAATCGCCGAACGCAAATTGCAGGACAGCAAGGTTGCCGGGCGCGCGAACGTGCTGATTTTTCCCGATCTCAACTCCGGCAACATCGCCAGCAAACTGGTGCGGCTCGTCGGCCACGGAAATGCCTATGGCCAGATTTTGCTGGGGTTGAACCGGCCCGCCGCCGACGTTTCGCGCGGTTCGAACGCGCATGACATTCTCGGCGTCGCCGCAATCGTTGGCGTGATGGCTGTTAATTATCAAAAACTCTATCCGGGCGCGGACGCGCACCTGCCAGGAGAATGAAGAATTTGGAATTTAGAATTCAGAATTCAGAAGCGTCGTTTGCCCGTCGCGTTTGTTTTTCATTCGTTATTCTGCATTCGTCATTCTGTATTTCATGAATACCGTTACCCCGCGCGTTTTTATTGCCGCTACGCGCCAGAACGACGGCAAAACCACCGCAGCCATCGGCCTCATCGCGGCGTTACAACAGCATTTCCCGCGCATCGGCTACATCAAGCCCGTCGGCCAGCGCTTTGTTGAAATCGAGGAGCAAAAAATTGACGAGGACACCGTGCTCATGGATGCAGTGTATCGGATGAATTGCCCACTGGTGGACATGAGTCCCATCGCCGTCGAGCCGGCCTTTACCCGCAAATACCTTGAATCGGCGAATAACGAAGCGCTGGTCAAACGCATCAAAGACGCCTTCAACCGTGTCGCCTGGGAAAAGGACTTCGTTCTGTGCGAAGGCTCCGGCCACGCGGGTGTCGGCTCCGTTTTTGATTTATCCAACGCACAGGTCGCAAAAATTCTTGGCTGCAAAGTCATCATCGTCACGCAGGGCGGCATTGGCCGTCCAATTGACGAGGTCTGCCTCAACCAGGCGCTGTTCGAAAAGGAAGGCGTCGAAATCATCGGCGTCATCATCAACAAGGTGCTCGAGGAAAAAATTCCCGAAATCGCCCGGTTCGTTGGCCGCGGTCTCAAGCGCAAAGGATTGGAACTGCTCGGCGTCATTCCGCATGAGCAAATATTGTGCAATCCCACGGTGGATTTGATCCGTGAAGAACTGCACGCGGAATTGCTTAATTCGCCGCCGACACTCGACACGCTCGTGGACAGCGTGGTTGTCGGCGCAATGGGCGCGCACAATGCGATGCAGCTTTTCAAGCGCGGAGTCCTGCTCATCACCCCCGGTGATCGCGAAGATATTTTGCTCGCCGCGGGCGCAACCACGTTTCCACAAAGTGAAGACAAAATGGCGGGCATCGTCCTCACCGGCGGCTTGCGACCTGGCGACAACGTGATCAAAGCCATTCAGGCCATGCCCATTCCCGTGCTGCTCGCGAAAGCGGATAGTTACAAAGTCGCGTCCAAAGTCCACAACCTCACCGTCAAGACGCGGCCAACCGACGCCGAAAAAATTTCCCTCATCCGCGACATTGTCGCCAAAAACGTGAACGTCAAAAAAATCATCGAATCACTCTGAAATTTTTAGTTTTGAATTTTTGGCTTTTAGTTGCAGCATCCTGAATTGTTGAAAACGAACCCTTTCATAAAAAATTTGCCGGTCTATCGGCCCGGTCGCCCGATTGAAGAAGTCGCCCGCGAACTCGGCCTGCCAGCCGATGGCATCATCAAACTGGCTTCGAACGAAAATCCGTTTGGCCCGTCGCCGCTGGCGCAGGCTGCCATGCAAAAGGTGCTCGCCGGCGTGAATCTTTATCCCGATGGCAATGCGTTTTACTTGAAACAAAAGCTGGCCGCAAAACTCGGTGTTGAACCGGCCAATCTCATTCTCGGCAACGGTTCGAACGAAATCATCGAATTTATCGGGCACGCGCTGCTGGGGGGATGTGGCACTACCACCGCAGACGTGGTCGTCTCGCAATACTGCTTTGCCGTTTATCCCATTGTGACGGCTTTGTTTGGAGCGAACCTGATTACTGTTCCGGCCACCCATTACGGGCACGATTTGCCCGCGATGCTCCGCGCCATCACGCCGCGCACACGCATTGTTTTCGTGGCGAACCCGAACAACCCCACCGGCACGCTCGCGCCGCGCGAGGAAGTCATCCGGTTCGTCAACGATGTTCCCGACGACGTGTTGCTGGTGATGGACGAAGCCTACATTGACTTTTGCAATGACCCGGTGGATTTGGTTCCACTCGTGAGGCAAGGCACAAGACCGAACCTGATTTTGATGCGGACATTCTCGAAAATCTACGGTCTGGCCGGACTGCGAATCGGCTACGGCATCGGGCATCCGGACTTTGTGGCCGTGCTCGAAAAAGTCCGGCAGCCGTTCAACACCAATCTGCTCGCGCAAACCGCCGCGCTCGCCGCGTTGGATGACGCGGAGCACGTCCGCAAAACGCGGCTGAACAATTTTGCCGGGCTGAAATTTTTCGAGCAGGCATTCCACAACTTGAAACTCGAATTCATTCCGTCCGCCGCGAATTTCATTCTGGTTCGCGTTGGTAAAGGCCGGAAAGTTTTTGAAGCGCTCCAACAGCAGGGCGTGATTGTGCGCCTGATGGACGGCTATCAATTGCCCGAATGGATTCGCATCACCGTCGGCACGCCGCATGAGAACGAACGGTGTCTTGGTGTGTTAAAAGCTGTTTTGAACAAGAAATAATTGTTTGAATCCCGCCGGAAACGTACTACTTATCTTGCGTTGAAATGAAACTGACTGATCTGCGGGGCATCCTGCAATACATTCCGCAATTTCGCGAGAAGACGTTCATCCTCGCGGTGGACGGCGCGATTGTCACGGACGAGAACTTCGCCACGCTGCTGCTGGATGTGGCGGTGTTGCGGTCGTTGAGCATCCGCGTCGTGCTTGTGCACGGCGCGTCCGCGCAAATCAAGGCGCTTGCCGAGGAACAAAACATCAAGGCCTCCAATCTCGACGGCTCCGGCATCACGGACGCACCTACGCTCCAGCTTGCGCTCAATGCCGCGAACCGGCTTACGCACGAAATCCTCGAAGGCCTTTCAGCCAACGATCTCCGGGCCGCCAGCACGAATGTCGTCATCGCCCACCCGGTAGGCATCATTCAGGGCGTGGACCATTTGTTCACCGGCAAAGTCGAGCGCGTGGACGTGCAACTGCTCCAGACATTGCTCGCGCAGGATGTCATTCCCGTCATTCCACCGCTCGGGTTCGATGGCGACGGCAAAACGTATCGCGTGAATTCCGACGGCGTCGCGGTCGAAGTCGCAAAAGAGTTGAAGGCCGTCAAATTGATTTTTATCACGCCGCAGGATGGGTTGATTCACAACGGCAAACTCATTCGCCAGACGCTCGTGGCAGACCTGGAAAAATTGCTGCAACAAGGCGGCACTGGATTTGCGCCTGAAATGCTGTCGAAAGCACAGCACGCCGCCGCGGCCTGCAAAGCAGGTGTGCCGCGCGTTCACATCATCAACGGCAAAGTGGATGAAGGCCTGCTCGCCGAGGTATTTTCCAATGACGGCATCGGCACCCTCATTTATGCGAATGAATACCAGCAAATCCGGCCCGCCAGAAAAAAGGACGTGCGGGCGATTCAATTACTGACGAAGGCGGCTGTGGAGGCCGATGAACTGGTCAAGCGCACCCGGGCGATGCTTGAGAAAAGTCTGTGCGATTATTACATCTTCGAGATTGATAAGAATCCCGTCGCGTGCGTCGCGCTTCATGTCTATCCCGAGCAGAAGAAAGGCGAACTGGCGTGTCTCTACGTCAATCCGTCGTATGAAAATCAAGGCATCGGGCGGAAGCTCATCCAGTTCGTCGAAAACAAGGCGCGGGAAATGGGGCTGAGCGAACTCCTCACGCTCTCGACGCAGGCGTTCACCTATTTTCAATCCAAAGGCGGGTTCGCCGAAGGCAAGCCTGATGATTTGCCACCCGCACGCGCGAAAATTTACGAGCAAAGCGGCCGGAACTCGAAGGTGCTCGTGAAAAAATTGAAATGACCGGCTGATTACCGCAGAGACGCCGAGGAAGACGAAAAGACAAACAATTGTTTGAATGAATTCTTTTGCATTCCAAGATTGCCTCGATTTTGCCTCTGCTTGCAAAAAGAATGGTGTCACTCTCACCCGTTTTGTTCTAGCCGTCAGCATCGCTGAGCAAACCGTTTCACTTTTTAAAAAAAACTCTGCGCCTCTGCGTCTCTGCGGTAAAGATTTCCACTTCGTGAACAAATTCCGTTGTTCAACCTCCCGCTTTGGCATCGGGCAGACGGAAGGCACAAATTGCACACCGCTCGGATTACATCGCATCGTGGAAAAAATCGGTGGCGGCTGGCCGGTCGGAACGGTTTTCAAGGGCCGCCAACCGATTGGTTACACCTGGAAAGGTTTGCCGCTCGCAAAAATCACCACGCGCATTCTTTGGCTGGAAGGACTTGAACCCGGTTTCGATCGCGGCGGCAATGTGGATTCGCACAATCGCTACATTTACATCCACGGCACGGGCGACGAGCCGAGTCTGGGCCGTCCGGCATCATACGGCTGTATTCATCTTGCCGCGGATGATTTGATTCCACTCTTCGACAAACTGCCCGGTGGCACGCTGGTGTGGATTGGCGAGTGTTAAAGCTGTATTTCGCCCCGCTCAATTCGCACTTTCAAGTTTCGATTGTTAGGTTAGTTTGTTCCAGCATGACACTGAATGAGCAGATGACGCGATTGGCCAAGCAGGCCAAGGCTGCGTCGCGTGAACTCGCCAAATTGACGACGGGTGAAAAGAATGCCTGTTTGCTAGCCATGGCCACGGCACTGGAACAAAACGCCGCCGCGCTCAAGCAGGCCAACGCGCTTGACATGGAAGTCGCTGCAAAAAGCGGGCTTTCATCCGCCATGCTCGACCGGCTCAAGTTGGATGACAAACGTATTGCCGCGATGGCAAAAGGTTTGCGCGAAGTCGAGGCGTTGCCTGATCCGGTCGGAAGAATTTTGGATGAGCGCATCCGGCCAAACGGATTGAAGCTCCAAAAGATTTCGACGCCCATCGGCGTGGTGGTCATCATTTATGAATCGCGTCCCAACGTGACGGCGGATGCAGCCGGCCTTTGCTTCAAGTCCGGCAACGCAACAATTTTGCGCGGCGGCAAGGAATCTTTGAATTCAAATCAACTCATCGCCAAGACGATGATTGATGCGGGCAAAATCGCGTGCCGGCAATTCCCAGAACACGCCATCCAAGTCGTGCCCGTGACCGACCGCGAGGCGATTCCCATCCTATTATCGCTCACGCAATACATTGACCTGTGCATGCCACGCGGCGGGGAGGGATTGATTCGCGCCGTGGCGGATTGTTCGAAGGTGCCCGTCATTAAACATTTCAAGGGCGTCTGCCATGTTTACGTGGATGCCGACGCCGATTTGAAAATGGCCGGGGAAATCGTGATGAACGCCAAATGCCAGCGTCCCGCCGTTTGCAACGCGATGGAGACGCTGCTCGTGGATAAAAAGATTGCCGCGCAATTTTTGCCGGTTATTGGCCAGCGACTCAGCAAAAAAAGAGTGGAATTGCGCGCGGACTCTGATGCCGAAGCTATTTTGAAATGTTCGATGAACAATACCCAATCCGCCATCAAACGGGCGTCCGAACAGGACTGGTTCACTGAATACAACGATTACATCCTGAACGTGCGCGTTGTGGACGGCGTCCAGCAGGCGATTGATCATATCAATTACTACGGCTCGGCGCACTCGGACAGCATTGTCACGAAGAACGAGGCGCACGCGAAACAATTCCTGAACGAGGTGGATTCGGCGGCGGTGTACTGGAACGCCTCGACGCGGTTCACCGACGGCGCCGAATTCGGAATGGGCGCGGAGATTGGCATCAGCACCGACAAAATCGGCGCGCGCGGCCCCATGGGGTTGAACGAACTGACCAGCTACAAATGGATTGGCATTGGAAACGGTCAGGTGCGAAGTTGATTTAATTCCCGGAACAAATTACGATTCTTACATGAGACAAAAGGCATCTACTGACACGACAATCCGCTGGGCCAAAAAATTGGCCGGCGATGTCGCTGCCGTCATGTCGCGCCATCCCGATGCCGACCCGGAGGATGTACGTCTCACATTGATCTCATTGCAATCGCCGCCGCTGACGCGGCTCAACCGGAGTTTGCGCCGTGGCCGAGGTTTTGCCATTTTCGGAAACTGAACTCCAATTATTGGAGTCGCTGCTCCGCCATAAAATCCGTTTTATGGTGGTGGGACTTTCCGCCGCCGCGCTGCAAGGCGCGCCGGTCGTCACGGAAGACGTTGACCTTTGGTTTGACAAATTAAGCGACCCGAAATTATCGCAAGCCCTGGTCAAAGTGGGGGCGGCTTACATTCCCCCGTTCGGCATCAACCCGCCCATGCTCGGTGGCGCGGGCAGCGAACCATTCGACGTGGTCGTCCGCATGGATGGCTTGGGCAAATTTGCCGACGAATGGAAGCGCGCCCTGGAAATCAAAGTCGGCAAACTGCGGCTCAAGGTACTGTCGCTGGAACGCATCCTCGCCAGCAAACAAGCCACGAACCGCCCCAAAGACCGGCGTGTCATCCCCGTTTTGCAAAACACGATCCGCACACTGCAAGGCAAACAAACGCTGAACAAAAAACGATCCAAGAAATGAACGCGCGCGGTCCAATGGGGTTAAACGAACTGACCAGCTACAAATGGATCGGCATCGGGAATGGCCAATTACGGACTTGATTCGGCCACGGAAAGACAAGGATTGAACACGGATTCCCCAACAACTTCGCCTGCTGACAGGGCGCGGTTCATCCGGAGCCAAATTCCAGCAGGTGGACTCTTTGCCGGACTCGACTGGCGCATTTCCCCGACAGCGTTTCCGATCGGTGAAAATTTGGCGGCGGAAATCGAATCACTTGGCCGCGTGTTGCTGCAATTTTACCGGGCGGTCAATTTGCTCTATCGGCGCAGCGCAGAGGGCAAACAACCGGTGTGGATTGCGGAATTGCTGGATTGCGGCAAACCGCGCGAACTGATTGAACTTCAGCGCTCGTCTGTTTTTAAAAACGAGGTGCCGCGCGTCATTCGTCCCGACATTTTGCTGACGGAAACCGGCATCAGCATCACGGAACTGGATTCCGTCCCCGGCGGCATCGGGCTGACAGCGTGGCTCAATAAAACGTATTCGGAGTCCAAAGTCCAAAGTCCAAAGTCCAAAGTCTTTGGCGGCGCGGATGGAATGATTCGCGGGTTTGAAAGCATCTTTGGCGACGCCAAAACGGTTCACATCGTCGTATCCGAGGAAGCGGCCACCTACAAACCGGAGATGGCGTGGCTGGCCAACCAGCTTGGAAGTCCAAGGTTCAAAGTCCAAAGTCCAAAGTTTACAGATTTCAAGGCCAGCGATGCCGTTTATCGTTTCTTTGAGTTGTTCGATCTGGCCAACGTGCCGAATTCAAAAAAGATTTTTGAACTGGCGGCGGGAAAACATATCCGGCTCACACCTCCGCCGAAACCGATTTTTGAGGAGAAAATGCTTTTTGCGCTTCTGTGGAATCGAAATCTCCAGGATTTTTGGCGGCAGGAATTGGGCGAAGCGTTCTTCAATCGTTTGCGCAAATTGATTCCTTATACCTGGGTTGTTGACCCAACCCCGTTGCCGCCCCATGCCGCGATTCCTGAATTGAATTTCACGGATTGGCGGCAGCTCAAAACGCTTTCGCAACGCGAGCGCGAGTTGATTTTGAAAGTGTCCGGATTTTCAGAACACGCCTGGGGCGCACGCGGCGTTTATCTCGGCAACGATTTGTCACACGAGGATTGGAGCGCGGCGGTGGATAAGGCAATTTCGAGTTTTCAAAATTCGCCGTTTGTTCTGCAGCGCTATGAAAAGCCAAAAACGGTCGAAACGCAGTGGTTTGACTTCGAAAAGAATGTTGTAGTCCCAATGAAAGGCCGGGTTCGGTTGTGTCCGTATTATTTCGTTTCGGGAGAAGCTGAGGCGGCGCGGTCACAACTTGGCGGTGTGCTGGCGACGATTTGTCCGGCGGATAAAAAAATTATTCACGGAATGACTGATGCGATTCTCGCGCCGTGCGCGGTGTAGCCCGACACGTTGACTTGCCAAAGCGGGCATACCGCGTAACAATAACACTGGCAGCCAGCTTAGCTCAGCGGTAGAGCAACGGTTTTGTAAACCGTGGGTCGTCAGTTCAATCCTGACAGCTGGCTCCAGTCTTCCTTGAGCTTGTCATTGCGCCGCTGATATAATTC
>Ga0182027_10005291_pt1 | contig 19664 bp, 19 predicted proteins | sample 712E1DmetaG_FD_121300 | JGI IMG/M metagenome (GOLD analysis project Ga0182027, IMG submission 121300) | Permafrost microbial communities from Stordalen Mire, Sweden - 712E1D metaG (Illumina Assembly) | ecosystem: Environmental > Terrestrial > Soil > Wetlands > Permafrost | place: Sweden...
CAGGTGAGGGGCGCGGTCTGGTTGTAGAACTGCACGATTTCGTCCCTCAGGCGCGGCGCGCGCGGATCGATAAACAGGCCTTCCATCAAAGCCACCGCCGGCCGGCCGGGGTCGCCCAGGTCGCGGTACACCTGCGATTCCTCTTCGGAGAACTCCGCAATCGGTGAAAGAGCCCGTCCATAGGCCAGCGATTCGAGAGCCTCCTGACGTTGCCCAAGACGCCGCTGAACGCGGCCCAGTTCCAGGTAACTGAGTCCCAACCCGGTTTGGAACGCGCCCTTGCCATGCGCCAGGTTGACGCGATTGTACTGTTCGCGTCCGGCCAGGTCGATGCGCCGCGCACGCTCCAGAACACTGAGCGCCTTGCGATACCAGACCTGGCTCTGCGCGGGATCGGAGAGGCTTTCGCCCTTGAGGCGGTAGCACATGCCCTCCACGGCGAACGGACGGGCGAGGTTCTCTTCGTCGTCGAGGCGGTCGAGGATGGCGGTGGAGCGCTCGGCTTCGCGAATGGCGCGGTCCAACGACGGGTGGGGAGCCGTGGCCAGCAGGTTGGCCAGAGTGGAGTGGGGCTTGAAGGAGCCCGGGGAGATTTCGGCGGCGCTCCGCCAGAGGGCCGGATCGTCCCGCCAGTCGAAATTGCGGAGATACGTTCGCGCACCCCATGCCAGCGACAGAATGCCGGCTGCCGCCATGAGGGTCCGGTTGGGAACGCCCGGCAGCCGCCGCTGGAGGGCTTCGAGTCCCATCACCACCCCCAGCGCCAACCCGAGCGAGGGCAGGTACATCCAGCGTTCCGCCATGATGCTGCCCACGCTGGTCAGCAGGTTGGCAGTGGGCGCCAGGGCGGCGAAGAAGAAAGCGATGGCGAAGCACGGCAGTTTCCGCCCGCGGAGCCAGGCGCGGATGCCAAGCGAAGCCGCGGCCAGGCACACCGCCAGCGCGAGGAGGGCCGCGACGTCCGGCCAGCCGGAGGATTCGCCGAATATCGGAATCTGGTTGTAGGAATAATCGCAGGAGAGATGCGCCGGCCAAAGGAACAGCCACACGTACTTGCCGATCACCTTGATGGCCGTCAGGGCGGCGGCGACGGGCGGCGCGCCGATCAGCGGATTGTCGACGAAGGGGAGCGGCGCGATGGCGATGTGGTCGAGCATCCGCCCGCGGAGGAAAAAGAAAACGGCGAACGGCGCCGCCACCGCGGCGTAGCCGGCCACGAGCGGCCCCCACGGTTTGGACCGCCTGAAGGCGGCGTCGTAACACAGCATGGCGGCGACGACGGCCACGCCGCTTTCCTTGGAGAACACCGCTACGGCCGCCGACACGGCCAGCCCCGCCAGCCAGGCGGCTTTCCGGCGCCCCACGGACTGGCCGCCGCGAATGTGGCACAGCAACCCCGCGAATACTCCGAGCGCCGTCAGTTCGTCGGCCCGGCCCACGATGTTGGTGACCGATTCGGTGAGCAGGGGGTGCAGTGCCCACAGCGCGGCCAGCAGGCCGGCCCACGAAATCTCATCGAGCAGCAGCAACCCCAGGAAGTAGACCAGTGCGATGTTGATGGCATGCAGCGCGAAATTCACCCAATGATAGCCGGCCGGGTTCGCGCCGTTGCCCAGCACCGCGTAGTTGAACAGGAAAGTAAGCGTGGTCAGCGGCCGGTAGAGTCCCGTGGTGACGCTGGGATACCAGTATTCCTCGGTGAAGATCTGCCGGACATTGGCGGAAGTTACGGCTCGTATGCGCGCGTCCTGCCGGATGGCGATCCCGTTGTCGAAAGTGAATCCGGCCTGAAACGAGTTGGAGTAGGCCAGCAAGGCGGCGAACCACAGGCCCAGCAGGATGGGCAGGTGGCGCCGCCACTGGGCAGCGCGCGGCGGCGGGACGGGCGCAGCGGCGGCGGGGGATGCGGACACCGGCGCGGGACGCTTGCGAGTCTTCTTCATGCCAGTCCTGGAACTCCGCCTAGCGTCCTCGCCAGTCTCACGGCGCGGAGAATGGCCGCGGAGAGCGCCTCGGCGGCGGCCACGCCCAAGGTATTGAGATCGGCGGCGTGGCTGCCCAGAGAGAGCGCGAACACCGTGTCTCCATCGAACGTGGTGTTCACCGGGTAAATGGTCCGCGCCATCCCCAGCGAGGCGAGCTGCGCCAGTTTTCGAGCTTGCACTTTGGTCAGACGGGCATTGGTGGCGATGACGGCCAGGGTGGTATTGCGGCCGCCGAAGCCGAGCGCCGGACGCTGCTTCATCTCCTCTTCCGTGCCGGCGAACTCGCGGCTGTCCGGCGCCTTGCGGGCGCCCGCCACAATCTTGCCGGTGGCCGGATCGCGAACGTCGCCGAAGGCATTCACGGCCACGAGCGACGCCACCAGCACGCCGGAAGGCAACTCGACCGTGAAGCAACCGATTCCCGACTTCATGGCCTGGCGCATGCCCAGGATCTTCCCCACGGTGGCGCCCGTGCCTGCGCCCACCGAGCCCTCGGCCACGGGGCCATCGGTGGCCGCCGCCGCCGCGGCTTCGCCCATGGCCAGGGTGGGCCGCACATCGGCCTTGCCGATGCCCAAATCGTACAGAATCGCCGCCGGAACGATGGGCACCTTGGCCGCACCGGTGTCGAAGCCAATACCCTGCCGCTCGAGGTAGCGGCGCACGCCGGAGGCGGCTTCCAGTCCGAAGGCGCTGCCGCCGGCCAGCAGGATGCCATGAATCCGTTCGGTTACGTGGCCCGGGTCGAGGGTTCCGATCTCTTCGGTGCCGGAGGCCGAGCCGCGAATGTCCACGCCCGCCACGGCGCCCGCTTCGCACAGGATGGCGGTCGCGCCGGTGATGCCGTCGAAATCGGAAACGTGTCCGGCGCGGATTCCGGGGATGTCGGTAAGTCCTTTCATGGCCACCTTTGTCCGGTATTGCGGATCAATTGGTATGGTAGCATCGGATCTGGGGAAAGCCTGATTGCTCGATCTGTTGAAAGGACCGTTCATCGCGGCAGAGGAGTTCTTCACGCTGACGGGCCGGGCACTGCGGAACATTTTCCGCCGCCCGCACTACGGCGCCGACATTATCCTCCAGATGGACTCGATCGGGGTGGGCAGCCTGATGCTGGTGGCCCTCGTCGGCTTTTTTGCCGGGGTGGTGATGGCGTTGCAAATGGCCCACGCCCTGCGCAGTTACGGGCAGGTCAGCAAGACGGGAACCCTGGTGGCCATCACGCTGGCGCGCGAACTCGGGCCGGTGTTCAGCGCCCTGATGATGGCGGGCCGCAACGCCACGGGAATCGCCAGCGAACTGGGCTCGATGAAAGTGACCGAGCAGATCGACGCCATGCGCGCGCTGGGCACCGACCCGATTCAGAAGCTGGTGACGCCGCGCGTGGTGGCCACCGGTGTCATGCTGCCGCTGCTCACGGTGATCGCCGACTTCGTGGGGCTGCTCGGCGGGTGGATCGTGGCCGTGGCATTTCTGGGTCTGACGTCGGTGCAGTACTGGAACTCGGCGTGGCGCTCGCTGGAGTGGAAGGACGACGTTTTGCAGGGCCTTCTGAAGCCGCTGGTGTTTGGCGTGATGCTCTCGCTGATCGGCTGCTTCTACGGCCTGCGAACCACCGGGGGCACGCAGGGCGTGGGCCGCGCCACCACGCAGGCGATGGTGACCTCGGCGGTGTTGATCCTGATTCTGGACGTGATGATCACGAAGATTTTCGTGGGCCAGGGTGGCTGATGGCGGAATCCTCCGGCGAGCCAATTCTGCGCTTCGAGAACGTCAGCGTAGCCTTCGACGGGATCTCCGCGCTGGTCGACGTTTCGTTCCAGGCGCTGGCCGGCGAATCGCGGGTGATCCTGGGAGCGGCGGGGAGCGGGAAGACCGTTCTGCTGAAAATCGCGCTCGGTCTGACGCGGCCCGATTCGGGGCGGGTGTTCGTCTTCGAACGCGAGATCGACGCCATGCCGGAGCGCGAGCTGATGGACGTTCGCAGCCGCATCGGCATGCTGTTCCAGGAGGGCGCGCTCTTCGATTCGCTCACCATCGAGGAGAACGTGGCGTATCCTCTCGAGAACCAGAAAGCCATTCATTGCCCGAAGGCGGAAGTGCGCCCGCGAGTGGTGGAAGCGCTGAAATTCGTGGAGTTGGGCGATACTCTGGAGAAGTTTCCCAGCGAGCTTTCCGGCGGCATGCGGCGGCGAGTGGGGATTGCGCGCGCGGTGGTCACCGTGCCGCCGCTGGTGCTCTACGACTCCCCGACGGCCGGACTGGATCCGATCACCGCGCACACCATCATGACCCTGCTCATCAAACAGCGGGATCTGGCCCGGACTACCACGCTGATCGTCACGCACCGCTGTCAGGACGGCAACCTGGTGGCCAATTTCCGCTACAATTCGGAACAAGGGCGCCTGGAGCCGGCAAGTGACCGGGCGCGGCGCGGCGCGCGAACCTCGTTCATGGTGCTGCGCGAAGGCCGGCTGGTTTTCGAGGGCGACCAGGACCGGTTGGAAGCTTCAACGGATCCTTATATTTCGAAGTTCGTGAAGCGGCGGGTATAGACGATGCCGGATCGCAGCAAGATCAAGTGGTCGCAATTGAAGGTTGGGGTGGTGGGGCTGAGCAGCTTCATCATCCTCGGTGTGCTGATCTTCCTGCTCACCAGCACGCGCGGCATTTTCCAGGACTTCGTCCTGCTGCGCACCTACATGGACGACGCCTCGGGCATCACCGACGGCACCGAGGTGCGGCTCAACGGCATCAGCCACGTGGGGTACCTGGAGAGGCTGCAACTCACCGGCTCGCCCGACCGGAACCGCACCGTGGAATTCGACATGAAGGTCCACACCCGGTTCCTGAAGGATATCCCGGTGGATTCGGTGGCGGGGATCGGCGCGGCCAATCTGCTGGGCGACAAGTACATCAACATCACCCGGGGGAGCAGCCCGCGGACCGTGCAGGAAGGCGCGGTGCTGCTGTCGTTGCAGTCGCAGGATATTCCCGAGATGCTGGCGGCTTTCTCGAAATTGATGAGCTCGTTCCAGACCAGCGTCAACCGCATAGACAACCTGCTGCAGGATGTGGAAGCCGGCAAGGGCAATATCGGACTGCTGCTGAAGGACGACGAGCTCTACAACCGCCTCAACGCCCTGGCCTCGGAAGGGCAGACGCTGCTCTCGGATGTCCGCAACGGCCACGGCACCATCAGCAAGCTGCTCTACGACGACTCGCTCTATCAGCAGGTGACCGTGTCGCTCAAGCGCGTGGACGCCATGCTGGCGGACCTGCAGTCCGGCCAGGGAACGGCCGGCAAGCTCCTCAAGGACCCGGCCTTGTTCGACGAGGCCCAGAAGACCATTGCGGAGATCCACTCGCTGGTTGCCGATGTGAACGCCGGCAAGGGGACCGTGGGCAAGCTGATGAAGGACGACCAGCTCCATCGCCGCCTGGACGATCTGCTCGCGAAGCTCAACGCGACCATCGACAAGATCGATGCCGGACAGGGCACCATCGGCCAGCTCATAACCAATCCGCAGCTTTACAATGCGCTCAACGGCGCGACCGGAGAACTTCAGTCGCTGGCCGCCGACATCCACGCCAATCCCAAGAAGTTTCTGACCCTCCACTTGAAGATATTTTGAGCGTCCGCAAACAACTCGTGGTGAACGCCGACGATTTCGGCTTCACGCCCGACGTGAACGAAGGCATCGTGGAGGCGCACCGCGAGGGCATCCTGACGGCCACCACCCTGATGGCCAATGGGGCGGCCTTCGACGACGCCGTGCGCCTGGCGCGCCAGACGCCCACGCTGGACGTGGGCTGCCACCTGGTGCTGGTTAGCGGAACGTCGCCGCTCACCGGCAAGCCGTATCCGCTGACGGTGGCGCGGCTCATCGCCGCCATGGCGAAGCGCGAGATCCGGGTGTACGACGAACTGGCCGCGCAGGTGCGGCGGACGGTGGATGCCGGCATCCAACCCACGCACCTCGACACGCATAAGCACACGCACCTGGCGCCTCCGGTCCTGGACGCAGTGGCGCGGGTGGCGCGGGAATTCGGTATCCGCTGGGTGCGCCGGCCTTTCGATCTCCCGCTCACCACGCTGAAAGGCGCGGTTCCACTTGTCGGGCGGATGACTAGCGGCGGCCTGGGTTTCCTGCGGAAACGGTTTCACCGCGCGCTCGACCGCCACGGTTGCCGCACCACCGACCACTTTGCGGGCTTCCAGATCACCGGCCGGTTCTGCACGCCGGAGCTGGTGGAGTTGCTGGGCATGCTCCCCCCGGGGAGCACGGAACTGATGGTGCACCCGGGCCGCTGCCGCGAGCCGCTGCGCCAGGCGCGTACGCGGCTGAAGGAAAGCCGCGAGCGCGAACTCGAGGCGCTGCTGGCTCCCGAGACGCGGCAGGCGATCGAGCGGCACTCGATCGAACTGGTGAATTACGCGGGGTTGGCGGGATAAGGCCGCGCACGGCCCGGCCGTCATTCGGGTGAGCACCCCGGGGATTTTTCGCCCAGCGTCCTTGCTTCCGGCGCCGACAGGACAGAGCGCTTCAGAATCCGCTCCTGCTCCTTCTTCAGCGTGGGCGAGGTAACCTGGCGGCAGCCGGCCAAGTTCCAAACGTAGCCGCTCCAGGGATTCACAGCGAAAAAGCCGATGGAGCCTTCCGCGCCCGGACCCACCGGCAGGGCCTGGAAGGCGTAGAAGTCGGGCGCATAATCGTTAACATAAGGCACGAGCACGAAGCCCTTGGGGCCGACTCCCATCGCCGCCATGGCTTCGCCCATGAGCTTCCACGCCAGTTTCCTGCCGGCTGGCTGACGCGTTTCCGCCGCCGCCAGGCCCACCGAGGCAACCAGCGCGACTAATAGGCACTTTCTAAGCACTGCTGCCCCACTTACTTCAGCGACTCCATGTCGATCACGAAACGGTACTTCACGTCGCTCTTAAGCATTCGCTCGTAAGCCTCGTTGATCTTCTGGATGGGGATGATCTCGACCTGCGACTCGATCCCGTGCGCGGCGCAAAAATCCAGCATCTCCTGCGTCTCCGCGATGCCGCCGATCAGCGAACCCGCCAGTGCCCGCCGCTTGAAAATCAGATTGAACACGGCCGGCGACGGGTGTGGCGTTCCGGGAGCGCCCACCAGGCACATGGTCCCGTCGCGTCTTAACAGATCGAGAAAAGGGTCCAGATTGTGCGGCGCAGCCACCGTGTTGAGGATGAAATCCAAGCTGCCCCGGTGCTTCCCCATGGCGCCGGCATCGCGCGAAATGGTCACTTCATCGGCGCCGAGCTTCCGCCCGTCTTCCACCTTGGACTGGGACGTGGTGAACAGCACGGTGTGCGCCCCGAAGGCGTGCGCGAGCTTCACGCCCATGTGCCCGAGGCCGCCCAGACCCACGATCCCCACCTTCTTGCCTGGGCCGGCGATCCAATGCCGCAGCGGCGAGTAAGTGGTGATGCCCGCGCAGAGCAGCGGGGCGGCGGCCGCGAGATTCAGCTTGCCGCTCACGCGCAGCACGAAGCTCTCGTCCACCACGATGCGGCCCGAGTAACCTCCGTACGTCACCCCGCCGGTGTGCTTGTCGGGACTGTTATACGTCAGGATCATCCCGGCTTCGCAGTACTGCTCCAGCCCCTCGCGGCACGAGGCGCAGGCGCGGCAGGAATCCACCAGGCACCCCACGCCGGCCAGATCGCCGATCTGGAACTTCGTAACGGCGCTTCCCTTGGCAGTGACCCGCCCCACGATCTCGTGCCCCGGCACCAGCGGGTAGACCGTGCCGGGCCAGTCGCTGCGCGCCGTATGCAGGTCGGAATGGCACACGCCACAATAGGCGATTTCGATTTGGACGTCGCGCGGGCCCGGCTCGCGGCGTTCGAGTTCCCATCGTCCCAGGGGCGCCGTGGCGCTCGGGGCTGCGTAGGCAAGTGTCTTGATCATGGAATCCGCTCCTCCCCACCAGTATATGCCGCGGGGTTGTGGGGCGGACCCCCAGGTCCGCGCGGGACGCCCTCGTCCCGCTCTTCCCTCGCGGGATCGAGTGCCGGGAACTGGCGAGAAGCCGGCCAGGGGGCCGGCTGCGGACCGGGGGGTCCGCCCCACATCACATATCCGTGCGGTACAGCGCCTCCGCCACGGCCTGGTAAACCGGCTCGGCTTCGGGTTTGAGCCAGTGCAGAAACACCGGCATGTACTGCGCCGGGTTGTCCGCCTGCATCGACCGCAAGCCCTTGATTCCGCCTCCGGCAATCGCCTTTCCGAGCAGCAGTCCGCGGTCGCGAACGCGGAAGACGCGCACGTCGATTCCCAGGCTCAGGTTGTCCTTCCCCGTCATGCAGCCCGCCCCCGGCTGCACCTGGATGTTAACCACCGCGTCAGCCCCATCGGCTTCCACCGGCGCCACGCCATCGGCCTGCAGCGCGGTATTCATGCCACGGGCGATGGCGCGCACGATCTCGATTTCGTGCCTGCCGGGCGCGGTGGCGGCAGCCTGGAACTGCTCCAGGATGACCCGGTCGAGAGAGAGCCTGTCGATCCCGCTCCGCAGTTCTCCGGCGCTCATGAAACAGGAGCTGATAAGGTGCACCGGCGTCCAGCCGGCGTTCACCACAACGCACGGCCGGGCGGGTTGCGGAAGCGCCTGCAACGCCGCCTCGTGGCTGCCGTGGCCGGCGGGCGAGAAGGTGGCGAGGCCCCATGCCGTGAAGCCGCTCTTTTCGCGCGCGCGGGGGTTGGCGCCCTTGGAAAGCAGCAGGCGGACCGTCTCAGCGCGGCCGTGCTGCGCCGCCAGCATGAGCGCGGTGCGGCCTTTGAGGTCCGCGCCATCGATGGGCAGCCCTTTCTCGATCAGCGCACTCACCCGCGCGGTCTGGCCTTTGGACGCGGCCTCGCGCAAAGGCGCGGCCGGATCGTCGGCAATCTGGGCCGGCGCGGGGCGCGGCAAACAGGCGGCCAGCAGGAGCGCGGAGAGAATGCTTCTGGCTATCGGCATCATCCTCAAGGATAGCGAAGCGGGCGGATCAGGATTGCTTGCGGAGACGCGCTTCAATCATGCCGTCGCCGACCAGGCTGATCCAAATGGCGGCAATCTCGGCCCAAAGATCAAATCGCATCAGGCGGGTCGCACCGAGCACGAACACGAGAACAAGAGTTCCCCGCAGCAGGACGATCCACCTGACGAGCCGGCCCGCGCGGGAACTCCCGGCGGGGGAGGACATGTCCGGGCCCCAACGGCGGAGCGCCGCACGCGCCGCGAGGTAAGCGGCGGAAATGAAGAACACGGCTGCGAGGTTATTGCGGAAGTGTCCCATGGCCCGGCCTTCGACTCCAAACGGTACTCAGGTTATCAAAAAGCGGCGCCGTACGACGCGCCGCGAGCCGGAAACGGCAGCAGGCCGGGGTCCAGGATGCGCGCGTCCATCCAGCCGGCATCCTGAAACTTGCGCGGCGACGGCGTAAACACCAGCTTGTAGCTAGTGTCGTCGAAGGGAGGGCCGGGCGGCGGCGCGCTTTGCTGATTGGCCAGGGCGAGATACTTCAGAATGGCGTAGATGTCGGCCTCTTCCGGCTGGCGGACGGCGAAGCCGCCGGAGCGGAACTGGATCGATGCTCCCTGCCCCGAAAGCCGCCACACCAGGAAGGCGCAGCAATCGACGGCGTGCTCGAACCACGGGTCGAACTCCGGCGCGACGTCGCGGTCCAGGTACACTTCCACGGTCTGCTCCCGCTCGCGGGCGAACTCGCGCACTTGCAGGCTTCCCACGTGCGCCGACGCCTTCCAATCCACGTGGCGCGCGCTTTCGGAGATCTCATAGGGGCGGATGCGGTAGAAGTCGCGCCCCAGGCCGCGGTAGTGCGTTTCGATCTCGCCGGCGATCCCCGCGAGCAGGTCCTCGAACCCCGGTTGCGGGTCGATGGATGGATAGACCACCATGTCGCGCCGCAGCGTCACGCGCGCCCTCTTCACCAGGAAGCCGAACGGAAACGCCGTGGAGAACGCGAAGCTGTTTTCACGGTACATGCCGCGCCGCGGAAAGCGCACTTCCACGGTTTCTTCGAGCGTGGTGCGCGGCGGGATCAGGGGAAAGTAGACGCCGGACCGCAGCGCCGGGCTGGCAGGGTTGCGGACGGCCTCGACCGCGATGGAGAACGACGGAATGAACCACTTCTGGTTGCGCACGAACAGCTTGCCCGGCGCCGCGCGGCCCACGGAGACGTGTTCGGGCACCAGAAAATCCAGTTCCAGCGCCGCCAGGCACAAGCGGCTGCTGAACCCCGCGGCCAGCAAGGTGGCCAGCATGGCCGCCGCGATGAGGAAGAGCAGGTTGTTGCCGGTCAGCATGGCGGCCGCCCCCACCACCAGCAGTGCCAGCGTGAACGCCGCCCCGGTCCGCGTGATCTTGTAGCGGACGCGGCGGGAGAGGAACGCGCGGAATCGTCGAAAAAGCGCCACCGGTGCCGATTATTGCATGCCGCCGGGCCTGGCGGGCCGCCGGTACGGGTTTGCCCGGCCGCCGTTCCTCACATGGAGCGCAGCCACGCCTCGACGCGCCGGTTCTTCTCGCGCCCCTCCTCGGTCTTGTTCGACGCCACCGGATTGCCGGCCCCGAAACCGGACACCGCGGCCGGGGCGATGCCCCTGCGCCGGAACTCCTCCGCCACCGCGTTGGCCCGCTGCAACGAGATTGCCTGGTTGGTTTCGCTTTCCCCAATCGAATCCGAAAACCCGCACAGCACGACCCCGCCGCGGTTCTGGTCCGGGCTTGACAGAAAGCCCGCCACGCGGTCGAGGTCCGCCAGCGCCCGGTTGTCCAGTTCGCTGCTTCCCGGCCGGAAGCGAAAGTTCAGGCTGAGCCGCTCGGCGCCGGCGATTTCGCGCAGGTATTCGAGAGTGGAGTTGGCAGCGGCCGCGGCGGACCCGGCCTTCACGTTCAGTTCCACGAAACCGTTCTGCGCCACGATGTCCTGGCCGTCGCTTCCCAGGGCGAACTCCACGAACCTGCGCACCAGAGGATCGGGCGATGCCGCAATGTAGAAGAACAGCCGCCGCGACAACAGGTAGTCTTCGGTGGCCACGGTCAGGCGGTTGGGCACGAGAGGCGTGGTTCCCGCCTCCGAAACGGCGACGGCCTTGGCGCTCCGAATGTAGGGCAGGCCGATGAAGCCGATGGCGTTGGGATCGCTGGCGACGCGGTCGGAGAGATCGCGGCTGTCCTCGAGGCGCACGGCGCCGGCCACCAACTGGCCCTTGCCCAGAACCAGCGCCTTGAAGGTGTCGTAGGTGCCCGATTTATCGTCGCGCGCCAGAACCTTGATGGGAGCGGCGGCGCCCCCGGCGTCCCGCCAGTCCGCGATCTCGCCCGTGAAGATCCTGGCCACCTGGCTGGTGGTCAGCGCCGATACGGCATTGCTCTTGTTCACGATGATGGCCAGCCCGTCCAACCCCACCACGTGCTCGCAAGCCGGCGATGTCATGTCGCCCAATTTGGCGAGGGCCGCCGCCTCCTCCGGTTTGATCGGCCGCGAGGCCATGCCGATATCGCATTTTCCCGCTGCCAGGTCGGGAAACGCGGTGCCAGAGCCGTGGGCCTGAATTTCGATCGCCTTGGGGCGCGCATCTCCGGGCATGGTCCCAAGCACGCGGAACTCGTCGGCGCGTTGCCCCGCCACAGTGCTTATTGCCTGGGCGCCCTGCCGTTTCAGGAACGCCTCCGCCAGCGCACCGGCCAGTTGTGCGCCGATGGTATTGGAACCGTGCATGCTAAGAACGATCTCGGGCTGCGCGGGCGCGGGTGCCTTACCCATTTTCTGCAAGAGTTGCGGATAGAAGCGCCACAGAGCCACTCCCCCGCCGATCAGGAACAGGATCACGGCCGCGAACACCAGGAGGCGGCCCGAACGGCCTTTCGACTGTTTTTCTTGTGGCATAACAGACCTGTTTATCAGCCCACTGTTGCATCATGATGAACTTCGGACCGGTTTCTCCGTTTCCCGGTTTTTGAGCGATCGGCGCTGGATTTGCCCGCGCGTAACTCCGAAGTCATTCGAATGTAATTTGCGCCTGCGAAAATGGACCTGAGTCCGCTACCAGCCGGTTGAAAAGCCGCGGCTGGCTCCGCTGCCCCAAGTCGCATTTCGCTCGCCGATCGAGGCATTGCCTGGCGTAGCGATGCGGCTGGCATCGCCCATCGCGAGTATTTCAACCCGCTGCAGGACAAAGGATGAAACGAATGCCCGTGTGTGAACGTGAGAGTATCGAGGAAAGTCCCGCTCCCGCCTACGAAGAGTTGGAGGTTGGTATGGAGACTCGGCAGGCAACCGCGCCCGTCCGGGGCCGTCGCCGCCGCTATCGCTGGGGAGTCGCCGCCCTTGCCGCGCTGGTCTGCCTGGCCGCCGGCTTTATCCATAGGGGCGTCACAAGAACGCCAATCCGTATCGAGCCGCTGCCCTTCGGATTCCGGGCACAGCAGCGCCAGGACCACCTGCTCCTGATCTGGAACCCCGCCGCGCGGGCCGTTCGCAACGCAACCAGGGCCACTCTCTCGATTCAGGACGGCCGCCAGAGCGAAGATGTCGAGTTGAGCCTGGCGACGCTGCGGCGCGGCGGCGTCCGGTATTACCCGGTCTTCCGGGACGTCGGTTTCCGCCTCACCTTGGTTGACTCCCCGCGGCAGACGGTCAGCGAGCAAGTTCACCCGAGTTTCCGCCCCTGATGGGGGCAAGCCCGAGCTGTCGGGCAAACAGGACGATTGCCGGCGGTCTTCCCGGGCTTACGTACCCTGCGGAACCAGGGGTGCGTGGAGTGGCCTAACGCCGGCCGCTCCCGAGCGGGCGTTTGGAGAGAGGTCGAATTCCGGGGCCCACGCAGCCGGTGGTGGGCGCCCAGGTTTACGCGTCTTCAGGCCGCAGGAACCAGATCCCTTTTTTGGGGATGCTGCCGAAGTCGGACGAAGGCCGGTAGCCGCAACTGCAGTTGCACACGAAGCGGTAGGCTATCCGCTTGGCCGGCGGCCGTCCGTAGAGGGCCTCCTCGACGTCGATCATGCCAGTCACATGCCAGCCGTCGAACCAGGGAAAGGTCCATCCGCGGCGAAACGTGCCAACCACGATCAGCGTGGCGTCCCGGCCAGTCGAGTATTTCCCGGTCCCCCGCTTGGCGCCAGCCACCACGGCCAGGACTGCCAGCATCGCAAGGACCCGGGAACGACTCCGTAGAATGACCCGGTTCGGTTCACAAGCCCGCAGGTGAGACACCCAGCCGGATCCCGAAGTTCCCGAGAATAGGTCCGCGCGATACGCTGCTGCTGGGGTCAACGGAGGGGCTGACGGATATCCGGGCCGGGGATGGATGGCTGGGACGCAGGGATTCGAACCCCGATACGCAGATCCAGAGTCTGCAGTCTTACCGTTAGACGACGTCCCAACAGAATTCCAGTTTAACAAATGCGGCCTGGGGGAATCCAGGCGAGTCTCGTAGTACACTGGAAATCGCCTGAAGGTGAAGCATCCGGGGCCGAAAGCGGGGCGACGGAAGCGCGCTGGCGGGTATAACAGTCCCCGGCGGAACCGGGGGGTTGGATGAAAACTGCTCTGATTCTCGGGGGAGTGGTCGCGGCGCTGGTGGCGCTGGAATGCGGCAACCAGTACCTCAGGATCAGGCGCGATCTGTCGGCCCAACGGAAAGCCGCGCGTGCCGAGTGGTCCAACGTCGGCGTGGCCCTGGAGCGCCGCGCGGCGCTCATCTCGCGCTTGGCGTCGAATGAGGGATTGGGCGAGTTCGCCGCCATGGCCGCCCGGGACATCCCCGCCGCCCGCCAGGCGATGGCGGGCGCGCGGACTCCGCGGGAGAAACTGGCGGCCAACCGCCGTTTATCGGCGGTGCTCGGACGCCTCATGGCGGACGCCAACCGGGACCCGCGTTTGCAATCCGACAAGGCCTTCGCGCAATGGAAAGAAGAACTGGCCACCTGCGACAACCAGGTGGCCGTGGCGCGGAGCCGGTACAACCGGATGCTGGAGAAATACAACGCTCGCATCCAGGAGTTTCCGGACAGCCTGGTGGCCTCCGTGGCGGGCCTTCGTCGAGACAACGCGTACTTCAAGACGGGCGATGGCGTGCCGGAAGCGCCTCGGAAGTAGCGCCCGCGCCCGAACAGGCCTGCCCTCGAGACTAGTCCTCCATCACTAAAGTACTGGAACGAAAGAACCTTGTTCCCCGCCGATGGGCAGCTTACACATCAAGTGTGGGCAAGTTAATCCTCTGTTTCTCTCTGGCTATTCCTCTTTCGGCAAGCTCCATGTATTGGAGTTCGCCTTCGGCATCTCCCGTTTCGCTGGGCTTGGACTCGGTGCTGTCGCTGAACGACTCGGGCGTGGCCGTGGGCTATGCCGGGGGTGCCGCAGCCGAGGTTTCGGTTTCGTCACCGATGGGCGTTGTCTCTCTAGGTGTGCCGTCCTTCTTTTCGATGGCTGTCGATATCAACGACGGCGGTCAGATCGTCGGAATGTACGAGGACCAGAGCGGCTACGAATACGGGTTCTTCTGGTCCGCGTCGTCGGGCATGGTCCCCCTGGGGACGCTCGGCGGCTCAGGGACGATTCCGACCGCCATCAACAATGCCGGCCAGATCGTGGGACAGAGCGTCGACAGCTCGGGCGATGTCTTCGCTTTCATGTGGTCGCAAGGCGCGGGAATCTCGAAGATCGGCGATGGCGGATCCGTAATTGCCACCGACATCAACGACTTGGGCGAGATCGCCTACGAGGAGGATCCCTTCCCGTATGGGAACGACTCTGGCGCCGCGGGCGGTCCCTCGTCTCTTTCGATCCTGAACTTCGGCGGACGGGAGTCGTATATCGCTGCGATTAACGACGCCGGCTGGATCGTCGGAACGCTGGTTGGCGGCCAGGGGTTCTTGTGGACTCCGGCCGGAATCGTGAACTTCGGTGCTTCGTTTGCGCCCGCCGACATCAACAATGAAGGCGAGGTTCTCGGCAGCTACCAGGGCCGGCCCGCGGTGTGGACCGCTTCCGGAGGATTTCAGTTTCTCGGCCTGGACGGTTACACCAGCGGGACCGCCACGCACATCAACGACGACGGCCAGATCGTTGGGGACGGAACGCCGGTCCCCGAACCCTCCGCGTTGGTTCTGTGCCTGGCGGGGGCCCTGCTGATGGCGGCCGGATGGCGGCGGCGGGCAATGGTTATGGCAACGCGCCTGTTGCGTTCCCGGTCACCGGCAACGCTGCAAGGAGTGCCGCCGGAAGCGTGCCATCCGGCGCCTCCGGCGCAGCCCCGGTGACGGCTCCGCCGGTCGAGCCGGGCTCACTTGAGAGCGGGCCGGCGCCAGCATGGTCGCAAACAGCCACGTCCGGGTGCGGGCGCTGGCGCCCTTCCATTCGAGCAGCCCGATGCCCCACAGGCTTCTGAAAATGATGAGGCTCGCCACGGCGGGCGCATCCCTCCAGATGCCGCCGGCAGAGGCTCTTTTTCGTATTGCGAAACGGCCGGCCAGTGCCTGCGGGCCGCGGAACATGGGCATTGAGCCAGTCCTGCGGCTGCGGCGGCTTCCGGACTGACACAGAGCGCCGCCACTTGTGTTTCGACCTCCAAAACTGATAGAACAGATGTCGTTGAGCGAGTCCACTTTGAAGACCTCCAATCACAGCCGGTACATGGTCAAGTCGCTGGTGCACGCCTCGCGGATTCTGGAGGCGTTCCAGTCGGCTGGAGACGTGTTGCGGCTGAGGGACGTGGTGGCGCGCACCGCATTCAACAAGGGCATGTGTTTCCGGTTGCTCTACACGCTGCACCAATGCGGCTTCCTCGACAAGGTGGGCGAGAACCGCTACCGCCTGGCCTCGGAGGTTCGCCGCCGCAGGCTGTATCGCGTGGGCTATGCCGCGCAGGGGCAGGACACGTCCTTCGACCGGGACGTCCGGACCGGCCTGGCGGTAGCTGCCGAGCGTGAGCACGTGGAACTGATCACGGTGGACAACCGGTACCAGCCCAAGATTGCGCTACGCACCGCCGACTACCTGATCCGCGAGCGGGTGGACCTGGTGATCGAGTTCCAGACCGACGAGATGATCGCGCCGGCCATCGCCTCGAAATACATGGAGGCCCGGATCCCGTTCATAGCCATCGACATTCCGCATCCCGGCGCGACCTATTTCGGCGCTAACAACTACCAGGCCGGGCTGATGGCCGGACACTTTTTGGGCCGTTGGGCGAAGCGGCACTGGGCCAGCGAACCGGACGAGATTCTGTTGGTGGAATTGCAACGGGCGGGGTCGCTGCCCAAGGCGCGCATTCGCGGCATCCTGACGGGTGTTTCCGAGGTGATGCGGATTCCCGAGGCTTGCCGGACGGTGTCCATCGACGGCGACGGACAGTTCCAGACCACGCTCGAGAGGGTGCGCAAGTATCTGCGGGAGTCGAAGGCGAAGCGCATCCTGGTGGGAGCGGCCAACGACCCGAGCGCTCTGGGGGCGTTGCGGGCGTTTCAGGAAGCCGGCCGCGCCAGCGAATGCGCCATTGTCGGACAGAACGCCGAATCGGAAGCGCGCGCGGAATTGCGCTCGCCGCATACCCGGCTGATTGCGTCGGTAGCGTACTTCCCCGAGAAGTACGGCGACGGGCTGTTGCGTTTGGCGCTGGACATCCTGGGGAAGAAAGCCGTACCGCCCGCCGTGTTCACGACCCACCAGATCATCACGCCGGAGAACGTGGACCACTTCTACCCCAACGACAGTCTGCTGACCGCGCCGGCGTAGAATCGCGGCATCCGATGGCTCGCGCCGCGGGCAGGGGCCGGGGGACGCGGAGCAACCGGCACCCGGCCGTGCCGGTGGCGAAGCCAGGGTGAATCACCGCTTTGTCCGGCGTCTGCGGCAAAGCCAGCCCGCGCCGACCAGGACCAGTCCGATCATCGCTTGTGTGCCGGGCTCAGGCGTGACATTCGCCTGCGTTGGATCGCTGAACTCAAGTCTCTCATTCGATGGCAGTTGAGCGATGAACTCCTGGATCTGCCCAGTCTGTTCCACCGGGCCGGTATTGGTGATGACGACGAAATCTCCGTAACTGACGGAAGCGTAATTGCTTTGCGCCTGCTCTAGCCAATACGACGAACTCGGCGTGGGTGCGGTGCTGGAGAAGAGCTGCCAGATGGTTGCTTGAATATCGCCGTATTCGCCGACGGGTTGCGACGTGTACTGTTGAGAAAGCCAAGCCGCCTCCTGATAAAGCACGGAAGCGTCCGGCTCGCCGCCCCAGCGTGTATCGCTGAGGTCCGATCCGGAGGTGATCGGTGTCAGATTGGCGTCCCACTGTTCTCCGAACTGCACTTCGTTGGAGTCGTCCACACAGAACAGCGTGATTGGTGCGCCGTCCATCGTGCCGGAGTACGGGCCGACGTACACGCCGAACATTACCGCGCCGTTGACGTTGTCGAAGACCATCTGAACGGGAGCGGCAAACAGGTTGGTAGAGAGGAAGAGCGCGACCGCGCATATCGCGAGGAAGCGCACAGGAAACACTCGCGCCGGCATTGGAAGCGAGGCGGCCGCGGTGGAATCGAGATCGAAGTTCGTATTCATGTCCATTCCATCGGCGGGGACGCGGCCCGGCAAGAGGTACTGCGGGTACCATATGAATGCTGGTGGGGGGCTGAAACCGGGCTTCGATGGGGGTGGTCTAGGGCAAGCGGGGTTTCGGAGGGCCAGCCGGCCGAGGCGGTCCCAGGGTCCTGCTGGAACGCCTCAGCCTGGTGGCGGCTCCGTCTTACCTGTAGCGGTACAGCCTGACCTTCTGGATGCCGCGCTCGCCGGCCGTGAGGCGCACGCCGCTGCCGGATTGGTTCATGGCCGCGACCGTGACCATGTCGTACCTCAGCACCGAATCGTCGCCGCCCAGAATGCGGTTGCGGATCCACTTACCGTTCTCGAATTGGCCCGACTCCTGCCAGGCGAGTCCGGCGATCGGCGGCCCGGGCGTACGGGGAGTGAAGGTGATCTGGAGGTTGTTTCCCGCCATCAGGTACTCGCCGGGCCCCTCGAGCATGAAGATGCCGTAACCGGTCAGGTCGGGCACCACGCTGTACGTGCGGGGATCGCGTTGCAGGGTCACGTTCAGGGTGTAGTCCCCCAGTTCGATTCGCGCCTCGGGATTCTGCTTGTTCACCGACGCCGCGGCGATGGTTCCCTGGCTTTGGTGCTCCAGAATGAAGGGGGCGAGTTGCTCCAGGGTCGCATACGCCACGGGCAGCGGCCGCGCCTCGATAGGGGGCAGCCCGCGCGTCGACTCTCCGAAAAAGTCGGGGCCTTCCACCGCCACCCGCGCCATGGAGTCGATCCCCATGGACGAGTAGCCGATGGCGCGGTGTTGCCCGATGGCGTAGAAGGCGTTGGCGGCGCCACGGAGGTCGCCTGCCGACTCAGGGACGAACAGCGGGTTCCCGGAGCGGCTGTACCTGGCCGTCAATTCGACGAAGTTGGGCAAATAGATGTCCGGGCACAACATGTCGAGTTGCGGCGCACCCGCGCGCCAGATGTCGTGCATGTGGTCTTGCGGGCCGCCGCTCGGATAATCGCCAGGTACGTTGTCGGTGGGCTGGACGATCCAGGCGTTCACGAACATCGGGATGGGATATTCCTTCTTGCCGGCCTCCGCCACGCGGTTGATGTACCGCGAGTAGTTCCAGCCCATGAAGATTTCATCCGCCTTGCCGGGGCCTTTGCCGAACACCTCTTCCCAGGTCCCGGAGGTCTTGAAGCCGGCAGCCTCCCAGATCTTGCGGAACTCGGGCAGCAGGGTGTCCTTGTTCTTCTGGAGGTAGTCCATCAACTCCTTGGGGACCGGCTTGGCGAAGGCCGCATTCCCCAGAGGCGACCGGTCGCGCGAGTCGCCGATCAGGCCCACTTCGTTCTCCAGTTGGACCATGACGACCCGGTGGGTCTTGTCCACCTCGCGAACGTGGCGCATCAGGGCCGCGAAGGCGCGGGCGTCGGCTTCCCGGTTGTTCTCACCGAGGGTCGAGAGGACTTCCACGCTCTTTCCGTCCGCGATCTGGGCGCGAGGGAACCGCTCCTGGGCGGCCTTCACCCAAGGCGGCGGGAAGCTCGAGATCCCGTTTTTCCAGCTTGCGAACCATAGCCACGCGATGTGTACGTTGTTCTGCCGGGCGTTCTCAATGGCGGCGTCCGCGACGCTGAAATCGTACTTTCCTTCCTCGGGCTCGATCCAGGACCAGCCGATGCCCGTCAGGACGGTGTTCAGGTGAACCTTGTTGGCCAGCATCGGCCACACCGTCTTCATGTACTCCAGGTTGGAGGAAATCGTATTGCTCAGCTCGCCGGAAAGAGCCAGGAAAGGCCTGCCGTCCACGATGAGTTGTGTGGCCAACCCACGCTTCTCCAGGTGGGGGATGTTCGGATCGGCGGGCGGCGTCTGCGAGTATGCCGGCGCCAGCGCCCAGAGGATCAAACAGGGAAGGAGAGTTCGCAATTTCACTTTCATCACCTCGTGAGGATCGGTCGATCATGCCAAATTTTACCATCCCGCGAGGTTGTCCGTGAGGCCTGGCCGGGACGCCAGCAGAACTCCGGGCGCCGTCCCAGCTTTTGCCGGGATCAGGGCCGGGGGGACTGCATGCTGGCCAGGAGCCGCCAGCCGTCCGGG
>Ga0182027_10005292_pt1 | contig 19662 bp, 16 predicted proteins | sample 712E1DmetaG_FD_121300 | JGI IMG/M metagenome (GOLD analysis project Ga0182027, IMG submission 121300) | Permafrost microbial communities from Stordalen Mire, Sweden - 712E1D metaG (Illumina Assembly) | ecosystem: Environmental > Terrestrial > Soil > Wetlands > Permafrost | place: Sweden...
AAGATTCCCGTGATCATCGTCTCGACCGAAGGCAAGGAAGACGATGTCGCACGTGGTTTGCAGAGCGGCGCCGCGGCCTATCTGAAGAAACCCTTCCTGCGTGAGGATCTCCTCCAGCTCGTCAACCACATCGAGGCCAAGCAGTCTGCGGCATGAGCGACGAAAGCAACATATCCGACCCACGCCAGCTCGCGGATGCGCCTGCCCAACGGGAGTCACTGGCCCGCGGGCCGCGAGACGCAGAGGCCACATTGCGGCGGGCGCAGCAATTGGTTCGCGACGCGCAGGCGGCCATCGAAGAGGCCAGCCGGGTGGTGGGGCAAGGCCACGCGGCAGGGCCAGCGGGCGCGGCCGAAGCGCGCCTGGTCGCTGCTGAAAGAGAGCGCCAGGAACTGGCCAGTCGCCTGGCCGAGGTGGAGCACCAGGTGGGCCGGCTAATGACCCTGTACGTGGCCACCTATCAACTCCACGCCACGCTAGACCCAGTGGAGGTGCAGTCGACCATCGCCGAGATCGCTCTCAACCTGATCGGCGCTGAACATTTCGTGCTGCTACTCATCGACGATGAAGACAAGGGCTACGAGGTGCGGCTCGTGCACGGAGCGCCCGACACGCTCTGGGCGCAGCACCAGCGCTACACGGGCGGCGATCCGTTGGTGGATGCGGCGTTGACCGACGGAGGGCTGCGCTTCGGTCCCACCGAGGAATCGCCGGCCCTGGCTGTGGTGCCATTGCGCGTGCAGGACGTGACGGTAGGGGCGCTGGTCATCCTCAAGCTGCTGGACCACAAGCCTGCCTTCGTGAAGGAAGACCACGACCTACTCGACCTTTTGGGAGCCCATGCCGCGTCCGCGGTATTTGCCTCTCGGGTGTATTCCAAGACGGCGCGCAAGCTGCGCACGCTGGAGAGCCTGATCCGCTTGGTCAACAAGGGATGACGTGACCCTGACAGTCAATCATATCCGGCAAGACCACCGCCCATGAGTTTCCAGGGCCAAATAGAGGATGTCGCCGTAACAGATGTGATGCAGCTTATCCGGCTGGGCGGACACTCGGGCACCTTGTCGATTCGTGCCGGCGAAGAAGAGGCGCTCATCGGATTTGAACGCGGGCGTCTGGTCAGCGCGTGGAGTTCGCGCTCGCTGCGGTTGGGCGAGATGTTGCTGGCGGCCGGCGTGCTCGACGACCCAACTTTGCAGCGCGCGCTGGAGGCGCAAGACAGCGAGCGGCCTCGTCGCACCATCGGGCAGGTTCTGGTTCGGCAAGGCGCCGCCACCCCCGACGTCATCCGGCAGGTAGTCGGGCAAGAGATCGAACGCGTGGTCAAAGAGGTGCTGGCCTGGCCCGCCGGCACCTTCGATTTCGCGCTCGACGACCTGACACCGCTGATCGAAGTATCGCGCTTTTCCGGCGCACCCAAGGTCGACTTGGACACGCAGCAGGTCATCTTGGAGGTCCTGCAGGACATGGAAGAGGAGTCCACCCGCGCTGCCTGCCAGCCGCCGAGCCCGACTGAAGTTGCGCCAGGCGGGGCGGATTCCGTCGAGGAGTTCGTGCAGGTGTTGACCAAGGGCGGTCGCAAGCGGCCCGACGCCGAAACCAAGGCGGTGCCCGAGCCGACTGAGACTGACACCGCAATCACCACCAAGAACGAGGTGACCGAGCGACCGCGCTTCCAGATGGTGTCTCCCGACGCAGAACTATTGGCGCAGATCAATCACTTGCTCGCCCAAAGCGACGACCGCATGTCGGCGGTGGGGTTGCGTGACGCCGGGGCTTCGTTGCTGGGCGAGGCGCCACCCATCGTGGTGGTGGACCTGCGCTACCAGGCGCACGCGGTGGACACGCTCACCGCTCTGTGCCGGGCGCGACCGCGGGCCTCGGTGGTCGCGCTTTTCGTGGGGCGCGCACCGCTGCGCGACCTGTACCACGCGGGCGTGGCGTCCATCACCTCGGCGGCGCCCGAGACGGTGGTCGCTTGCGTGCGCAGCGTGGCGCGCCAGCGCAAGTACCTGTCCAATGAACACGCCATTGCCGAAGGCGTGCGCGCCAGCTTCGCGCGTTTGCGACGGATCATCGTCGATCTGCGCTCGGGGCTTCTCGCCACGTCAGTGTCGCTCAACCTGCTCAACGTGGTGGCTGAGTCACTCGATCGCGGCGTCTTGCTCGTGCCCGACCACGACCAGTTGGTGACCTTGGGTGCTTTTGGTCAAACCGCGCTGGGAGAGGAATTGTTGACGAAGACGCAGACGCTCTCCTTCCCCGTGGGCGCCAGCGGCGTCTTGTGCGAGTGCTTGCAGGACAGTCACACCCGCCGCACGAGCTACGACAGCGCGGGATTGCCACAGGCTTTTCGCGACGTGGTCGACCGTCCTGTGTCGGGTGAGATCGCGGTCTTGCCCGTGCCCGGCAGCGAGCACGTGATCGCCGTCATCTATCTCGACAACGGCGCGCGCGACCGGCCAGTGGGCGATATCGAGATTTTCGAGCTGGCCGCCTTCCAGCTCGGCCTGGCGCTGGAGAATGAGTTCTTGCGGCGCTCGGGCCCCGAGCGAGAAACCGGCGGACCGATAATCAAGATGCGCAACACGGGATAGCGCCGTGGAGGAGCTGTTCGCATCGCTCATCAAGGACTTCGTCGAGGAGACGGGGCCGCTGGCGCGACAGGTGGCGAGTTTGGTCCTGCGGCTGGAGGAGGCGCAAGGCAACGGCGACGACAGCGAAGAATCGCTGCGCGCAATGAAGAGCGCGTTGCACACCATCAAGGGCAATGCGGCCATGATGGGGTTCGTGGACATCGAATCTCTCGCGCATGCGCTGGAGGATTTTCGCCTGTTCGTCAGCCGGCACCTTGGGACGCAGGCGCCCGACCAGACGCAGATCCTGGTGGAAGGGACCGATCTGCTCATGCGTGCAATCCAGAATTCGTCGCAGGGCGCACCGGACCGGGCGGCCATTTCAGCATTTTGCGAGCGCGTGGCTCGGACAACGCAAGTCACAGACGACGCGAGTCATGCGGCGTCGCCGGGGTTGCCTGCGCGGGCGGCAGCCGACAGGATCCGGCCTGCGGGCCAGGAGGCGAACAAGCCGGTCGCGCCGATTGCTGTCGCCGACGAGGATGGCGCAGGCGGCACGGTTCGCATCGCTGATGACGAAGTGGACGGGCTGCTCGATCTGACCGCCGAAGCCATCGTCAGTCACGCCGAGTTGGTGCGGTTTGCCGGCCGGCTGGCGCGCGGGCACGTGCAGCGCAGCGACGCAGTCTTGCTGGAGCAGGTGCTGTCCACGCTGGGGCGTACTACGGCCGAGATGCGCCACGATCTCTTGCGCGTGCGTTTGGCGCCAATCTCGACCATGTTTCGCCGCTACGCCCGCTACGTGCGCGATCTGGCTCGCGAGCGCGGGCAGGCCATCCAGTTGGTGATCGAAGGCGGCGAGGTGGCTGTGGATCGCGCCATCATCAGTCGCCTCTTCGAGCCCCTGGTGCACATGGTACGGAATGCGGTCGCGCACGGGATCGAGAGCACGGCGCAACGGGCAGCTGCGGGCAAACCGGCGCGGGCCCGGCTCTTGCTAGGTGCGCGCTTGACGGAGGGACGCGTGCGTATCGTGGTGGCCGACGACGGTCGCGGCCTGGACATGGACGCGATCGCCGCCAAGGCTCGCGTTTTGGGGATCTGTCCTGAGCAGATGCCGGAAACGGAGTTGCGGCGATTGATCTTTCAACCCGACTTTTCCACGGCGGCAGAAGTCTCCACCTTGGCGGGCCGAGGCGTGGGATTGGAAGTGGTGGCCAATGCGGTACAGAGCCTGGGCGGCAGCGTCGACGTGCGCAGCGTGGCCGGGCAGGGCACGGTCTTCGTCATCGATCTGCCGGTGACGGCTTCATTGGTAAAGGCCCTGATCTTCGGCGTAGACAGCGAGATGTTCGCCGTGCCGGTGGGCTTCGTGGTCGACAGCATAGAGGTGCGGGAAGAGTCGATGCGCGAGGCCAACCACGAGCTTCTCTGTCCCTGGCGCGGGGGCTTCGTGCGCGCCGCAGATGCAGGGCACCTCTTGGGCTGCGCCGGCTTGGCGCAGGAGTGGACACGTCCCTACGGAATTATCGTCGAAGCAGCCGCCAAGCGCTGCGCTTTGCTGGTCGACTGGCTGATGGGCGTGCAGGAGATCGTGGTGAAGCCGCTGGATGAAAGCTTGCGCGGCTCGCGCGTGCTGTCGGGGGTGACCATCCTGGGTCAGGGGCGCGTGGTGCCCATCTTGGACTGCGGCGAACTGGTGAAACGCGCCTCCGGGCGGACGCTGACAGCCCAGCCCAGCGAGGTGCCCAGCCGGGATGAGCACGGGAGCATCAGCCATGTCATCTGATGAACAAGGCGCTGCGTCCGTCGCCAATGGCCAGCCGGCGGACAGTTTGCTGGCCTTTGCCGACTCAATTCTGGCTCGCCCCGCAACGCCCGCTTCCGCAGTCGAAGTGCACCCCTACGTGATCCTCTGCCTGCGCAGCGAACAGTTCGGCATTCCCATTCTGCGCAGTCGCGAGATCGTGCGCGTGGGCGAGATCACGCGCATACCCGAGGCGCCGGCCCATGTGCGCGGCGTGCTCAATCTGCGCGGTCGCGTGTTGCCCGTGGTCGAGCTTCGCACGCGTCTGCGGCTGCCGATCGCGCCCCTGACCACAAGGTCACGCGTGATCGTGGTCGAGGCCCATGGCCGCCTCTTCGGGCTTCTGGTCGATGAGGTGTCCCGCATCGCCAAGATCCTGGCCAGCAACATCAAGCCGGCGCCGGCAGAACTGCTGTCATCCGGCGCTGACTGCCTTGCCGGCATCGCCGACATAGGGGCGGAGACGATCATTCTCCTCGATATCGACAAGGTTGTGGATACATGACCGGGATTCTCGTGGTCGACGGCTCGCCCTTCATTCGCAAAGGTTCGGACGGCCTAACCCTCGCCCAAAACGAAGTTTCTTGCGTGGTGTACGGCATGCCGCGCGCCGCGCACAAACGGGGCGCGGTGTCGCACGTGCTTTCCCTTCCCGAGATCTGTCAGCTCTTCGCTGCAAGGAGCGATGTCCAATGAGCGACCAGAAAGACCTGCCGTTCTCTGCCGGGGCTGGAGCCCAGTCCGGCAAGCCGGCAACCGCGATTCGTAGTTTTCAGGCGGTCCCGGTGCTGCGACACATGCGCCTGTGGCAGAAACTGCTGTGCATCGTGGTCGTGCTGCTGGTTCCCAACCTCTTTCTGCTCAAGGACTTCGTCAGCCGCGCCAGCCAGGATATTGTGCGCGCCCGCAGCGAGCTGTGCCTGGATCAACATTCGCGCGCGTTGCGCGTGGTCTTGCAGTACCAGGTGGACTCGCTGCTGCGCGCGGCGGAATTCCAGATGGGCGCGCTTTCTGTGGCGAAAGATGGGAGCACGCAGGTCGAGAACGCGCTGGCGGAACTTGGTCGTCTGCAAGCGTCGGGCTGTGCTGGCGTGAATGCGGGAATCTCGGGACGCATGCGTCCCGCGTTGGCGGGCCTGCGCGGTGCCTGGGCGCAATCGTCGGCAGAAGGCTCGCGCGAGGCCGATTGGCGCATGCGCGAGCAATTGCGAATGATCTACCGGCAGATGGCCACCGGGAGCAATCTGGGTTCGGCTGCTGATCTCGATTCGGAACTGGTCAACGAGGCGACCCGAAGTACTTTGCCCGAGGCGGCGTGGCGGCTGGCGGACCTTGTGGTGCTGGGCGCGCAGATTGTCGGAGCCAGGGATACGGCCATCGAGGCGAGGGCACAGCTCATCAGTGCATTGGAGAGTCTGGAGGCAGGCCTGCTCGACATGCAGCGCGGATTGCGCGCGCTGGCCGGCGTGGAAGAGCAGACCAGCGTCGCAGCGGATTCGTTCGACACGGCGGTGGGAGCAAGTGCGCACCGCTATGTGCAGGCCTTGCGCGAGGCCAACGCGGCCGCGCGTGAATTGAGTGCGCAGCGAAAGACGACCGCTCCGGGTGACACGCCTGCGGGGCGCGGATTGGCCATGAAGAAGTCGGCCCAGGCGGCGCTGGAAGCGCTCTTTGCTGCATACGACGCGGCCTTGGCATGGCAAGGAAGACAACTCGGCGATCGGGTAGGACGACTTGAGGGTCAGCGATCACGCACCATCGCCTTTGTTGTCGTGGCGTTGTTGTTGGCGGGGTTCTTGGTGTCCGTCATCGCCCGTAGCATCACCGCGCCCTTGGCCGCGGCGGTGGATTGCGCCAACCGCCTGGCTGCCCAGGACTTCAGCATCGAGATCGCGCGAAGCGAGTCCCGCGATGAGCCGGGTCAGTTGCAGGCGTCGATGCGCCAGATGGCCGGCAGCCTGCGCGCCACCATCCGATCAATCCTGGCCTCGTCGCGAATCGTGGCGGCAGCGTCCGAAAAGATCTCCAGTTCGGGCAGCCAGCTTGCGCGCGGAGCAGAAACCCAGTCGGCGGCCACCGAGGAGACGTCATCTAGCATGGCGCAGATTGCGTCGCAGATTCAACAACTGGCCAAGACCGCGATGTCGCTTTCTGCAAGCGTCGAGCAGACCACCACAGCCTTTCACAAGATGCACGAGACTCTCGAGCGTACGGCCAGCCATGGGCAGACGCTGCTGACCTCGTCACAAGAGGCGAGCGCGCACTTGGCCGAGCTGACCACCAGCATCGCCCATGTCACCACGCAGTCGCGTTCGGCCAACGAGATGTCGCAGTCGGCACTGGGCGCGGTCAAACTTGGCGGTGAAAAGCTACAGCAGTCGATTGGGGGGATCGGCGAGCGGGCGCAGGAGGTCAGCAAGATCGTGCGGCTCATCGAGGATATCGCGGATCAGACCAACCTGCTCGCACTCAACGCCGCCATCGAGGCTGCCCGCGCGGGCGAGGCCGGTCGCGGTTTTGCCGTGGTGGCCGACGAGGTGCGCCGACTTGCCGAGCGTAGCACGCAGGCCACGCAGGACATCGGCGCGATCATCGAGCGCGTGCAGAAGGAGGTGGGGTCGGCCGTGGTTTTGACCGATGAGATTCTGGTTGGGATGATGGCATCCATCGACAAGACGTCGTCGATCATCGAGGGGAGTGCGCAGGCCACCGAGCGACAGAGCGAGTCCGCGCGCCGTACCCTCAAGATGGCGGAGAACATGGCTGAGTTGGCGCAGCAGATCGCGCTGGCCGCGCGTGAGAACGCAGGCAGCGCCGCGGAGATCGTCAAGGCGTCGCACAGCATGAACGAGCTGACCAACGTCATGCTGGACGCGACCATCGAACAGAAGCGCGGCGGCGAAACCGTGGTCAAGGCGACTGACTCGATTGCGGACGTGGCGCGACAGAACCTGCAGGTGGTGGAAGGCATCAACCTAGCGGTGCGCGAGTTGGCCAGCGAGGCCGAAATGCTGCGTAAGCGAGTGGAGGCGTTCACCGTCTGAAGAGCCGCAGGAATTTCGGCAGGGCCCCTGCTATCGCCCGCGCCGGGCGATCGGTAGGGGCGACCTGCGGTCGCCTACGCTGGGCGAATTTGTGGAGGACATTTGCCAAACAATTTCGCCAGGTTGTGCCCGGCGGGTGTGCACTTTCATGACGTCATCGCAGTCCTGGTGCACAATCGACATCCGGGATAGCGAGATGCGATGGTCAAGCTCGTGCAGCAAGCGATGTCACTTCCAAGTCAGCCGTTACAGAGGTCGAACAGCCCGCGGGTGAAGCCTGAGGAGTTGAGTCGTCTGGCTGGTCTTTTCGCGGTCAAGCTGAAGGCTGGCTTTTCGGTGGGACAGGCGCTCTATGCGCTGTCGGTCGAGTTCAAGCATCCGCGGCTGGTGGCGGCGTGCAAGGGCGTGAAAGCCAGCGTCGACAAGGGGCGTTCTTTGGGCGAGGCCCTGCTTGACTATCCGCAGGTGTTTGACGAAATCACTGTGTTCTCGCTGGCAGCCGGCGAGAAGAGCAATCGGTTGCAGATTGGCCTGCAGCGCCTGTCGGCGTACCTCGGCACCACAGCGAAGATCTCGCGCGAGCTTCGCAGCGCAACCGTGCGTCCGGTGGTCATTCTGGGCATCGGCTTGCTCATTGTCCTTGCCGGCCTGGCTGTCGCGGCTCCTGCTGTCGAGCCTCTCCTGCGCGGTTTGCCGGAGCGAGCCTGGCCGCTGGCAACGTATCTGGCGATTTTCGTCTCGCATGGCGCGCGAACCATCTTGCCAGTCGTGCTGGTTGTGGTGGCTCTCGCCTATGCGGGCCTGCGCCTTCTTCTGCGCGGAGAAAAGGGACAGCGTTTGCTGAATAGAATGCTACTGCAGTCACCAATCATTGGTTCGCTATTGAGGGCTAAGGCGGTTGCTCACTTTACCCGAACCACCGGCGTGTTGATGGCAGCCGGAGTTCCGGTACTGAACGCGATGGAGAGCGCGGCAATGACCGCGAGCAACCTGGCCGTGCGCGGGGCCGTGCTTGTGGCAATGGACAAACTCGGCAGGGGGCGCGACTTGCCGACGGTGCTCGCCGAGGTCGGGTTGGTTTCCCGAGCCGAGATCAATTCAATGCAGGCAGCCGAGCGGCGCGGAACTCTGGGTGAGATGCTGCTGAAACACGCAGAGGCAGGCGATGCCGATCTATTGAAACACATCAGTCGGGTCAAGACAGTTGCGCAGTCAGTAACTGTCTTGCTAGTCGGCATTGTGATTGCGGGCGCACTGTTGGGATTTGTAGGGCCTGTGCTGGGTTTGCACTGACCGCAGAAGGCCGTGGCGCGGCGCTGGTCAATTTCAGAGACCTGACCGTAGGGGCGACCTGCGGTCGCCCACACCGTCCTGGAGTCGATGAATGAAACTCATTGACATGCGTGGGCACTGTCGCTTCAATGGTGCCGGGCACTGACGTAGAGAGGAGACGCAGCGATGACGAAGACGAGGCTGAGCATGCTGAGCAGGGGCGCGCTGGGAGTGGTGACGTCCCTTGCTGGGGCGTGTCACGGGGGGGGGTAACTGAAACCGGAGGCGGTGAAGCAGTAGAGGTCACGAGCCAGGCCCTGACCACTGTCGACATCGATCGGGTGCTGGGATTCGAAGCGACCACGGTTTCCGACTGGTCGATCATTCAGAGCGGCCCGGGCACGCTCGGCGTTTCGACCACGGCGTCGCAGGGCTCCCGCTCGCTGGCAGTCGCGTCGCACGGGTATGTGCCGGTTCAGAGCGTGGCCCTGACCTCCCTGGGATCGCGCGTGGGCAGCGCGATCCACTACGACATCATGTTGCCCGCCGAGCTGAAGCAGATCAGCCCGCAGAACTACGGCGCCACGCAGTTGTACCTGAATAGTTCTTCCCTGGGCCTCAACAACACGTACCTCGGTCAGGTTGAGCTGACGCCGCTGCCTCTTGGGCAGTGGAACACGGTCACATTCACCCCGTACCCCGGCGCATGATCTTCAATAGCCTTGGCGATGTGAATGACGATTTGCATCTGGGCATCGACATCATGGCTAATCACGCCAACACGTTCGTCGTGGTGTACGACCTCGACGGACATACCGCCGGCAAGTCGCTGCTCGTGAACGTGCACAATTCTGCTGGTCCACTGAATCTCGGAGGTGGAGTCCCCAATGACATCTACATCCGCGACTCCGACACGGACGTGGGGGCCGTTCCGTCGAACCTGGGGGGCCAGCCGTTCTGGAACAGCCCAGATATTCTGGTGGTCTCGTCCGGGGCGGGTCCCGACACGTCAAAGCGGACGGATCAGGTGATGGAGGGAAAGGCGTACGACGTCTGGGTGCAGGTTCACTACCCCGTGTGCAACGGGCTTTCCGGCGTGAAGGTGAAGCTGGCGTCTGCCAATCCTTCCACCTTCATCGATTCAAGCAAGTGGAAGTCCATTACCAAAACCGGTTTCGAGGTTCCGCAGGGCTCGCCGGCCGACGGCGTGCCCCTGCTACCCAACAGCACGGATCAGTGGATCGGGCCATTCTCGTGGACACCGGGCAGCGACGAAATTGGGACAGATGGCCACCGGTGCCTGCTCGCTGCCGTGACCTCGGCGCAAGACCCAACCAGCGTCCCTGACATGGTTGATGTGCCTGGGCACAACAACGTCGCCCAGCGGAACGTGCAAATCGGCACGGCGATGAAGGCGCTATTCGCCAATCCCTATGCCACGCGTTCGCAGGTCGGCCTCCGGCTCTCTTCGAGAGACATGGCGATTTTCTACACCCTGGTCTTCGACTACGACGCAGCCCTGGAATTGGCCTGGACGGGTACGCCCAACTTGGCTGTCGCACATGTCGGCAGCAATCTTGAGGTCACGGCAAAGGCAAACGACGTCAGCCTGCCCGCGGTCGGTCTTGATGGGCACGTTGAGAAGGGCTTCACCGTGACCGCGGATGGCCCGGAAGGAACGACGTTCACTATCGACATGACGGCCAATGCCAACGGACAAGATGTCGGCGGAATGACGTTCGTGTATTCCATTCCGGTTGAGCGATGAGGTTTACTATGAAGCGAGCCACATTCATTGCCTGTGTCGCGGCAGTGGCGAGTTGTGGTCGAAGTCGCGGAATGCTTGTTGCCAACGTCGACAGTGGGAGCGCGGATGGAAGTGTCGATTCCGTGGCAATTGATGGCGCCTTGCTGCCTGTTCCACCAGGCTGTGAGAATGTGCAGTTCAGCGGGAGCTTTGGGAGCGGCGGCGGCGTGCCATTTGCGGACGCTCTTCAGGACGCGCTGCAATGGGCACAGAAAGGTCAGCGGGTCGACCTTGATGTCTTTGGAGCGTCTGACACTATTGAATTCGCGTGCTTCGATGGACTGGTTGAAAATGTGGTGTTCAGAAGTTGCAGCGTCCCGTTGCGCATCACTGTTCTCCCCAAGGGCGCCAGCTCGCTGCAGACGGAAGCCTCATGCACAGTCTCTGACATCTCGGGTGCTGCGGGTGTTCCCTATGTGGACATCGAGGATGCCTCGCTGGTCACGGACTTCTCGTCTCTCACGGGTACACCGGATGTCACAATAGCGGGAGATGTGTCTTTGGATCTTATTGCTCCCTATGTTCTGGATGCGTCGATGCTCGTTCTCAGAGTCAATGCCACCAGCCTGGCCCCGCTGGACAATGCAAAGGCAGACCATCTGTGGATTGAGGCCAATGGCCTCCATTCTCTCGCAGACTACATGCCATTGCCCTCGTTGACTTGTTTTAGCATGTGGATGGATCCCACTGCGACCACGGACGAACGCTCGACGATAGCTTCTCTCTGCACTGCCACCCGCAGCGGGCCACAATGTCCGGACTACAACTGCCTCACCGCCTGCTGGGTGGGCGTGCCGCCCTGCGAGGGCTCCTGATTTCGCACTGGGTTTGCACTGACCCTACCTCCACCACCCCTTTCAAGGTCCCTGACCATGCGCGCCATTTGTTTGGAAATCCCGGCAAATACGTTGGGTGGCTCAATTGAACCGTCTTCGCACCACCGTTCGCAGACCGCGGGATGCTTGGTCGCTCAGTGGATTCATCGAGAATTCCTGCAAGTTGTTGAAAACAGGCGAATCAAGACGTTGAAAGGGGTGCCCTACCTCCACCCAATTCGGTATCCGGCATCGAGAATGAAGCCGCCGGTGTTGCCCACAATTACATCGCCACTGGACAGCTTGCCCAAAGACATGGCCAAGTAGCGCAGGCCGAACACCACCTGCGATTTGTGCAAGAGAAAGGCGGCTTCAGTCGAGCCTTCGCAGGCAAAGGCCAAGCTGCGTCCCGGGATTTCGCTGTCGAAAACATGAAGACGCGCTTGCGCCAGCACAATTCCAGCGCCCGCACCGACCGACAAGGCTAGTCGATTGAAACGGCGGCGATAGCGGGCCTGGGCCAGCAGGGGAAGCTGGTCAAGCACGACGTCGCCTGCACCGGCGTTGTTTGACGTGTATAGGCTGCTGTGCAGGTAGCCGACAGTCGCGCCGAATGCGAAACCAGAAATGCTGAGGTCAAGCGACGCCATCGCCTCGACCAACAGTGCGAGGCCCGGTGCTTGCTGCAAGTTCCACAAGAACCCCAGGCGAGGCGTGAGAGTGTAGCGCGGAGCTTTTACCGGATCAGACGGCAACCGGCGCATAAATAGATCAAGTGGGATGTGTTCGGTGGCGTGACCATTGTCGAGCACGGCTTCCACTTCCATGGATCGGCGGCCGGCCAGCACCGCGGGCGGCCGAAGCTCGAGCACCACGCGGCCATCCTCAGTGGCCTGGGCGGAAGCGGGCTTGCCGTCGACCAGCACCGCGGCCTCGCCCACGTCGGTGGAATTGCCAAAGGCATCTTGCGAACTCAAGAACAGGCGCAGGCTGCGCAGGGGCAAATTCTCGGGATGGGTTGCCTCTGCTTGCAGCAGGACTTGGTCGGTCGCGGCGGAACCCAGCACCACGTCCGCCTCTGCGATCACGTCTGGTTGGCCGCGCAGCGACGCCGTGAGGTGAAGAGTCGGATCTTGCAGCACAGCCGGCGCGCGCACCAGGAAGCGGGCCTCGCCCGGCGCCAGGCTGCCCAGCGGCTGAGGCCGCGGCCCGGTAGACGCCAACATGATGGTGGATGCATCGACCAGTCGCCCCGATGGTTCCACCGCCAGCACGGCGACTTCGGCGGCGCTGCCGGCAGACAGCTTTTCCGGGGCCACGACCAGCGCGCGTTGCGCGGGGGGAATCTTGAGATCCAGAAGCTGCTGACTGGCCTTGCCACGGCGATTGAGCGACCGAGCGGTTGCGAAATCGATGCCCGGAGGTACCACCACGGGCACGCGGACGTTGCCGTCAGCGGGCGCGACAACGGGCCCGAACTCCTTGTCCCCGACTTTAACCGTTACCTTGGCGCCCGGGTCGGTGTGAAAGGCCGGACTGGCAGCAGCACGCAGCCGCACGGCCAGCGCCCCGCGCAAAATCAGTGAATCGTGCGAAAAATCGGCGACGACAATAGCTGGCTGGGGGAAACGGCCAGCGGGCACGAGAAAGCGGGCCGAGAAACTGGTCGGTCCCTCGCGCACCAAGTCCTCCACCCGGCCTGCGCTGCACAGAATCTTCGGAAAGCGCAGCGGCGGTGCGAAAGAGCCAGTAACCACGATACGCAGCTCGGTTTCGAATTCGATGCCAAGCACCGGCGACGGTGCCGCCAGCGAGAGGGTCACCTTTGCTGGCGACGAGGACTGCTCGGCGCGCTTCTCGGGCGCCACCGGCTTTGCGGGCAGGCCCTGTCCGACGGTTGCCGGGATCTGGGTCGGGACGGCCAGGGCTCGACTATCTGAGAGCCTCGCCTCGTTCGCACTGGCGTCGGGCAGCGCCAAAGTCGCCACGTTATCGAGCAACACGGCCGTGTCTTCGCTCGTTCCACCATCGGCGGCAGCGGCTTGGTGCCCATCCTCTGTCCGGGCAGCATCAGGTGCAGCCGCTGCGTCTTGCGAATCCCCGGCCGCCTCGACCCGCGCGCTCAAAAGTAGCAGAACGGCCAGCCCAGCGGCTGACGACGTCCGACGCCACCGGGCGGGCGCAAGCGACGAAACCGTCATTCCTTCCAAAGCTCGTCACCCGAGTTTTGCAGCGCGGGAGCGCGCGGAGCCGGGTGCAGGACCTTGTCCACGGTCTTCTGCCTACCGGTAACGTCCTCGGCTTCCACATGGACGCGGGTCCTGGGCTCTGCGACCTGCACGCGCGCCAGAAAAGTCCCGTCAGGCGCCACCGGCGTCTCCTCGCCGTTCACCCGCACCCGCGAAGAGGGGCTGGCGCGACCTCGAATCTTGGAGACGGCCTCGGCCTTGTCGTCCTCGGGCCAGATGACCGAGAGCAAGAGTTGCTCGGGGATGGGCTCGGGATCGCTGGGGGCTGCCCCGGGAAACGCTGTGCTTTCGTTTCCCTTGCGGACTACGACCTGCTTGCCATGGGCCGCGAAGCGGGCAGCACCCTCGGCGGCCGTCACACTGACCTTCCCGCTGGGCGCCACCGAAACCGCGAAGCGCGCGGCGCCGACATTGGTCGTGAGGGTGTCAAGGGCCTCAATCTCCAATTTCTCGTTGTCCTTGCCTACGCTGGCGGAAACCCGTCCGCCGCGCAGCAGACCCAGTTTGGTGGTGGCCTCCTCGAGTCTGTCGAGGCGTAGATCCATGTTGTCGCGTACGTCGATCTCGATGCTGCCCCGACGCAGAAGAACGTGCGATTCGCCATGGGTGCGCACGACGTCTTTGGACGAGAGCAGATGGCCGGCACGCGCCACGTACCACTGGCCGTTTTGGAAGGCCTCCACGTTGCCCGCCAGCGCGCTGACCCGAAATTGCGAGGGCTCGGCCAGCGGCGCGCGGGGTGATGGCGACGGCAAGCCGGCCGGCATTTCGGGCCGGCGCCGCTCGAAGAAGAAACGCGACAGCAGCGTGGCGCCCACGAGAATGGCGATCACCAGAACGATGACTGCCACCTGGAAGCCCGAAAAGGACCGTCTGGCTCGGGGATTCATGCGAGCAGACTGGCTCCTTCAGCGATGGGAAAAGTCAGCCAGAAGGTCGTACCTTGGCCAACCTGGCTTTCGACCCGGATGCTGGCCCCGTGATCCTCGATGATCTTGTGCACCATCGAGAGGCCGATGCCGGTGTCGGTTCGTTGCGCCTTGGTGGTGAAGAAGGGATCGAAGATGCGCGACAGTTGTTCGGGCTTGATGCCGCGTCCGGTGTCGCTCACGCGCAGCCGGAGCAGTTTGTCGTCGGGCCGAGTAGTCTCGATGGTCAGGGTGCCGCCCGAGTCCATGGCCGCTCTGGCGTTTTGGATGAGCTGAATGAGCGCGGCTTGTACCTGCAGGGCACTGCCGCGAATGGGCGGGCTGGGGCTGGGGAGGTGCTTGACCACGGCAATGCCCGCATCGGCCAGACTCTTGGCCCCGCACAGCTCGAGTGCGTCGCCAACCACCTCGCCCAGATCGAAGGGACGGAAATGCTCACCTGACTGCTTCTGCGAGAAGCGCAAGAGATTGGCCACGATTCCCTGAATGCGCGCGGCCTGCTCCTCGATGTCCTTGATCATCGGCCGGGCTGGGTGGCCCTCGGGCAGATCGGCCAACAGGATCTGCGCCAGGCCCAGCACGCCGGTAAGCGGATTGTTGATCTCGTGCGCGACCCCGGCGCCGAGCGAACCAATGGCAGCCAGTGAGCGCGAGCGGAGCAACAGATCCTGTGCGTCGCGCAGTTCCTTGGTCTTGTCCTCGACCCGCTTTTCCAGGGTGACGTTCCAACCGCGGATCTCCTCGTTGCGTAGCAGGATCTCACTGCGCGCCGCCGAGAGCGAACTCGCCATGGAATTGAACGCCTTGGCTAGCTCACCCAGCTCGTCATTGGATGCAACTTCGATCTCGGCGTCCAACTTGCCCTGGGCGATGTTGCGCGCTCCCTGCACCAGTGTGCCGACCCGGCTGGCCAACGAGCGCGCCAGCGCGGCACCGACAACCGCGGCGACGAAAGCCGCCACGCCCACCCAGTAAATAGTGGTCCAGGTGAGCCGGCGCGCCGGCCGTAGTGCTGACTCGACCCAGCGTTCGACGACCACACCCAGGCCAAAAGCGAGCGTCGGCACGTACGCCCCGATGACCGAGTGGTCGTGGCTCGGGTATTCGGCCACGAACGATTCGGGCGGCAGCGAGCCTGGTTTGCCCTGCGGCAGGCGCTTGGGTTCGGGCTGGACAGCACCCAGGGCGCGGCCGGAAGCCACCGTTCGGCTGTCGCGATCGAGAAGCAAGATGTCTTGGTCGATCGACGAAAGCGAAGCCAAGTGATCGGCAATACGGCGCAGGGAAACGGCGGCCACGATGATGCGGGGATCCTCGTCGGCGACGCCCTGGTAGCGGACTGCCAGTACGACATGCGGCACGTGCGCGCTACCAGACACGAAGATCGTGCCCACCGCACTCCCATCGCGCAGAACCGCTTCGATGGGTACATGCCCCGGGAGATTGGCCACGTCCTCGGCGGGAAGGATCTCATGGGTTCCAAAGGAATCGTTTCTTGGCGCGACCGACTGGAACGCAGCCGGCACCACCGGCTGCCCCTCGGTATCTAGCAAAGCCACCACGCTGAAATCGTCGCTTTGGTGGTACACGAGTTGGAGAAACTTGCGCAGGGCCTGCGCGGTCGGCAGCGCTCCCCCCACACGGGTCAAGTCGAGAATGCGCGTCTCGACCGACAGGGTGGACTGCAGGTTGGAAAGATGGCTGTTGACGTACTCCGAGATCTGGCGCGCCAGCAAAACTTCATGGCCTTCTATGGCCTCGCGCAAAGCCGCCTGGCTGACCCGAATCGATGAATAGCCGGCGATGGCGAGCGGCACGGCGGCCACACCGATGGAGAGGAGCGCGAACTTGGGCAGCAGCTTCATGGGGCAATCCAGGTAAAGCCGTTGGGCAGGCTGGTCCAGCCGTTGTTGGGGTCGAAGGCCCAGACCGTGGCCTGCCCGCTTCCGTGGGGTATCACGCCTTTGATTTCGCCGTCGTTGGCCCACAACGCGTTCGCCAGAGGAACCGCGCTAGCCAGGGACTGACCCAGGTAGATGATGGTGGTTGTGGTGAAGTTCGCGCCGGCAATCTGGACCGTTTCGCCTGGTGCACCAGCGGGGGGAGCAATCGATGATATCTGCGGCGGAAGGCGATACTTGAATTTTTGGTCCCACGTGGCGAAGCCGAGGCTCGACTGCACCGTCACCGTGACATCGCCCGTGCCGTGGGCCGGAGCGTAGCCGCTGATGATCTCAGGTCTCACCACGATACCGCCATCGGGGATGAGCAGACTGGTGCCGAAGTAGACGCGACTTCCCGTCACGAAGCCCGATCCCTGGATCAGCACGTTGGTTCCACCCGCTATGCCTCCTGTTTGCGGCATGACCGAGGACACCGTCGGGCGCGGGGTCAATCCGAGGGGGATGTGCCGGACCGTCTGGTTGTTCGACGGTGGGGCGTCGTTGGTGGCCGTGATATCCAGGTTCACGGTCATGCCGGGGCTCATGTTCGAGCCAATGGTCACGTCGAATGTGCAGTCGATGGAGCCAGCGTCCGGCAGAGACGGACATGCGGCTGTCTCGGGATTGCGTTGCGTTCCGTCGACAGCATTAGGTTCAGTGTATGTCCACGTCAGCGCTGTCATGTGTCCTGGTGGCGGAGTCATGGCATTCACTATTGCGTGAATATTGGCTCCCGGAACGTAGGGCGGGCCGATAACCGGGCGCGTGACCGTGATAAGCGGTGGCGGCTCCGAGCCCAGCGCGAGAAAGCCCCCGAGCAGCACCGCCGAGTGACCGCGGGGATCCGTAATCTCTACGTCGCAGGGAACGTTGGGCAGATCCTCAGCGTCGTCTTTGGGCAACCCGACCGAGATCTGCGTGGGGCCGATCCACCCGAAATCGGTGAGTGCTTCCCAATACGGCTCGCTGCCGATGCGTCCGGAGAATCCCTGCATCGTGGCCACGCGCGCGCCCGACCCGGGGTCGATGCGGAACGACGGGACGAAGTCCGCGCCAGTCAGGGTCAGCCGGATCTCACGATCGGTGTAGGCCTGTGCGGGGTCAACACCATCGATACGTGGATGTGGCTCGCTACCGGCGCAGCCGATGAGAGCAGCGGCGCAAAAAGCAAGACTTGCGCGGGGGCCGAGCGTCACGGCGCTATCTTACTACCGGTCACAGGATTCGGGCGGGTTCTGCAAGCGAAGGCAGCCGTGACAGGCGAATCATGCGTGCCCCGGGTTGACGAGGAGCGGCCAGCCTGGGAGATTTGCCCCGCATGGCCAATCACCAGAGCCTGAGGGAGATGCTGAGCCACCGGGTGACCTTCACCTATGACACCGGGGCCCAGGTGGTGGGAACCGTCACGGCTTGTGCGCCCGTGGCAGGGCCAGTCGAATATGTGGTGCTGGCCAAGGTGGAGGTGAAAAGTGGGGCCGGCCAGGTGCTGGCGCGCTTCGCCGAATTGCCGCTCGTGCCCAACAATCTGGTGGGGATCACCGTGACCGAAGGGCCGCTTTGAGATGGCCTGCGCCGCAATCCCTAGATGAACGAAAACACGCCCAGCAGGAACCGCCGCTTGCAGGCGGTGGTGCGCGGTTTGGTCCAGGGTGTGGGCTTTCGCGCCACCACCTTTGACGAAGCCCGGCGCCTTGGTCTTGCCGGCTGGGTGCGCAATCGCGTGGACGGCACGGTCGAGGCTCTGGCCGAGGGACCGGAGCCGAAGCTCAACTTGTTTCTCGCCTACCTGCGCCGAGGTCCGCTCGGCGCCCGGGTGGTGGGCGTCGTCGAGGACTGGTCAGAAGAGCAGGGCGCGCCGATTCCCTTCCAGGTCAAGCGCACGGAGTAGGGGTAGCTAGAGCGGGGCAGTCTCGCTGGGCGCGTTGGTGCGGACCATGGCCTTGGCGACCAGCTCGGACAGGTTCTTCACCTGCACGCGCTCGCCCGCGTCGCGGTCGTCCACTGCGTCTTTGATCATGATGGTGCAGTAGGGGCAGGCAGTGGCCACCGTGGTGGCGCCGGTGGCCAGGATTTCGTCGGTGCGGTCGTGGTTGACCCTGGTCCCCGTCTTCTCTTCCATCCACATGCGGCCGCCGCCTGCTCCGCAACAGAAGGCGTGCTCGCGCGTGCGCCCGAGCTCGATGCGCTCACCGCCCAGCCGATCCAACACTGCGCGCGGCGCCTCGTATTCGCCGTTCCAGCGGCCCAGGTAGCAGGGATCGTGGAAGGTCAGCTTGCCGCCGTTGGTGCTGCGCTCGATCACAAGCTTGCCCTGCTCGATCAGCTCGGCAATCAGCTGTGAGTGGTGGCGGACTTCATAGTTGCCGCCCATTTGCGGGTACTCGTTCTTGAGCACGTGCAGACAGTGCGGGCAGGGCGTGACTATCTTTTTCACCTTCTTGGCGTTCATCGTCTCCACGTTTTGCTGCGCCTCCATCTGGTACAGCATCTCGTTGCCCGTCCGGCGCGCCGAATCGCCACAGCAGCCTTCTTCCATGCCCAACACGGCAAAGCTGACGCCTGCCTGGCGCAGGATATCCACCAGAGCCAGGGTCTGCTTTTTCAGTCGATCATCGTAGGCGCCAGCGCAGCCCACCCACAGCAACCACTCGGCGTCCGGATTCTCGTCGAGCGTGGGAACATTGTGGCCTTCCGCCCAGTCCATGCGCCGGTCGGCCCCCAAGCCCCACGGGTTGCCGTTTTGTTCCAGGTTCTTGAAGGTGCGCACCAGATCGCCGGGCACTTTTTCCTGCAGCAGCACCAGATTGCGCCGCATCTCCAGGATCTTGCCCGGGTGATCGATGAACACCGGGCACACCTCCTGGCAGGCGCCGCAGGTCGTGCACGACCAAAGCACTTCTTCACTGGTGCGGCCGCCGATCAGATCGCGCGGCTGGCGCGCCTCGGCCGCGGCGGCATTGCCGTGCTGGAAGCGTTCGATGATGTCGTCGAGCGGACCGCGATCGGGCAAGCGCGACTTCATGTCGTCGCGCAGGTCGTGCACCACCTGCATGGGCGAGAGCGGCTTGCCCGTGCGGTTGGCCGGACAGTAGTTCGAGCAGCGCGCGCATTCAGTGCAGGCGAAGCTGTCAAGTAGTGACTTCCAGGTGAAATCTTTCCACTCCGACACGACACCGGTCTGCGCAATGTCGTCCGCCTCCAGGTTGAGCTTGGGCAGAAC
>Ga0182027_10005293_pt1 | contig 19659 bp, 18 predicted proteins | sample 712E1DmetaG_FD_121300 | JGI IMG/M metagenome (GOLD analysis project Ga0182027, IMG submission 121300) | Permafrost microbial communities from Stordalen Mire, Sweden - 712E1D metaG (Illumina Assembly) | ecosystem: Environmental > Terrestrial > Soil > Wetlands > Permafrost | place: Sweden...
GTAATTGTAATCCACGGCCAGAACGTCTGAATTGTTTTTCAGACTGGCCAGGGCGGCATCGGTGGCGTCGGCGTTGGCGAATTGCAAACGGTAAATGCCCAGCTTGTCGTCGCGCCCGATGACTTTTGCGCCGATTAATTTGGCGAGCGCGTCAATGTCCGCGCCCGGCTTGAGTTTCACGAGCAATTCATTGGGAACGTGTTTGGCCGCCGCCTTGGGCGCGCGCACCAGTTGCGTGGCATTTTGCCGTTCGGTGCGGAAAACATAGAGCCGCGGCACGGCGTTGGTCTGCGGCACCAGCGCGAAGTTGAGGTCGCCAAACAACATTCGCAGCGCTTCGATGGACGGCAGGTTTTTGAATTTGGCGGAAGTCGCGTGGGTCACACCCGGCTCGACATAAACCTGCCAGCCGGCATCCGAAGCGATTTTTTCCAGCAACGGCCACAACGCCATGCCATGCACGTCGGCATCCACGCGGTCAGCGGCCCGGTGCCAGACCAGCGAATTGGTGTCCGCCGCGCGCGCCGCGACCGGACCGAACACGAGGCACAGCCAGACACAAATCCATCCCACTTGTCGCAATTTTAACATTGAACTGATAGACGTTTGGAGCGTGTGGCTGGTTAAACGTTCATTATGGCGCGTAAACGCGGTAAAATTGTCGCGGCGCGCCCGTAACGGTTTCCATCCACAGTCCGAGGGAGTTTGACGGTGTGACGGAATCACGCAACTGAAATGTGCCGGTGATGTTCGTTGCGTTCAGCACCTGATAAAGCCGTCCGGCGGTGGCCGGCCAGGTGATGGACAGGGACGGCGCGGTCATGGTCAGCCAAAACGGCGGCTCCGTCCCGCCGATGCGAATCCATTTCATTTCGGTGCGGTACTGTTTGCCATCGGTGCGCGTCACCACGGCGTAGAACGGATGCAATCCAATTCCCAGATTCGTCGCCGCCACCGCGAACGTGGCGGAGGACAGGTTGGAGACGATGCCGGCCGAACCGCCGGTGGTGAACAGTTCGATGGTGGAAATCGTATTCGTGTTGGCGGCAACCGAAAACAGCAGCGTGAAATTCAGCACCGTGTTGGAAGCGCCGGCCAGCGTGGTGAACGCGGCATTGAGCGATGAGTTCTGGATGCGCACATTTTGAATCGCGCGCGCCTGGGTATGCACGTGACTGCCTTCATAGACCACCGCCGCAAGCTCGTGGCTGCCGTCGGACAGGGCCGTGGTGTCCAAGGGAAATGTTAGGGAAAGGTTGGTGACACCAGCCGTTAGGTAGAGATGGTTGCGCGGCTGGAGGTCGCCAATGTTCATGTCCAGCGCGTTGGTGCCCGCGGGGGCGATGGCGAAGTTCGTGGAGCCAGTGAGGCACACTTGAACTTGCGATTCGGGCCAACCCGGGTTGCGGGCGCGCAGGTTGAATTCGCCGCCATTGATGGGTGGATATTGATAAACCGTATAGTCAATAAAATCCTCGGCCACCAACCCATCGGCGGCCATCAAACCGGCGTTGGCGTTGATCGCGCTCATGAACGATTGAATCAGGCCCGGCGTACTGGTGTTCCCCGGCGGATTTGTCACGCTCAAGGTCACCGTTGTCCCGTTGGTTTTGGTGACGATGATTTGAAGGTAACTGTTGGTCTGCGGATTGTTTGTGATGACAAAGTTGCGAAGGCCACAGGCGATGGTGTCGAGAAAATTGGTGCGGCTGGCCGCGGCAAAAGTGACCAGCGCGGACGCCGAACCGGTGTAATTGCTAATGCTCAAGGAATTTTGGGCGCCGGGCGTGTTGGTGTCGGTGGATTGCAGCACAATGCGGTCGCCATAGACAGTAGCTTGCACTTTGGCCAAACCGGCGTAGGCGGACTGGTTCAGAACGCCAGTCAGTCCAGACGCGACAGATGCAATCGTCGCGTTGGTTGGAACGAGATAGTTTGTGGCGCAACCATTGATGGTCATGTAAATCCGGTTGCCCGCGGCGGGCGGAATGTTGGTCAGGGTTTGCAGCCACGTGCCGTCGAGAAACAAATCAACCTGCTGAATGGGACGATTCGACGCGCTGGCGGTACACTGAAGCATGAGATTGGTGGTGCCGCTCAACACGCTGTTGGCGGGCAAATTGACCCATGCGACGCCGGATGGCCGGGCGAAAGGCGCGGCCAGCGGCTCGCCCCCGATCAATCCCTGATAAGGATTGACGAGGCTCAGGTAATAACATTCCGCCATGCTGAAACCGCGCTCCTGATAGAAATAATCCTGTGGCGACGGGAATTTTTGGAGGTAATTGCACGGCTCAACCACCGTGCCGTAACTGCCGGCGGCGCCGGAATTCAGAAAGACCAGCAAGGTCGTGTGATCGTTCGGCCCATAAATTCCTCCTCCATACGACGTCAGGCTGTCGGCGATGGCGCCCGGCACGAACGCGTTCGACAGGATGTTGAACTGCTGAACGCCGGTCTGATAGCCAAACAGGTTCGTCAAACCCAGGGGCGAATTCGAATTGGTCCGCACGATGGAAAAAATGCCGGCCACGCGCGCGTCGAAAACCGCGTTGTCAAATTCCCAATAACGGACGTTGCGGGCCGGGTCGCTGGTCTTGGCCAGCCAGACCGTTTGCGTGGGAAAGGTGCCGTCGCTGGCCGCGCCGCGATCAATGATTGTCTTCGCCTGCGCCAGATTGCTGGACGTGATCATGGTCACGAGCCACGAGTTGCTGGCGGCGGCAATTGGCGGTGTCTGGCGAAAGATGCCTTCGCTGCCGGCATAGGCGTTGGAACTGGCATTCGGGAGCGAACATGAATTGGCCAGATCGTCGGGTTTAAACCCGTAAAACAACGCGGTGGTCGTCCCGTTCACGCCATTGGTGGCCGTGGTCCGGTAGGGAATGTCCATGGACAGGACGACGTAATCCACCTGGTTGGTAAGACCGCGGCTTGCCAGCATGGAAACCAGCGGATTGAGCAGGTTGGTTTCGAAATTGGACCGGTTCCATACCGTGTTGGTGCCGGTCCAGTTTATGCGCAGAAGGTTCTGTGGCGGCACCCCGCGCTGTTCGCAGTAATAATTGCCAAGCTGGACCGAGTTCGTGCTGTTCTGATTGACCACCACGGCCACGTTCAACCCGCTGCCGCCCGCGAAAAGTCCGGCGGCGGAAAAAAACAAAAAAGCCAGACCGGTCGCAAAACAACAGCGAATGTACACATGCTTACTCTCGCCTGAAAAGACCGTTTCGTAAAGGGCCAGGGTGGGATTGTAGCGTCGAGCCTGCGGCTCGAATGGATTGGCGCGCAACGCCAACACTACAACAGAAATGAACTGGCCGGTCAAGGAACCGGGGCGTTGAAAGTCAGGATATAACCTTTACCCTTCCAAACCTCTTCATAGACAGGGTTGCTGACGCCCGGCGGGACCCAGTCCCTCGGGCTAAAATCCGTTGGGGCGTCCTTGAAGTAAGCCCGGGTGAAAGGACTCCTTTGATAGTTTTTCTCCACCACCACCTTGGTCTCATCCGCAATCAGGATGAGCGCCCCTGCCCTGGCGACCCGGACCATTTCCCGCACGGCCACTGCGGGCTGGTCAAAGAAATTGATTCCACCCACATGAAAGACCACATCGAACGTCCGGTCGGCGAAGGGCAGCCGCTCGGCGTTTGCCTGCACGAGCAATGAGGTCTTTTCATAAGGGCGAATTTTCGCCCGGCACCGCCTGAGCATGCCCAGGGAAAGATCCAACCCAACCAGTTCGACGCTCTCCAGCGAAACCTGCTCCGCCAGATACGGCACGTCCGCCCCAGTCCCGATGGAGGTATATAGACACCGGTCCCCAGGTTTGAGGGCCAGCTTGGTTGCAAGCAACCGGCGCAATTTGGCGAGCTTCCCCCCGGAAAAAACACTTCCGACCTTCATGGCGAAGTCATAGCCATACGACATCCAATCATACATGCGCTGGAACTTCAGATTCTGCGGCCCCAACCCCGCCGGCTCGAGCAGCACGGGAATGGATTCGATGATCGGATAACGTCTTTGGCCCGCCCGGTTGACGAGGTGTTCGCCGTCCAGTTCCAACGGCTCCAACCCCACCGGGTCGCGCAATAGCGAAAGCATTTTTGCGGAAACAGCCATTGGCATCGAAGTGAACGCGATTTGCTGGAGAAGGCAAGGCGGAAGTCGTGGACCGGGTCAAAAGCGGCGGTGAACGCGCCGCAATCCAGACGCTTCGCGCAATTTGAGGGTATCCGACAGTCGCGAAGCGTCTGGACTGCGCGTGTCTTTAGCACCGCTTTCCGGCGCGGAAGGTAGCGGGGCAACAGACAGAGTGATAAGGCCACTGGTGTAGAATGAAAATGGCAATCCCTGGGAGCGTATATATTGGGTGTTCGATGTTTTCCCACGCCACCGGGGATTTGGCCTTGACCCGCCCAGCCCCTGCTCCTAGCGTTCCACCCAGAGAAAGGTTCACCTAAGCTGACTCACTGTTTTGCCGGTTAATATCAACTTAGCATGAAAAGAGTCAATGTAATTAATAGTTAGACCACATAGTTCATTTTATGATAAAACCTACATGTCCAAAGTGCGGAAGCAGCCTGTTTGCTGTTTCCGAGTTCGCACCGCAGAACAGCAATTACAAGCTCTTTGCTGTTCATTGCAAGTCCTGCGGCGCTGTTGTTGGAGTCCTTCCATTTCAGGATATTCCAGCTTTGATTTACACGCTTGCCGAAAAACTGAAGGTCAACCTTGACGACTGACTCCGAGTTTTCCTGTGAGCCGCCCTTCACGCCAAGCCTTGCGTCCTTCTTTCGTGAGGGACGCCAAAAGACCGGCGGGCAGTGGTCTAACAAGGCGCTGCACCGCAACAGCCGGTGTCCCCGCCCGTTCATTGTTCTTTTTCATTTGTTCCTTTTGGTTGCGCTCCACCACTGCCGCCCCCGGCTGTGGGTGAGCTTGGTCGTTGGGCCACTTCGCACCGCGATGAGTGACACCGAACATATCCAGAAGATTGCGGCTGACACGATGCGCGCAAATGCGACGAAGGTGTTTACAACGAAATGCGCCGCGTGTGGCAAGAACCACACACAGACCTTGCGTTGGCTACAAAAGAAGCGGTTTGTGTGTCCTTCGTGCGGCGGCAGATTAGACGACCATCCATTGCATCAGCTTACGCTGTTGGCAATGCGCAAGTTAGGAAGAGGCACAAAGAATCCAAGCAAGAGTGCAGAGAGACCAGTCGAGTCAGCGCCGGACCAGAAGTTCGATGCTGCCAAAGGTTATCAGCTTGTTCTTCAGTTCCACGGCGACTCATTGCACGATTTAGACGCGGTGGTTGCTTTGGAGGATGAGTTGATTGAGCAGCTTGGAGATTCGGCTGATGTTGATGGGCATGATATTGGCTCCGGCGAGACGAACATTTTCATTTTCACGTCTGCCCCAAAGCGCACATTTCAGAAGGTGAGGCAGGTTTTGGAGCGCAGACAGAGTTTGAAGGCGATCATAGCAGCTTTTCGCCCGATTGACGGGGAGCATTACACTGTGATTTGGCCAGAAGGTTTGCGAAAGGAGTTTGTGATTGCATGAGAGACCGATGGCCCAACAAAATCACTGCACACAACGCCGGATGGCGCTCTCAGTTCCGCTTCGCGGGCAGCGTCCTTTGGTCCGGCGTGTGTGAGTTCTATCGTTAGGCATCATCGCACTTATGAAAAATATCATCGCCATCATTGCGGGTTCGCTGTTGTTACTCGGCTGCGGGAAACAGCAGTCGCAGCAGCACATGTCGGACCTCGTTTTCCCAGGGGGCTCAACACATGACGCCATCGTGAAGCATTTGAAGCAGGTTCACGCCAAGATTCTGAAGGATTCGCCAGAGCTTGTTTCGGCGGAGTTCAACATTCCAGAGTGGAAGCGCCCAATGCGAATTGAGCTTGGCTTCACTAACGACAGCCTCAACAGTATAGACTACATAACAAAATGATGTTTAACAAATCGCTGCAGGCAACGCGGGATGGCGGTTCCTGTTTCCCGACTGCGTCGGGATTCACGCTGGTTGGTCCCGCGTGCCTGAGCTCTGGACGTTGGGCCTAACGATGAACCGCACGATTCCAATGCTTCTTTCCGTCGTGCTGCTGTCGGGCTGCGCACACGAGCGCGTCATGCATGTGACCGGCCCATACCCGGAGACTCAGTGGATAAAGCGGTGCCTCTATTACTGGACATCGAACTTTTCTACGAACGAAGTCAACCATTTCTATGTCGGAGCGGTGAAGCCCAAAGGGGGTTGGAATAACGCACTTGTTTATTGGAGCGAGGAGAGAACGATTTTAGACTACGTTGAGCTTGCACCAGATGCACGTGAGGGCGCGGAGATCGAGGCGTGGCACCATCCGCTGAGGCTAGACCGTGACACGGTTGACACGGAAGACGACATCGCCGGCAGTAACTACCTGATCACCCACCGCCTTTGGGTTGATTGGATGGAGCAGTGCTTGTCGCGCGGTCGGGAATACGTGATCCGCTTAGATGAGGCGAGGCGACTATGCCCGAAGAAGAAGATTCCAGACGATACATGAATTGGCCCAACAAATCGCTGCAGGCAACGCGGGATGGCGGTTCCAGTTCCGCTTCGCGAGCGTATAGCCCCGTGGGGCCACGCACCTTTACGGGGTTCACGTCATTTGGTCCCGCGTGCCTGAGCTCTGGACGTTAGGCGTGAGTATTTATAAGCAGCCTTGTCAAAACAAATGTATGAAAAATCACTTAACCACAATCTGGACGGTTTCGTTATTGGCGGTATTGGTATTCAGCGGTTGTTCTCATTCCAGCCCCAATGCGCGCACGACGCCCGCCACGGAAAGCATCAAGGGCCAGTATATCACCGACGCGCAACTTGTTGACGCCGGCAACACGACGCCAGAAGCCGCCTTGGAAACCCTTTTTTGGGCGACAGCCTCTGGCAATTACGACGCGCTCACCGCTTCCTTTGTCCCGCGAGTGCGGAAGGAGGTTAAGGGCTGGTATGGTGACCAAGCCCAGTTTGCAGCCAACGCGCGAGGATTTTCTACGTTCTTCAAGAACCTACAGATTCTGGCGCGTAAAACCGTGGCTGACGACAAGGTGGAACTGAAATACCACCTTGAAAAGCTTTCAAGTCGCCCTGGCCAGACAACGACCAACCACGTCGATGTGACCAAGATTGCGACACTGGTTAGAATTGGAAGCGCGTGGGAATTCCCCGATAATGAATCGAGAATTTATGAAACCAATTGGGACGAAGGCAGCCAAGCCGAACCGCAGCCATAAGCATGACGCCGTTTAACAAATCGCTGCAGGCAACGCGGGATGGCCGGTCCAGTTCCGCTTCGCGAGCGTATAGCCCCGTGGGGCCACGCACCTTTACGGGGTTCACGCTGGTTGGTCCCGCGTGCCTGAGCTCTGGACGTTAGGCGCAAAGGTATGGCACAGAGCGTTTCAAAGACCATCAGCATCAGTTCCGTGACGGTGTCTGTGGTTGTTCTTGGCACGTATGCTTACTGCGTTGCACTGCCATACCGTTTATCCTCTTCCCAAGAGCAGTTTTTGGAGATGGCCATGCCAGCGCAGTTTATTGGCGCCTTTTTGGCAGTTGTGACGGCTATTGCCGCCAGCATTATTAGCCGCCTCCGCCATACCCCAAAACATGGCTTGCTTGAGACATTTGCAGTGGTTCTTTCAGTGATCGCGCTTGTGCTGGTTCTTTGTTCCTCGTACTCCCATTCCACTTCGCATAGGCCGAGTACAGGGAATGCGCCTAACAATTCGCGAGGCTGTGTGAAAACTCCCGGACTCGGAAATACTTCGCTTACATTTGACCTATGACGCATTTTGATGAAACGAGCAGATGGATGGGATGATCTAAAAATGACTTTTCACACAGCCTCTCGCTGCAGGCAACGCGAAAAGGTGTCAGTCCCGGCTATTGTAGAATATCACCGTATCCGGTGTCCCGGCGGCCTGTGATTACGCCTTCGTCTTCGCCAGGACGGTTTTCACCCAGGCCTGGTTGTCGAGATACCAGCGGATGGTCTCGCGGATGCCGTCCTCGAACTTGTGCGCGGGGGTCCAGCCGAGTTCGCGCTGGATCTTCGATGCGTCAATGGCGTAACGGCGGTCGTGGCCGAGCCGGTCCTTGACGAACGTGATCAGCTTGCGCGAATCGCCGCCAAGCTTGGGAACGAACTCGTCAATGGTGTCGCAAATCAATTGCACGATGTGCAGGTTCGCCCATTCGTTGTGACCGCCGATGTTGTAGGTCTCGCCCAGTTTGCCGCGCGTGAGCACGAGCCAGAGCGCCTCGTCGTGGTCGCGCACGTAAAGCCAGTCGCGCACGTTCAGGCCGTCGCCGTAAACCGGCACAAGCTTTCGCGCCAGGATGCTTTGGATGACCACCGGGATGAGCTTTTCGGGAAATTGATACGGGCCGTAGTTGTTCGAGCAGTTCGTGATGACCGTCGGCAGCCCATAAGTGTGATGATACGCCCGCACCAGCATGTCAGATGAAGCCTTGCTGGAGGAATACGGCGAGTTCGGCGCGTATGGCGTCGTCTCCGTGAAAAAGCCGGTGGCGCCAAGCGAACCATAGACTTCGTCGGTTGAGACATGATGAAAACGGAAACGTGATGCGTGATCCGTGATGCGTGATTTGCTGTCGAACCAAACCGCGCGGCAGGCTTCGAGGAGGTTGAACGTGCCGAGGATGTTGGTGGTGATGAAATCGCCGGGACCGGTGATGGAACGGTCCACGTGCGATTCCGCCGCCAGATGCATGACGTGCGTGATGGCGTGTTTCTCAACGACCGCCAGCACGGCGGCCTTGTCGCGCAAATCCACCTTCTCAAAAATGTATTTCGGGTGTTTGGCAACCTTCTCCAAGTTCTCCAGATGTCCGGCGTAAGTCAGGCAATCCAGATTGACGAGCTTTTCGACCTCCGGCCGGTCAATGACGTGATGGATGAGATTGGAGCCGATGAAGCCGGCGCCGCCAGTGATGAGCAGTTTCATGGTTTGTCCAGGACTTGTCGCAGGCTGGCCTCCCAATCCGGAAGCTGCAGACCGAAAGTTTTTTGCAATTTGCCGCAATCCAAAACCGAATACGCCGGACGCTTCGCGGGCGTCGGATATTCCGCCGAGGTGATCTTTTCCACTACACGGCATTTCCGTTCCGCTTCCGGCATCAACTCAATGATGCGGGAAGCGAACTCATGCCAGTTGGCCTGGCCGCCGGCGGCGAGATGATAGTCGCCGTTGAACTTGGAAGCATCCGCGCCGGCCAGGACCTGCTTGAGCGCCAGCGCGGTGGTCTCGGCAATCATCCGCGACCACGTCGGACAGCCGAACTGGTCGCCCACCACGCGCAGTTTCTCGCGCTCGCGCGCCAGGCGCTGCATCGTGAGCATGAAATTCTGGCCGCGCGCGCCGTAAACCCAGCACAACCGGAAAATCAAATGGTTCGCGCCGGAAGACTTCACCGCCTGATCGCCTTCCAATTTTGTCCGCCCGTAGGCGCCCAGCGGATCCGGCGCGTCGGTTTCGACGTAGGGCGACGTCTTTGTCCCGTCGAAAATATAATCGGTCGAGTAATGCACCATCAGTGCGCCCAGCTTCTTCGCCTCCTCGGCCAAAACTCCCGGCGCGACCGCATTGACCTGCCGGCATAGTTCGGTTTCCGTCTCAGCCTTGTCCACCGCCGTGTAGGCGGCCGCGTTCACCACCACGGACGGACGGGTTGCGGCCACGAATTTCCGCAGCGCCGGCACGTCGGTGAAATTGATTTCGGGATAATCCACCGCCACCACCTCGGCCAGCGGCGCGAGCGTGCGGCGCAATTCCCAGCCAACCTGTCCGTTTTTTCCGATGAGCAAAATCTTCATGGGGCGGGCAGTTCAGGCAAACAGGCGGTCTTTGGGCAGGTCCTTCAACCGCGGCCCGCGCGCGTCCTTCTCCGAAAGCTGCGGATGGTCCAGCGGCCATTGGACGCCGATGTCGGGATCGTTCCACGCGAGCGTGAGTTCATTCTGCGGGGTGTAAAATTCCGTGCATTTGTAGGCGAACAACGCGGTCTCGCTCAACACCGCAAATCCGTGTGCGAATCCCGGCGGGACAAAAAATTGCTTTTTATTCTCGCCGGAGAGATTCAGCCCATGCCACCGGCCAAACGTGGGCGAGCTGCGCCGGATGTCCACCGCCACGTCGAACACCTCGCCTTGCAGCACAAAGACCAGCTTGCCCTGGGACGCCGGATTCTGGAAATGCAGTCCGCGCAGGATGCCCCGCCGTGAAAGCGACACGTTGTCCTGCACGAAATTCCAGTCCAACCCGGCCTCGCGGTAACGCTGGTGGTTCCATGTCTCCATGAAAAAGCCGCGCGCGTCGCCAAACACCTTCGGTTCGACGACCACCAATCCCGGAATGTCGCAGGTGATGACGTTCATGACTCAAGAATGGATTGCGGCCAGCCGCCGCGCTTCCGCGATGACTTCCTTGTCCAGGTATTCGCGGTATTCGCACTTCGGCATTTTTTGGGTGAGTTCTTCCAGTTGCGTGAGCGACAGGAACCCGGCGCGGAATGCCGCCTCCTCCGGACAGCCGATTTTGACACCCGCGCGTTTCTCAATCGTCTGCACGTAAGCCGACGCCTCGTGCAGGCTGCTGCTGGTGCCCGCGTCCAGCCACGCAAAGCCGCGGCTCAGCCGGTGCACCCGCAACTGCCCGCGCCGAAGATACGCCACGTTCACGTCCGTGATTTCCAGTTCGCCGCGCGCCGACGGCTTGAGCGCCTTGGTGGTGGCCACGACGTGGTTGTCGTAAATGTAAAGCCCCGGCACGGCGTAATTGCTCCGTGCCTGCTTCGGCTTTTCCTCAATCGAAATCGCCTGGCCCTGCGCGTCGAATTCCACCACGCCATAGCGTTCCGGGTCGTTGACGTGATAACCGAAAATGGTCGCGCCCGATTTGAACTCGGCGAACGCGCGATGAAACGAATCGCCGCCGTAAAACACGTTGTCGCCGAGAATCAGCGTGACGCTGTCGCCGCCGATGAACGACTCGGCGATGAGAAACGCCTGCGCGATGCCAGCCGGTTTTGCCTGCTCGCGATATTCGATGGTAAGTCCCCACGCCTTGCCATCGCCGAGCAACTGCTTGAACCGCGGCAAATCCTGCGGCGTGGAAATCAGGCACAGCTCGCGGATGCCGCCCTCGATAAGCGTCGTCAGCGGATAATACACCATTGGCTTGTCATACACCGGCTGGAGCTGTTTGCTCGCGACCAGCGTGAGCGGAAACAGCCGCGACCCGGCGCCACCGGCGAGAATAATGCCTTTCATTAGCCGACAGCGTAAAATTTTTCAGGAGAAATGAAAGCCGGAAGTTTGGGAGGGGGCGCGATCTACACTGACATCTGAGCGCTGCCTCCGTCCGGCGCGTTGGAGTTCACGCTTTAGCGTGCCATCAGAACAAGCTAAAGCTTGGACTCCAACAGCTTCGCGCCATTTTTGTGTCCTTCCTTTTGTCGAGCGGAAATCAAGTCGACAAAATCAAGTCGTGAGGTGACAAAAACATGAAAACAGGGAACACTAAACAGTGTTCAAGCCTCCAACTAGGTGAATGAAGAGAAAATTGAAATGGTTGAAATGGATTTCCGCCGCGCTCGTCGCGGTGTTTGCGCTGCTGCAATTCACCAGCCCGCCGCCCACGAACCCGCCGGTCGCGTCGGGGCACGACTTGATGGCCACCAACCCGCCGCCGCCGCAAATCGCCGCCCTGCTGCGCACAGCCTGTTACAACTGCCATTCTTACGAAACCAAATGGCCGTGGTACAGCCACATCGCGCCGGTGTCGTGGCTGGTGGCCGGTGATGTCACACGCGGGCGCGAGCGCCTGAATTTTTCCGACTGGCCGCGGGCATTGCCTGAACGCGCGGCCAAACGGCTGGAGCGAATCAGTGAAGAGGTGGATTACAAGGACATGCCGCCGGCCAAATACACTTTGCTGCACCCCGAAGCCCGGCTCACTGCCGCCCAGCGCGAGCAATTGATGCATTGGGCGGACCAGGAAGCTGCGCGGCTGAAAGCCAGCGTCGGGGCCGGCAAAGAATGACCCATCCGTCCGTTTCCTGATCATTTGTAGCAGCCGATGTGAGTCGGCTCACTTTTGCGGGACTTCAAAAAGATTAGAGCGGACTGACGTCCACTGCTACCAATCAATCTCGATTCGTTTGGACATTGACTGAACCCAACCATCCAAACATGCTTTTGGTTTTATGTTGCACAGCGAATTGATTCCCGCCGCCGAACAAGATTCACGGCGATTGATGGTGATGTTACACGGGTTGGGTGATAGCCTGAACGGCTGGCGCTGGTTTCCGGAGGTGATGAACCTGCCGTGGCTGAATTATCTGCTCGTCAATGCGCCGGACGATTACTACGGCGGTTACTCGTGGTTCGATTTGGACAACATGGTTCCCGGCGTCCAGCGCAGCCGGAAATTGTTGTTCGACCTGCTTGATGATTTGCGCACAAAGGGTTTCCCATCGGAACAAATCACGTTCGGCGGTTTTTCGCAGGGTTGCCTGATGGCCATCGAAACCGGCCTGCATTATCCGCACCGGTTGGCAGGGATTGTCGGCATCAGCGGCTGGATTTTTGAGGCGGAAAAACTGGTGCAGGAACTTTCGCCCATCGCGCGCCGGCAGCGCCTGCTCATGACGCACGGCACCAGCGACCCCATGATCCCAATCAACAAGGTCCGCCCGCAAATACCGCTGCTCAAGGCCGCCGGCCTGCCCATCGAATGGCACGAATTTATGAAGGCACATACTGTCGCCGGCGAAGAGGAAATCGCCGTCATCCGCAATTTTGTGCGCGCCGGCTATGTCGGGAAATGAAGGAGATCGTGTCTAAAGGCGCGGTGTGAGCGGCGTGGCAATTCGGAGAACCAGGTCGTTCAGTTCCTGCATGCACAGCGGTTTGCCAACCACGGCGTCCACCAAAAGTTCCGCTTCTCTCTCATCATCCAAGATCGTGCCCCAGCCGGTCATCATGATGACTGGGGTTTGGGGGGATTCGGCCTTGATCGCCTCGGCCACGCGCTGGCCATCAATATCCGGCATGCCCAAATCGGTGATGACCACTTCATAAGGCTGGTTTTCCAGCGTGGCGGTGCGGAACAATTCCAACCCGTGTTTTCCGCCGGAAGCAACCGTCACCCGATGCTCGAAGCGCGTGAGGCAGAGGGTCATGAAATCCCGGATATGCTCGTCGTCATCAATGCAAAGGATGTGCAGGGAACGCTTCCGTTTGGGTTGCGGCGGGGCGCCCCAGTCGCGGGCATGGCCGATCTCCATGCCGCCGGCGTGGCATTGCGTCATGTCATCGAGGGTAGATACGTTCATGTTAAATTCGGTTTTTATTTATGACTACTGTTTCGCTAAGGTGTTATTTAACCCAATCCGGCTAATAAGTAATGAATAAGGGACACTTTGCGTGATTTGAGGGGCAAATTGCGCCCGGTGAGGGGCGGAAATGTGCAAGAAATGCCGGTATGTCGGCATGGGCTACCCAGCCAAAGTTCAACTCATCCAACGGAAAGACAGCCTGCAATGGAACATCAACTTCCCCTCGTCGACTCTCATCCGCTGACACCTCATTTTTATGCTCCTACCCCGACCCCCATCCCTTGTCACTTGGCCCCTTAGTATAGACACAAAGTCTGGCTTTGGAAGGGGGCGGTCAACGTTATTGATAATTCCCGCAGTCGGTTTTTTGCTTCGGTTACACGCACGCTGGAAATGCCTTCTCCGAATCTACGCCCAATTCTTTGATGGCTTTTTCGACAAGCTGTCGTTCCACAAGCCCTTTCTCCGCCAACGCGTAGAGGGTGGCAATGACGGTGGATTCGGCGTCAACTTCGAAGAAACGGCGCAATCGCGCCCGCGTGTCGCTGCGGCCAAAACCGTCCGTGCCCAGCGTCATCAAACCGCCCGGAACCCACGGCGCTATCTGGTCGGGCACCAGCCGCATGTAATCCGAAACCGCCACAAACACCCCCTGCTCTTTCGCCAGCAACGTCTCGACATAGGATTTCTTTGGCACCGCCGTGGGATGCAGCATGTTCCAGCGTTTGCAACGCAGGGCGTCGGTGCGGAGCAGTTTGTAGCTTGTCCCGCTCCACACATCGGCGGACACACCGTAACGTTCCGCGAGGATTTCTTGCGCCTTGAGCGCCGAGTTGATGATGGTTCCGCTCCCAAAGATATGGGCCTTAATTCCCGTAGCAGCCGACGTGAGTCGGCTCTGACTTTTCTGATGAGTAGATGGAGCGGACTTATCCCGCCGTGCGGGACTGCTACGCATGGGTATTTCGGGCCCGGCTTTGAAACGATACAACCCCTTTAAAATACCGTCTTCGACGCCCGCCGGCATCGGCGGCATGGGATAGTTTTCGTTGTAGAGCGTGAGGTAATAAAAGATGTCCTCCCCCTCGGCATACATCCGCCGCAGGCCATCGGCCACGATAACGGCGATTTCATATGCGAATGCCGGGTCGTAAGCCAGCAACGTCGGCACGGTGCCGGCATGGAGCAGGCTGTGGCCGTCCTGATGCTGGAGTCCTTCTCCGTTGAGCGTGGTGCGGCCGGACGTCGCGCCCAGCAGAAAGCCTTTTGCCCGGATGTCGCCCGCCAGCCAGAACAAGTCGCCCACGCGCTGCGGACCGAACATCGAGTAATAAATATAAAACGGCGCCATCGGCACGCCGTGAGTCGCGTAAGACGTGCCCGCCGCAATGAACGACGCCATGGAACCGGCCTCGGTGATGCCTTCTTCGAGAATCTGGCCGTCTTTCTTCTCGTTGTAGTAAAGCAACGACTGGCTGTCCACCGGATCGTAAAGCTGTCCCTTGGACGAATAAATGCCGATGTCCTTGAACAACGCGTCGAGGCCGAACGTGCGCGCCTCGTCAGGAATAATGGGCACGATGTTTCGGCTCATGCCCTTGTGCCGCAGCAAAACGCTGATCAGCCGCACGAAAGCCATCGTCGTTGAAACTCCCGTGCTCGAGCCTTTGAAAAACTCGGCGAAGAAATCGCGCTGGGGCACGTCGAGCGCCGGCGAACCGGGATTGACCTGGCGCGCGGGCAAAAAGCCGCCAAGCGTCTTGCGCCGCTCGATCAGATATTTCGCCTCCGGGCTGTCCGCCGGCGGACGATAAAACGGCGTCTCGGCGATGACGTCGTCGCTGATGGGGATGTTGAAGCGCGCGCGGAATTCGCGCAGTTCCTTCTCATTCATCTTTTTCTGCTGATGCGAAATGTTGCGGCCTTCGCCCGCTTCGCCCAGACCGTAGCCCTTCACCGTTTTGGCCAAAATCACCGTCGGCCGGCCTTTGTGCTCCATCGCGGCCTGGTAGGCGGCGTGGACTTTGCGCGTGTCGTGGCCTCCGCGCAACAGCTTGTGGATTCGTTCGTCGGTCAGGTGGTTCACCAGTTCGAGCAGTTCGGGATATTTGCCGAAGAAATGCCGCCGCGTGTAGCTGCCCGGCTCGACGGAATACTTCTGGTAATCGCCATCCACCGCCTCGCCCATGCGCTTGAGCAGCAGGCCGGATTTGTCGCGCGCAAGCAAATCGTCCCAATCACCGCCCCAGATGACCTTGATGACGTTCCAGCCCGCGCCGAGGAACGCAGCTTCGAGTTCCTGGATGATTTTGCCATTGCCGCGCACCGGGCCGTCCAATCGCTGCAAATTACAATTCACGACCCAGATGAGGTTGTCGAGATTCTCGCGTGAAGCGAGCGTGAGCGAACCCAGCGTCTCCGGTTCGTCCGATTCGCCGTCGCCGACAAAGCACCAGACTTTCGGCTCCTCCGTCCATTGGGCCAGACCGCGAGCCTGGAGATAGCGATTAAACCGCGCCTGATAGATGGACAGGAGCGGGCCCAGCCCCATGGAAACCGTCGGGAACTGCCAGAATTCCGGCATCAGATACGGATGCGGATACGACGACAACCCGCCACCATCGGCGAGTTCCTGACGGAAATTCTGCAGATGTTTTTCGTCCAGACGGCCTTCAAGAAACGCCCGCGCATAAATGCCCGGCGCGGCATGGCCCTGGAAATAAACCATGTCGCCGGGAAAATTCCCCGTGCGGCCGCGGAAAAAGTGATTGAACCCAACCTCGTAAAGCGTCGCCGCCGAGGCGTAGGTGGAAATGTGGCCGCCGACGTTGGTGGTGGAGTTGGCCTTGACGACCATGGCCATGGCGTTCCAGCGGATGAGGCTCTTGATCCGGCGCTCCATCTGCCAGTCGCCGGGGAACTCCGGCTGCTGCTCCGGCGGAATCGTGTTGATGTAAGGCGTGTTGAAGCCGCGCGGCAACCCGTCCTGCGACGCACGCAGACGGTCGGCAAGTTTGTTCAATATTTGCGCCGTGCGCTCCGGCCCCTGATTCTCCAGGGCCAGATCAAAGACGGATTGCAGCGACTCCGCCCATTTGTCGCTCGAACCGTGGATTTCTTTTTTCTCCATGTTTGCTGTGTCCTCCGCTACTATTCCAACCTCACAAAAAACTCGGTTGGATTAAACCGAAACCGTACAATCAATGCCAGCAAAATCAGTGCAACTGTAAAATGGAATTACTCGATCTGACACTTCCCTCGCCCGCCGAAAACCTGGCGTGCGATGAAGCGCTGCTCGACACCGCGGAAGCCGGTGCCGGCGCCGAAGTGTTGCGCTTCTGGGAACCACGCGAACATTTTGTCGTTGTCGGCTACGCGAACAAGATGGCGGCGGAAGTGAACGTTGCGGCGTGCGAAGCGCGCGGCATCCCGGTTCTGAGGCGCTGTTCCGGCGGCGGCACGGTGGTGCAAGGACCCGGCTGCCTCAACTACGCGCTGGTTCTGCGAATTACGGCCGATGGCCCGCTCCACAACATCGGCGTTGCCAACCAGTTCATCATGCGCCAGAACCGCGCGGCAATTGAATCCGCAATCCGCAATCCGCAACCCGCAATTGCGGTTCGCGGCCACACCGATCTCGCCATCCGCGACCGAAAATTTTCCGGCAACTCCCAGCGCCGCCGCAAACACTTCCTGCTTTTTCACGGAACCTTCCTGCTGAACTTCGACCTCGCGCTCGTCGGCGAGCTTTTGCCGATGCCGTCGAAGCAGCCCGATTACCGGGAGTCCCGCGCGCATACCGATTTTCTGACCAACCTGAACGTGCCGGCGAATGAAGTGAAGGCAGCGTTGCGACAGGCATGGAAAGCGGAAGAATCATTGAAAAATCCGCCACTGGAAAAAATCGCCGCTCTGGCACGGGATAAATACGCCGCGCGCGAGTGGAATTTTAAGCTGTAGCGCCGACTGGCAGTCTGCTGTATCGCGGGTTGGCAACCCGCAAGTAGCAGATTGGCAATCAAGCGCGATTCGGCCCGGAGGCTGCCGACTGCCAGTCGGCGAAACAGCAGATTACCAATCTGCGCTACAACCGCTTCGCCAGCTCCGCCTGGCTCTTCGCCAGGACTTCCTTGTGCAGCGAATTCCCGTGCGAGTCCATCGTGACAACGGCCGGGAAATCCGCCACTTCAAATTCCCAGATGGCCTCCGGCGCGCCGAACTCTTTCATCATGTAAACATTGCGCACCTTCTTGATGCAATCCGCCAGCACCTGCGCCGCGCCGCCAACCGCGTGCAGATACACGCAACCGCATTCTTTGCACGCCGCCAGCGTCTTGTCGCCCATGCCGCCCTTGCCGATGACGCCGCGCAGGCCGAATTCCTTGATGATATGCGCCTGATACGGTTCTTCACGAATGGAAGTCGTCGGGCCGGCGGCGGTGGCCTTCCAGGAGCCGTCGTCCTGCTTCATCACGACCGGGCCGCAGTGATACAGGATGCCGTCGCGAAAATTCACGCCCGGCGGCAGCTTGCCGCCTTCGTGCAGGTATTTGTGGACCGCGTCGCGCCCCGTGAACACGACGCCGGTAATCAGCACCTCGTCGCCGACCTTCAGCGCCCGGATTTTTTCTTCGGTGAAAGGAAAGAAAAGTTTGGTCATTTTATCGTCTCCTCAATAAAGCCACTTCCCAATCTTCCCCTCCGCATCCAGCTTCACGCCCTGGCGCCGATACGCCCAGCACATGTAGCTGATGCTGACAAAATAAGACGCGGGCAGGCGGTTAGCCGCGCAAATCTTCACGCCCAGCAGCGTCGTCTTGCCGCCAAAACCCATCGGGCCGATGCCGAGTTCGTTCGCCGTTTTCAAAATGTCCTGCTCCAGCTTGTCCAGTTCCGGGTTCGGGTTCCGGTCGGGAATCAGCCGCAGGAATTGCGTCTTGCTCATCTCGTAGCTGGTCGCGCGGTCGCCGCCGATGCACACGCCCAGAATGCCCGGTCCGCAGCCTTTGCCCTGCGCCTGCAACACCGCATCGAGAATCGCCTTGCGGCAGCCGTCGAGGTCGCGGTTCGCCTGGAGTTTTTCAATCGGCAGGGAGTATTGCGCGCCGACGTTTTCGCAGCCGCCGCCCTTAAGCACCAGCCGCACGCTCAGTTCCGGCGAGCGATGCTGATGAAAATGAAACACGGGCGCGCCCGGCCCGACGTTCGTGCCGTCGTTCACGCCGGTGAGCGAGTCCACGGAATTCTGGCGGAGAAAACCTTTCTTCGTCGCCAGCTTCACGGCTTCTTTTGCGGTTTCCTCAAACGTGATCTGGTCGAAGGCGACCGGGCAATCCACGTAAAACAGGATGCTGCCGGTGTCCTGGCAAATCGGCTGCGACTTGCGTTTGGCGAGCTGGATGTTCTGGTCAATGATCTTCAGTGCGCTCTCGGCAATCGTGCCCTTCTTTTCCTGCTCCAGCGACGCGAGGATGGCCTGGTTGACATCGTCGGGAATTTCCGCCGAGGTGCGCCGGATCAATTCGAGCAGGGAATTTTGCAATTCGCTCATAAAACTTCGGTCAGCGTAAGACCTGGCAGCGTCAGCGTCAATTGCGCGCCGCAGGGATGTTGGAGTTCAGGCTTTAGCCTGTTTCGTAAAGCCAAACTAAAGTTTGAACTCCAACAAGACGCACAGTTGCCTTTCGCACCGTTACTGGTTTTAATCTGCGCGTGCAACCGACTGGCAGTGACAACTTCGCCGAACGAATTTTCACGCCCGTGCGATTTGGAATTCTCCTCGCGCTGTTGATTTTAGCCGCGTTTCCACACGTCCTGCTCGGCCTGCAGACGTTTGTGGTGCGCGACTACGGGTTTTTTGCCTATCCCCTCGCCCATTTTCAGCAGGAATGTTTCCGGCACGGCGAACTGCCGTTGTGGGACCCCTACAACAATTGCGGCGTGCCGTTCCTCGCGCAATGGAACACCATGCCGCTCTACCCGCCGGCGCTGATTTACCTCCTGCTGCCGCTGCAATGGTCGTTGAGTTTTTTCTGCCTGTTGCATTTGTGGTTCGCGGGCTTCGGCATGTTCTTCCTGGCGCGACGATGGACGGGCAACTCCTTCGCCGCGGCGTTCGCGGGCGTGGCTTTTGCGTTCAACGGCCTGACGCTCAACCTGCTCATGTGGCCGAGCCACATCGCCACGCTCAGTTGGATGCCGTGGGTCGTGCTCGCGGTCGAACTGGCGTGGCGCGA
>Ga0182027_10005295_pt1 | contig 19651 bp, 17 predicted proteins | sample 712E1DmetaG_FD_121300 | JGI IMG/M metagenome (GOLD analysis project Ga0182027, IMG submission 121300) | Permafrost microbial communities from Stordalen Mire, Sweden - 712E1D metaG (Illumina Assembly) | ecosystem: Environmental > Terrestrial > Soil > Wetlands > Permafrost | place: Sweden...
CACCACCGCCGACCTGTCCGGCGTGACCTTCGCCAGCACCAGCGACGGCTGGGCCGTGGGCGCCGACGGCACGATCCTGCTGACCAGCGACGGCGGCGCCACCTGGAGCGCCCCGACCACGCCAGTGCCCCCGGCCGACGACCTCAGCGCAGTGGCCTTGCTGGGCTCGCCGCAACCCCAGCTCCTGGTCGGCGGAAAGGCAGGACTGCTCGAACGCATGGTGCTGTCGAGCGGGACCTGGGCAACCGATTCCGGTGCGCTCACCGCCGACATCGTCTCCTGCGCGGCCGGCCCCGGCGGGGTCGCCTATGCGCTCTCGTCGGACGGGCACGTCGAGCGGACGCTGTCGTACGGCGCCGCACCGCTCACGCTCTCGGTCTCGACGAGCACCGTGACGGCGACTCACGACGTCTACGTGACAGCGGCGTCGGCGGTCCGGGCGCCGGGCACAGTCGTTTTCGACGAACAGTCCGCCGGCGGCGCCTGGCAGCCGCCGATCGGCAGGTGGACGTCGCCGTGGCCGTGGACGAAGGGCTCAGTGGCGCCCGGCGCGGTCCTCGACGACGAGCCGCTGTCGACGACCAGCTACCGGCTGCGCTTCGTGTTTGCCGGCCACCTCGCCGCGAGCGCCACGGTGACCATCGGCGTACGCCCCGAGATCAGCCTCGCGCGCACGTCGCTGCGGCTGCGCAGGGGAGCGGTCTACCGGCTGAGCGGCCAGGTCTGGCCCGCCGAACCCGGCGCCGAGGTGACGATCTGGACCGACCGCGGCGGCCGCTGGCACAGGATCGCCAGCGGCGGCGTGGTCAGGCTCGTCGGCGGTTCGTCGTTTGCCACGAGGCGGTTCGGCACGCCGGTCAGGCAGAGCTACGAGCTGCAGGTGCGGCTGGCGGCGAATGCCGCGCACCTCGCCGCGAAAAGCGCCCTGGTCAAGGTGACGGTCAGGTAGCGCGCGAGCGCCCGCGCCCCCACTCCCCGCCCCGACGCTTCGGACCCTCTTACTCCCACTCGATGGTGCTCGGCGGCTTGCTCGAGACGTCGTAGACGACGCGGTTGACCTCGGGCACCTCGTTGATGACGCGTGACGACACCTTCTCGAGCAGCTCGTAGGGCAGCCGCGCCCAGTCGGCCGTCATGGCGTCGTCGCTCTTCACGGCGCGGATGGCGATCGGGTAGGCGTAGGTGCGCTCGTCGCCCTGCACGCCGACCGAACGGATCACCGGCAGGATGGCGAAGCACTGCCAGAGCTCGCGGTAGAGGCCGGCGTTCTTGACCTCCTCCTGGAGGATGGCGTCGGCGCGCTGCAGGATGTCGACCCGTTCGGCGGTGACCTCGCCGATGATGCGGATGCCCAGGCCCGGGCCGGGGAAGGGCTGGCGCCAGACGATGCGCTCGGGCAGGCCGAGCTCCTCGCCGACGGCGCGCACCTCGTCTTTGAACAGCAGGCGCAGCGGCTCGACCAGCTCGAAGCCCATCTTCTCGGGCAGCCCGCCGACGTTGTGGTGACTCTTGATCTTGGCGGCCTGGCGCGTGCCGCTCTCGATCACGTCGCTGTACAAGGTGCCCTGCACGAGGAACTTGGCGTCGGTGAGCTTGCGCGACTCCTCTTCGAAGCAGCGGATGAACTCCTCGCCGATGATCTTGCGCTTGCGTTCCGGGTCGGTGACCCCGACGAGCCTGTCGAGGAACCGCTGCCGGGCGTCGACCGCGATGAGCGGGATCCTGAGGTGCTCGGTGAACATCTCGACCACGTGCCCGGCCTCGTTGCCGCGCATCATGCCCTGGTCGATGAACACGCAGACCAGCCGGTCGCCGATGGCCTTGTGGACGAGCACCGCGGCCACGGTGGAATCGACGCCGCCCGACAGGCCCAGCACCGCCTTGTCGGTCGGGCCGACCTGGGCGCGGATGCGCGCCACCTGCTCTTCGATGATCGAGGCGGGAGTCCAGGTGGGGCCGCAGCCGCAGGCCTGGTAGAGGAAGTTGCGAAGCACATCCATGCCGCGCGGGGTGTGGACCACTTCGGGGTGGAACTGCACGGCAAACAGGCCGCGAGCGCGGTCTTCCATGGCGGCGATCGGCGCGCCGTCGCTGGCGGCCAGCGTGACGAAGCCGTCGGGAGGGGCGGTGACGCAGTCGCGGTGGCTCATCCAGCACTGCTCGGTGTCGTCGAGCCCGGCCAGGGCGACGCCGTGCTCGAGGACACGCAGCGCCGTCTTGCCGAACTCGCTCGTGCCGGTGCGGGTGACGGTGCCGCCCAGCTCGAGGGCCATGAGCTGGGCGCCGTAGCAGATGCCCAGCACCGGCACGCCCAGCTCGAAGATCGCCGGGTCGGGGCGCGGCGCGTCGTCGACGTGGACGCTCATGGGGCCGCCCGAGAGGATCAGGCCGCGGGGTCGCCGCGCCCGGATCTCGTCGAGCGGCGTGTCGAAGGCGATGAGCTGCGAGTAGACGTGGCACTCCCGCACCCGTCGGGCGATGAGCTGGCCGTACTGCGCTCCGAAGTCGAGCACGAGGACGGAGTCGTACCCGGCCGCCTCGTCGATGTGGGCCGCGACCTGCCGGGTGCGGTGTTCGGGAGCGATCGCGTCGGTCACGCTGTCATCCTTTGGGTCGCCGGCTGTCGGTCGTTGCCGCGGTCACAGGACGGGGCCACGATCACCCCATCCCGACGTCCTGCTCCTTCTGCAGCTTCTTGCCCTCGGTCATGAGCGCGGGCGCGACCATGACCTCGGCCTTCTGGAACGACTGGATCGTGTCGAAGCCGCAGGTCGCCATGCTCGTGCGTAGCGCTCCGAAGAGGTTGAGCGTGCCGTCGTTCTCGTGCGCCGGCCCGGTGAGGATCTCCTCGAGGGTGCCTTTGACGCCGGCCTTGACGCGCGTGCCGCGCGGCAGCTCGGGATGGAAGGTCGCCATGCCCCAGTGATAGCCCCGGCCCGGCGCCTCGCTGGCGGCGGCCAGCGGCGAGCCGATCATGACGGCGTCGGCGCCGAGGGCGACGGCCTTGGAGACGTCGCCGCCGGTGCGCATGCCGCCGTCGGCGATGACGTTGCAGTAGGTGCCGGTCTCGAGGAGGTGCTGAATACGGGCTGCGGCGGCGTCGGCGATGGCCGTGGCCTGCGGCACGCCGATGCCCAGCACGCCGCGCGTGGTGCAGGCGTGGCCCGGCCCGACGCCGACCAGCACGCCGATGGCGCCGGTGCGCATGAGGTGCAGCGTCGTCGCATACGAGGCGACACCACCGACGATCACCGGCACCGGACAGTCGGCGATGAACTCCTTGATGTTGAGCGGCGTGACCCTGGTCGAGACGTGCTCGGCGGAGATGACGGTGCCCTGGATGACGAGCACGTCGAGGCCGGCCTCGAGGGCCACCTTGTAGTACTGCTCGACGCGCTGCGGCGTGAGCGAGGCGGCCGCCAGGACGCCGCCGTCCTTGATCTCCTTGATGCGTCGGGCGACGAGCTCCTCTTTGATCGGCTCGCGGTAGATGTCCTGCATGGTGCGGGTCGCCGAGTCTTTGGGCAGCGCGGCGATGCGGTCGAGCTGCTCGGCGGCGTTGTCGTAGCGGGTCTGGACGCCCTCGAGGTTGAGCACGGCCAGGCCGCCGAGCTTGCCCATGGTCACGGCGAAGGCCGGGTCGACCACCCCGTCCATGGCCGACGCGAGACACGGCAGCGACAAGGTGAACGGGCCGAGCTTCCAGGTGATGTCGACGTCTTCGGCGTCGCGGGTCCGCCGGCTGGGGACGATCGCGATGTCGTCGAAGCCGTACGCCCGGCGGCCCTTCTTCCCCCGCCCGATCTCTACTTCCATGCCCGCCTCCATCTAGGGGTTGGGGTTCGCCCGGGTAAACAAAAGGCCCGCGCGCCGGATGGCGGTGAGGCCTGTGAAACCTGTCGATGCTCTGCGTGGCGTCCGGGTCTGTCGCACCTTGGCAACGATGCTACCACCGCGGCGCGCGGCGGTTCAAGGAATCGGCCGGCGCCGGACAGGCGGCCCTCAGGCGTTGGCCACGACGCGGATCTCGTCGACCGTCGTGGTAGCGAGCAAGGCGTCGACTTCGTCGGGGTCGAGCACGCCGGCGCCGTACTGTTGGGTGTTGGCGGCCCCGCAGGCCAGCCCGTTGCGCAGGCAGTCGCCGGGGTCTGAGTTCGAGAAGTGGCCGGCCACGAAGCCGGCCAGAAACGCGTCGCCCGAGCCGACCGTGCTGACCACGCTCTCGATGAGCGGGATGCGCGCGTGGTAGACACGCTGGCGGCGTCCGTGGCGCAGACGCGCATAGCAGCCGTCGGGGGTCTTGATGATGACGTTGTGGGCGCCGAGCCGGCGGATGAGGTCGGTGGCCTCGATGATGTCCTGCTCGTCGTGGAACTCGTGACCGACGAGGTCTTCGGCTTCGCGCAGGTTGGGCGTGACGAAGTCGGGATGGGCCCGCACGCCGTGACGCAGAGGGTCTCCCGAACCGTCGAGGATGGTGAGACAGCGCGCCTGGCTGATGCGCCGCAGGATCTCGGCATAGAAATCGTCGGGCACCTTGCGGGGCAGCGACCCGCAGATGATGACGTAGTGGGCGCCCTTGGCGAGGTACTCGATCTTGTCGAGGAACGCCAGGCGCTCCTGTTCGGTGACCGCCGGGCCCCACTCGTTGATCTCGGTCTGGCTCAGGCCCGTCGGGTCGATGACCGCGGTGGAGGTACGGGACTCTCCGGCGATGCGCACGAAGTCGTTGAGGATGCCCTCGCGCGAAAGCCCCTCGACGATCTGCTGGCCGGTGCGCCCGCCGACGAGGCCGCTGGCGACCACCGGCTGACCGATGGTCTTGAGCACGCGGGCCACGTTGACGCCCTTGCCGCCGGGCAGGGTGAGGCTCTGGCTGGCCCGATGCCGAAACCCCGTGACGAAGTTCGGGACGGTCAGGGTCTTGTCGATCGCGGCGTTGGCCGTGAGGGTGATGATCATGTCTGGCGCCGGTCCCCTCGTGCCGTCTGGGCCCTTACATGGACATGCCCGGCAGATGGCCGAGCGGCAAACCAGTATAGCACCTCCTTGACACCCCGAGTCCGGCGGGCGTAGTTTCGCAGCGCATCACCGCGGCACATTCCTCGTTAGGTGAGGCTCCAGCACGCATAGAGGCCGTTGCCCGGAAACGTCCAGAGACGCCAACGGGTAGAACAGGTATCACCGGACCCAAGGTCCTACCCGAAACGGCTGAGACACCACGTCTCTACGGTGTGCTGTGCCAAAGCTCTTGGACGAGTGAGGAGCGCCCACTTCGCTGTGGCTCGCCCGAGGGCACCGGCCCTTCTCTTACGGGGAGCGGTCTTTCGGCATGCGCCCGACGCCCGTCGCGCGGCGCGGACTGAAGCGAAGGAGGTGAGCGATGTTCTACCTGAGCAAGCTGCTCGGCGACACCGTGCGCGACGCCGAAGGCAAGCTCGCCGGCACGCTGCAGGACGTGGTCGTCAGCACGCGTCAGAAGTACCCGCGCGTGACCACCCTCATCGTCAAGCGCGGCAACCGCCGGCTGGCGGCGCCGTGGGACACGGTGGCCAGCCTCGAAGAGTCGGGCGTGCTGCTGCGCGTCGCCGCCGGCGCGCTCACCGACCACACCCCCCAGGCCAACGAGCTCTTCCTCTCCGGCCAGGTGCTCGACCGCCAGATCGTCGACACCGACGGCCGCAAGATGATCCGCGTCAACGACATCCAGCTCACGCGCTCGGGCGCGTCGCTGCGGGTGGTGGCCGTCGACGTCTCGAGCGGCGCCATCCTGCGGCGCATCGGCCTCGCGCGTGTGACCACGAGGCTGTCCAAGAACCCCAAGCCGCGCCTGATCGACTGGAGCGCCGTCGACCTGCAGGCCAGCGACGGCGAAGCCGTGCGCCTTTCGGTGCCGCGCCGCGACCTGTCGCTGCTGCACCCGGCCGACATCGCCGAGATCGCCCACGAGCTCACCCCCGAGGAGCGCGCCGCGGTCTTCGAGGCCCTCGAGGACGAGGTCGCCGCCGACACCCTCGAGGAGATGCATCCCGCCTACCAGGCCTCGCTGGTCAGTGAGCTGCCCGACGAAAAGGCAGCCGACCTGCTCGAAGACGTCTCCCCCGACGACGCCGCCGACCTGCTGGCCGACCTGCCCAAGCGCCGCGCCGCCCGCCTGCTCGCCCTCATGGACCACGAGAAGGCGGCCGAGATCCGCGAGCTGCTCACCTACCCCGAGAACTCGGCCGGCGGCATCATGACCACGGCCTTCGCCGTCGTGCCGCCCGAAGTCACGGCCGCCGACGCCATCGAGCTGCTGCGCGAGCAGGAGCCCGAGGTCGAGACCGTCTACTACGTCTACGTGGTCGACAAGCGCGAGCGGCTGCTCGGCGTCATCTCGCTGCGCGACCTGCTCACGGTGCCCGGCAGCCGCCGCGTGCGCGATTTCATGACGGCCGAGCCGATCTCCGTCAACCTCGCCGCCGGCGAGGAAGAGGTCACCCAGACGATCGCCAAGTACAACCTGCTGGCCCTGCCGGTCGTCGACGCTGCCGGCGTCGTGCACGGGATCGTCACGATCGACGACGCCATCGACCTCGTACTGCCCCTGGCCTGGAAGAAACGATTGCCGCGCATCTTCCGGTGACGAGGTAGGACATGGCCCCCTCGCCGGAGACACGCAAGCGGCCGCGTCTCGGCCGCATCGGTCGCACTCGCCTGCTGATCTTCCTCTCGGTCATGGGGCCGGGACTGATCACGGCCAACTCCGACAACGACGCCGGCGGCATCACCACGTGGTCGGTGGTCGGCGCCCACTACGGCTACCAGCTCCTGTGGGTGCTGCTGCTCATCACACCGATCCTCGCCGTGACCCAGGAGATGGGCGCGCGCATGGGAGTGGTCACCGGCAAGGGCCTGGCGGCGCTCATCCGCGAGCGTTTCAGCCTGAAGATCACGGCTTTCGCCATGCTCGCCATGCTGATCGCCAACCTGGGCACGACGATCGCCGAGTTCTCGGGCGTGGGCGCCGCCTTCAGCCTCGCTCACATTCCGCCCTGGGTCTGCGTGCCGCCGGTGGCCCTGGGTGTGTGGCTGCTGATCACCCGCGGTTCCTACAAGCGCGTCGAGCGCGTCTTTTTGTTTCTGTCGGCGCTCTACGTCACCTACATCGTCGCCGGCCTGCTGGCCCACCCGGACTGGCACGCGGCGGCCCGCCACACGGTGGTGCCGAGCATCACCCCGACGAGCATCTGGGTGCTCACCGTGATCGCCGCCATCGGCACCACGATCACCCCCTGGGGGCAGTTCTTCATCCAGGCGACGATCGTCGACAAGAAGGTCTCGATCAAGGAGTACGTCTACACCAAGGCCGAGGTCTTTCTGGGAGCCTTCGTCACCGACGGCATCGACTTCTTCATCGTCATCGCCTGCGCGGCGACGCTCTACAAGCACGGCATCCTGGTCAACACCGCCCAGGACGCCGCCAGGGCGCTGGAGCCGCTCGCCGGCCGCGCCGCCGAGCTGCTGTTCGGCTTCGGCCTGCTCAACGTCTCGATCCTCGCCGCGGCCATCCTGCCGCTGGCCACCGCCTACGCCATCTGCGAGGCCTTCGGCTTTGAGTCGGGGCTCGACCAGAAGTTCTCGGATGCGCCGATCTTCAACGGCCTGCTGACGTTCTTCGTCTTCGTGCCGGCCGCGGTGGCCGTCATCCCCCACCTGCCGCTCGTCAAGGTCATGCTCCTGAGCCAGGACGTCAACGGCATCCTGCTGCCCATCATCCTCATCTACGTGCTCAAGATCATCAACGACCGCTCGGTCATGGGCGACCACGTCAACGGCCCCGTCTACAACACGGTGGCCTGGGCGTTCTCGGTGGGGCTGATCGCGCTGACGGTCGTGCTGGTCGCCTCTACCCTGCCGCTGGGGCTCAAGCTCTAGGCAGGCGCGGCGCCCTTCGCCCGGGCAACCTTACGACTCGTCCTCGCGCTCGTGAGAACCCGGCTCGAGGTGCACCAGCACCTCGGTGTGGGGCAGCCTCGCGGCGATGTCGTTCTCGATGTGCTCGGCGATCTGGTGGGCGGCCGCCACGGTCATCTCGCTCGGCACGGTGATGTGGAGATCGATCAGATGCTTGGCGCCGGCCTGGCGGGCGCGCAGCTTGTGGTAGCCGATGATCAGTTCGCCACGGTGCTCGGCGACGGTCGCCCGCACGATGGCGAGCTCGTCGTCGGGCAGGGCTTCGTCGAGCAGCACGCGGGTCGACGAGCTCACGATCCGCCAGGCGGTCCACATGATGAGAACAGCCACCACGATGGCGAGCACGGGGTCGAAGAACGTGCGGCCCGTCACTTCGATCAGCACGAGGCCGGCAGTCACGGACAGCGACGTGTAGACGTCGGTCAGGTGGTTGGCGGCGTCGGCTCGCAAGGCAGGCGAATCGGTGCGTCGGGCCGCGCGAGTGAGGTAGGCGGTGAGGCCGATGTTGACCGCCGCCGAGACGAGCATCACGGCGATGGCGAGGGGAATGTGGTCGAGCGTCTCGCCGGAGATCAGATGCTGCACGGCCTCGACCACGATCGCCACGCCCGCCGCGAAGATGATCCCCCCCTCGATGACGCCGGAGAGGTTCTCGACCTTCTCGTGTCCGTAGAGGTGCCGGCGATCGGCCGGACGCGCCGCCTGGCGCACAGACACGAGGGCGATCACGGCGGCCACCAGATCGGTGGCCGAGTGGACCGCTTCGGAGATGATGCCGATCGAGCCCGAGATCGTGCCGACGACGAGCTTGAAGACGATCAGCACGCCGTTGGCCGCGATCGACACCCACGCGGCGTGCGCCTTTAGTCTGTCATCCTCGGCCCTGTCGTCCTTGTCATTCACGCGGTCCGCAGTCCCCTCCGTCCCATTATGGTCGGTCGTCCCGGGGGTCGTGCGAACGCGGCTCGACGTGCACCAGCGTCTCGCTGTTGGGCAGCAGCTCGGCGATGTCGGCCTCGATGTGCTCGGCGACCTGGTGGGCCTGGGCCACGGTCATGTCGTCGGGCACGGTGACGTGCAGGTCGATGAGTCGCTTGCTGCCGGCCCGGCGCGAACGCAGCCGGTGGTAGCCGACGATGAGCTGGCCGCGGTGTTCCGCCACCTTCTCGCCGATCATCTCGAGCTCGTCGTCGGGCAGGGCCTCGTCTAACAGCACCCGGGTCGAGCGCTCGATCAGGCGCCAGCCGGTCCACACGATGAGCAGGGCGACGGCGATCGCCAGGATGGGGTCGAAGTACTCCCAGCCGGTGACGCGCACAAGGACGAGGCCGCCGGCGATGCCCAGCGAGGTGTAGACGTCGGTCAGGTGGTGGGCGGCGTCGGCCTCGAGGGCGGCCGAGTCGGTGCGCCGGGCGACCGGCGAGAGATACCAGCGCGCGACCACCAGGTTGATCGCGGCCGAGACGAGCATCACGCCGATGGCGAGCTCGATGTGTTCGAGGTGCGGACCGTGAGCGATCCGTTGAGCCGCTTCGTAGACGATCACCACGGCGGCCGCGATGATCAGCAGGCCCTCGACGACACCCGAGATGTTCTCAACCTTCTCGTGACCGTAGCGGTGCGACGGGTCGGCCGGTTTGGCCGCGGCGCGCACGGCCACCAGGGCGATGATCGAGGCGATGAGGTCGGAGGCCGAGTGCAGCGCTTCGGAGATGATGCCGATCGAGCCGGAGACGATCCCGACGGCCAGCTTGAAGACGATGAGGGCCGCGTTCGAGGCGATCGAGACCCAGGCGGCGCGCGCCTTGAGGGCGTGGTCGTGGACGTCGCCGGCGACCGGCTTGCCCTTCCGCGGACTCACCGGGAGCCCTAGCCCGGCTCCACGAGGCGCTCGAGCAGCGCCCGCGCCGCCCGCGCGCGATGGCTCTGGGCGTTCTTGTCGGCCTCGCTCATCTGGGCGACGGCGAGGCGCTGCCCGGTGGGCACGAACAGTGGGTCGTAGCCGAACCCGCCGGCGCCCCGCGGCGCCGCGGCGATGACGCCCGGCCACTCGCCGCGCACCGCCTGAGCCGCCCCGGCGCCGGCGGTCACGAAGGCGATGACGCAGACGAAGCGGGCCGCACGATCGTGCTCGCCGGGCAGGGCGTTGAGCTCGGTCAGCAGGCGGACGTTGTTGGCGACGTCGTCGCCCTCGCGACCCGCGTAGCGCGCCGAGATCACGCCGGGCGCGCCGCCCAGCGCCGCGACCTCGATGCCGGAGTCGTCGGCGATGACGATGGCGGGCGGAGAGTCGGGGACGGCGCCGGACGGTCCGCTGGACCGCCCGGCGCCGGCGGTGAGTTCGCGAGCCAAGGCTTCAGCCTTGGCCCGCGCATTGGCCTCGAACGAGCTGACGCCTTCGGGCGGCAGCTCGATGCCCTCGGGCATGGGCTCGACCTCGTGCGGCGCCAGGATCGCCCTGTACTCGTCGAGCTTGTGGGCGTTGCGGCTGGCCAGCACGAAGCGCATCAGGAGGCGATCTCCTCAGCGGGCCCGGAGCGCGGCGTCGTGTCCGGCGGCGCCGCGCCAGCGCCGGCGATCGTCGCCTGCTGCACCGCGGCGATGTGAGCCACGCCGCCGGCGGCCAGATCGAGCAACCGGTCGAGCGTCTGCCGGGGGAACGGCTCGCCCTCGGCGGTGGCCTGCACCTCGACGAGGCGGCCCTCCCCGGTCATGACGACGTTCATGTCGAGCGACGCCGCCGCGTCTTCTTCGTACTCCAGGTCGAGCCGCGGCTCGCCGTCGACCACGCCCACCGAGACCGCGGCCACGTCTTCGAACAGCGGCAGCCGTGACCAGCGGGCGGCGACGCGCAGCTTCTCGAGAGCGATCACCAGCGCTACGTAGGCGCCCGAGACGGCCGCGGTGCGCGTGCCGCCGTCGGCCTGCAGCACGTCGCAGTCGATGTAAAGGGTGCGCTCGCCGATCGAGCCGAGGTCGACCACCGCCCGCAGGCTGCGGCCGATGAGCCGCTGGATCTCCTGGGTGCGGCCGGCCTGCTTGCCGCGCACCGCCTCGCGCGGCGTGCGGTCGGCGGTCGCCGCCGGCAGCATGCTGTACTCGGCGGTCAGCCAGCCGGCGCCGCTGCCGCGCCGCCAGCCGGGCACGCCGTCGACCGACTTGGCCGTGCACAGCACGTGGGTGTCGCCGAGGCGCACCAGCACGGAGCCGTCGGCGAACTTCGCCACGTCGCGCTCCATGGACAGGGGCCGTAGCTCATCGGGTCGTCGACCGAGTCTCACGATGGTCACCTCTTCTTCTGATCGAGTACCGCCGGCTCGCCGCGTCGCGGCCGCCCGGGAAGGCCGAGCAGGGCGCCGTGCGAGCGGATCACGCGCAGCACGAGCAGCCCGCCGCTGAACAGCACGACCGCCTCGCCGAGCGCCACGAAGCCGACACTGGGCCAGAACGGCAGGTGCAGGATCAGCGCGAGCTCGGCGCCGACGCCGAGTCCGTTGACGACCACCGGCGCCGCCAAGGCTACCACGCGCAGGCCGATCCACCACATGAGCAGGGCGGCCGTCAGGGTGAGCAACGAGCCGATGACGACGTCGGGCAGGCCCATGGTGCTCGTCAGGCCGTTGGCGATCGCCGTACCGAGCGTCAGCCCGACGACGGCGGCGGGATCGACGCAGGCAAACGGCAACAGCGCCTCGGAGATGCGGAACTGGATCTGGCCCGACGCCAGCCCGAACGCCCCGGAGACCAGCGTCAGGACGACGTAGGCGGCGGCGTAGGCGCTACCGCGGGCGAGCAGGCGTGTGGTCACCGTCGACCAGCGCCGCCAGGCGCTCGAGCGCCACCTGCTCGACGTCGTCGAGCGGCATCTGCAGGAACCGGGCGCCCACGCTGCGAAACGCAGCGACCTCGCCGGTGCAGAAGAAGCGGTAGCAGCCCTCGCGCTCGGTGTGGCTGTCGATGCCCTGGCGCACGAGCACCTCTGCCACCTCGCGGGCGATCTCGGCCGCCGGGTTGACGAGGGTGACGTCGCGACCGAGGTGGCGCTGCAGCAGGGGAGCGATCAGCGGGTAGTGGGTGCAGCCCAGGATGACCACGTCGGGCCGCCGTTCCTTGAGCGGCGCCGTGAAGCGACGCACGGCGGCGACGATCTCGTGGCTGGCCACGTCGCCGTCCTGGATGAACGCGGCGAGACCCGGACAGGCCTGCTGGATGACCTCGGCGCCGTGGTCGAGCTCGCCGATGGCGCGCACGTAGCTGCCGCTGGCCACGGTCGCCTCGGTGGCCAGCACGCCGATGCGCCGGTAGCGCGAGGTCTGCACGGCGGCCCGCGCGCCGGGCAGAACGACGCCGATGATCGGCGTCGAGAACTGCTCCTGGAGCGCCGGCAGCGCCGCCGCCGTGGCCGAGTAGCAGGCGACCACCAGCAGCTTGACACCCGTGTCGTCGAGGAACGTGGCGATCTGGCGGGCAAACAGGCGCAGCTCGTCCTGGGTCTTGGGGCCATACGGAAAGCGCGCCGTGTCGCCCAGGTAGACGAAATCTTCGTTGGGCATGGCGACCAGGCACTCGTGCAGCACCGTGAGGCCGCCGATGCCCGAGTCGAACATGCCGATCGGCCGGGCGCGCAGGCCGGCGGGGCTGTCGGCGGAGCCTTGGGAGAGACTGCCGGCGGGCCGCTCGATGGGATTGTCGGCGGGGTAGTCGGTGGGATTGTCGGTGGGCGGGTGTGTCACCACGTCGGCTCCTCGGCGTGCGGAAAGTCCGCGGAAGTATACCCCATGAGGTCGCGGCCCCGTGCCCGGCGGGCGCCGGGCGGGGCTCGCCCGGCGCCCGCCGGGTGGACGATTGTCAAGCCGCGACCCCCCGCCGCCGATACAGACGCTGAAGGCCGCCGGCGCAAAGCTGCGGGGTGCGGTCCGGTCGAAAGACGAAGGCTTGGCGACATGGGCGACTGCGACATCGAACGGTTCATCTTCCCCGACGGCACCGAACGCGACCTGCTGGTCTTCGAACACGAGCCGGCCGCCCCTTGCCCGGCCGCGACGCCCGCCGCTGCGACGCCGCGCGAGACCCACGTCTGCCCGCTGTGCCGCTCGCCGCTCGTGCACCCGACCGAGTGGCAGCGCGTGGGCATCGCCAGCTGGCGCATCACGCTGCGCTGCCCGAACTGCGAGACCGTGCGCACCACCACGCTCAACCGCGAACAGGTCGAGCAGCTCAACCGCGTGCTCTACGAGGGCACCGAGTATCTCGCCCGCCAGGCCGACCAGCTCGTCCGACGTCACTTCGAGGAGGAGACCGCGAAGTTCGTGGCCGCCCTCGACGCCGACCTCATCCTGCCGATCGACTTCTGACCCGCCCCGACTAACCCCGCACCGGCGACGCCGTGCGGTTGGCCAGAAACACGCCGGCCAGCACAACGACCGCCGCCAGCGCCTGCCCCACCGTGAACCTCTCTCCCAGAACGACGAAGGCCGCCACGACGGCGACCACCGGGATGACGTTGGTGAACGCCGCCGCCTGGGCGGCGGCCACGAACCGCAGACCGTAGTTCAGCAGCAGGTAGGCCACGACCGACCCGAGCAACGCCAGGTAGAGGACCGCCGACACGGCGGCGGCCGTGGGCGTCCTGACGCCCACGGCCGCCGCCTCGACGAGCGCCAGGGGCGCCATGAACAGCGCCCCGAACAGGTTCTGGAAGGTCGTCACGAACAGTGCCGAGCGCGTGACCAGCAGACGTCGCGCCATGACCGTGTACACGGCGCCCGCCAGCGAGGCCGCCAGCACCAGCAGGTCGCCGCCCAGCGACGTGCCCTCCACTCCCCGCGCCCCGAGCTCGACCAGTGCCACGACACCGGCAAACGACAGCGCGACGCCCAGCCACTGACCGCCCGATGTGTGCTCGCGCGTCGTGACGGCGTTGACGATGAGCACAAAGATCGGCACGGTGGCGATCAGGATGGCGGCGTCGCTGGCGCTCGTGTGAGCGATGCCGACGTTCTCGAAGGCGAAGTAGACCGTCAGCGAGACGAAACCCAGCGCGGCGAGACGGCCGAGCTCGCGGCGCGTCACCGCCTCGCGCTCGCTGCGCCGGCGCCACACGAGCCACAGGATCGCGCCGGCCACGACGAACCGCACGAAGGCGATCAGCAGCGGCTCGAAGCCGCGCAGGGCCACCTTGGTGGCCACGAACGTCCCGCCGAAGGCGATCGTCATGACGACGAGGCGGCGTAGGCTCTGAGCGGAGGGCGCGGTTCGGGCGGGCCGTTCACCCTCGCACTCTACTTCAGGCGCCCCTGGCAGACGAACTCCCGGCCCGCGCACCGGCAGGTACGCCGGCCCAAGACAAAGGCGACCTCGCAATACGCCAGGTCGCCAGCCCGGGCTTCGAGGTCGTGGTGCACCTCCGTGGACAACTCTCGAACCTTCGCCACGAACTGAGGTCGCTGTTTGACGCCATGTAGCCCGTATCTCGGGAACTGAGTCGCCCGCTCGGAGCCCGCGTGCCAGCTTGACGACGTCCGACAGTTCCCGGGGACCGCTTGTCGACTTCTCATTCGGCATGGTCGTAGCCTCATCGGGGTAGGAGTCGGCCAACATTCCCAACCTCGTGAGGCAGCCGTCGCCAGCCACCTGACAAGACTGTTCGAGTGCAAGTGGAAGGCCCTCGAGGTCCCGCTGGGCGTGAGTGTCGCCGCCGCCTTGGTGGCGCTGTTCTTCGTCCTCAGCGCGCTGCACTGGCAGCATTACTGGCTGAGCGCCACATTCGGTGTGGTGTTCGTGGTCATCAGGGTCACAGGCGGCCGGTATGAGCATCGGGGTCGAGACATGGTGTTCCTGGAGGTGGCGGGCGCGCTGCTCACGGCCCTCGCCTTCTTCCTCGGCACAGGGGGCTGGGGCCTCATCGTGCTGGCCGCCTTGGTCGTCACGCTGGCGGCCGGGCTGTCCTTGCGATTCGGGCTGCCCGTCTTGATCGTCGCGGTGTTCCTCAACATCTGGTTCATCGTCGCCCTCAGCCTGGCGGCCGGCTACCACACCAGTGGGGTCAAGACGAGCAGCTGGAAGCAGGCCTTGGCATGGCTCGTCGGGACCGCCCTCTGTCTGGCCGTCACCTTCGTCCTGCGACTGCTCCGCGCTCGGAAGCGGCCGCCCCAGCAAATCGCCGAGACCCCCGCGGCCACGAAGCCTATCGCGCTGACCCGCCCGGTCGTCCTTTTTGCTGCGGTCCGCGCCCTCACCGTGGCGGTCGCGGTGGCCATTCCCTTCGGCCTCAAGGTACCCCAGGCGTTCCTGATGCCGGTCGGCACGATCATCGCCCTGAAGCCGGACCTTGCGCAGTCCACCCTGCTGGCCGAGCAGCGCGTAGTCGGCACGCTGATCGGCGCCCTCGTGGCCGCCGTCTTTCTGCTGACGGTCGAAAGCAAGCACGTCCTCGTGGCGATCATCGTCGTCTTCTTTGCCTCTATGGCCTCGCTCTTCAAGGTCAACTACGCCCTGTTTTGCGCCGCGCTCGCCGGGGCCGTCCTTATTGCCCTGGACCTGCCGAACCCGACCAACTTCAGCGCCGAGGGACGGCGGGTGCTCTACACGCTCGCCGGCGTGGCCCTCGCCGTGATTGTCTCCCTGCTCCTGGGCCTGCTGAAAGAGCGCAGTGCCAGAGCCGCGCCAGCGGCAAGCTGAGTTGGTACGAAGCCGAGTCGTGCACGTGTGCGGGGCTCGTGAGCGACCGGGTAGGCGACCGGACTACAGAACCCTGTCCTAAGCAGGAGACACGTTGTACTAGTGACAACGTTTGGTGCACCTTAGTGGACAACTCTCGAACCTGCGCCACGAACTGAGGTCGCTGTTCGACGCACTGTAGCGCGAACGTCAGAGGATGAAGCCGCCCGCTCGCAGCCCATCTGCGAACTTGATACTGCCTCCAACACGACGCGCGACGAGCCTCGGTGACCTCGCCAGACAGTCACGAACTCGCGCACCGAAGTGCACCGTCTCGCCCTGCGGCGTCCTTCAGGCTGGTCGCGAGCACGAGAGCGCGGGCACCGGGGCCTGGCTCTTCCCTCGTGACGACACGGGAAAGGCCACCTCGAGTCGCAGGCCTCCGCCCGATCGCGGCTCGACGACGATGGTCGCGCCGTGGGCATCCGCGACGGCGCGAACGATCGACAGACCGAGCCCGTTTCCGTCATTGCTCCGCGTGCGATCTGCGCCCGCTTTGCGGAAGGGCTCGAAGAGTCGCTCGATATCTTCAGGTGGCACGACCGGGCCCGTGTTGACTACGCGGAGGACCGCGGAGCCCGCGCGCGTCGCGGTCGCAATGTCGACCTGGCCGTTGTCGACGTTGTGACGGATGGCGTTGTCGACGAGGTTCGCGATGAGGCTCTCCACGAGTCCCGGGTCGCCGGCTCCGGGGGCGGCGGCGAACGTCGTCTCGACACGGATGCCGCGCCGATCGGCCTCCAGCCGGCGCACGAGGACCGCTTTCTCGGCGACCGTGGCAAGATCGAAGTCGTGCCACTGCTCGATCCCTCGCTCACTTCTCGCCAACGTGAGCAGCGCGTCGATCAGACGTTCCTGCAGCCCGCCCAACGCCAGCAGCTCCTCGCCGGTCGCTCGCCACGCCTCGACATCTGCATCCGGATCGGCGAGGGCTACCTGAAGCAAGCTCCGCTCGGCGGTGAGCGGGGTGCGCAGTTCATGCGAGGCGTTGGCCACGAAGCGCCGTTGCGACTCGAACGAGGCCTCCAGGCGTGCGAACAAGTCGTCGAGGGTGCCTCCGAGCTCCTTCAATTCATCGTCGGGGCCCTCGATGTTCAGGCGTTCGTGGAGATTGGACGCGGAGATGGCCCTGGCCGTCGACGTGATCTTGCGCAGGGCCCGCAGCAGCCGACCGGCGATCAGCCAGCCGAGGCCGAGTGCCAGCACGACAGCCACCGCGAGCACGAGCGCAAAGAGGATGTCCACATGATGGCCGTTGCCGGCGGCCTGGGCCTGGGCCTTGGCGACCGCACTCGCGGGAGACCCGGGCGCGGCTTTGGAGCTGGTTCCATAGAGCAGGCCCCAGATGCCGAGCACGGCGACGAGGAGGACGACCACGACGCCGCCGTAGAGCAGCGTGAGCTGCAGGCGCAGCGTGCGTCGGGGCAGGTGGAAGCGCGCCGTCGCTTTGCGGGGCAGGTCCATCACGCACCTCCGATGCGGTAGCCGCCCTCGCGGACGGTCTCGATGACGGGCGGCTCGCCGAGCTTGGCGCGCAGGCGGCGGATCGTCGTCTTGACCGCCGTCGTGAACGGGTCGGCGGCCTCGTCCCACACGCGCTCGAGCAACTCCTCGGACGAGACCACCCTGCCATCGGCGGCGAGCAGACACTCGAGCACGCCGAACTCTTTCGGGCTGAGGTCGAGGCGCCGGCCGGCGCGCGACGCCGTGCGGCGGGCGGGGTCGAGGCTCAGGTCGGCACCGGCGAGCGTCGGCGCCAGCGGCGGCGTGGAACGCCGAGCGAGGGCGCGGATGCGGGCCACCAGCTCGGCGAAGTCGAAGGGCTTAGGCAGATAGTCGTCGGCGCCGAGGCCGAGGCCGTCCACGCGCTCTTCGACGGCGCCGGCTGCGGTCAGCATCAGGATCCGGGTCTCGGAGTGCTCTGCCGCGAGCCTGCGGCAGACCTCATCGCCGGAGACCCCAGGCAGGTCGCGGTCCAGGACCACGACGTCGTAGCGGGTGACGGCCAGATGCTCGAGCGCGTCAAGGCCGTCCAGGACGACGTCGACCGCCATGCCCTCACGGCGCAGCCCGGTGCCGATCGTCCTGGCCAGGACCTCGAAGTCTTCGACGACCAGTACTCTCATGATCTTCTCGCGTTCTCCCTGTGCGCTGCGTCGCCCAGCTCGGGGCGCGGCCGGTGCGTGCAGGTCCCAAGATACCCGGTCCCAGGTGTCAGCACGGTGTCAGCCACCGACACCGTGCTGACACCGGCGGTGTCGTAGAAACGTAGAAGCGCTCTCGTAAGCCACCGAGCAAGGACGATCACATGAGCGACGAAGCAACCATCGAAGCGCGAGACCTGCATAAGCGCTTCGGTCAGACCGTGGCCTTGGACGGCCTCTCCTTCACGGTCAGCCCCGGTCAAGTCACCGGCTTTGTGGGCCCCAACGGCGCGGGCAAGTCCACAACCATGCGCGTGATCCTCGGCCTCGACGCGCCAGACGGGGGCAGTGCCCTGGTCGAGGGACGGCCGTACCACAGCCTGCGCCAACCCCTGAGGCACGTCGGCGCGCTGCTCGACGCCGGCGCACTGCACCCGGCCCGCAGCGGGCGCAACCACCTGCTCTGGCTGGCCCACTCCCAGGGCTGGTCGGCGCGACGGGTGGATGAGGTGATCGCCCAGGCCGGCCTGCAGAGCATGGCCCGCCGCAAGGCCGGCGGCTACTCGCTGGGCATGCGCCAGCGTCTCGGCCTGGCTGCCGCCCTGCTCGGCGACCCGCCGATCCTGTTGCTCGACGAGCCCTTCAACGGCCTCGACCCCGAGGGCATCGTCTGGATGCGCGGCTTCTTGGCCGAGCTCGCTGGCCAGGGGCGAGCCGTGTTCGTCTCCAGCCACCTGATGGGCGAGCTGCAGGATATGGCCGACCACCTCGTGATCATCGGCCGCGGCCGCCTCGTGGCCGACACCAGCGTGGCCGAGCTGGTGGCAAGCGCCTCTCGCGGCCTCGTCAGGCTGCGCACCGCCGAGCCCGCACGGGCCGCCACGGTGCTGGGTGAGGTGGGCGCCACCGTGGCGACCACGGCAGCCGACACGCTCACCATCTCGGGGCTCACCTCGGAGTGCGTCGTAGGTCTCCTCGGCCAGAGGGCGGTCGCCTTCTCCGAGGTCTCGGTGCATCGCGCCACCCTGGAGGAGGCCTACATGGAGCTCACCAGAGAGGCGGTTGAGTTTCGCGCCGCGGTAGCCGAGGAGGCGCCGCGATGAGTACCACACCGGCGCCCTACCGCTCCAACCTGCCGGCCGGCGGTGGCGGCTTTCTGCAGCTCCTGCACGCGGAGTGGACCAAGTTTCGCACAGTGCGCGGCTGGATGGTCGCCCTGGTCGTCGCCGGGCTACTGGTCGTCCTGATGGCATATCTCGCCACGTTCCACCATCAGAACTTCGTCCAGGCTGGGCCCGGTTCTCCGGTTGTTGTCGCCCATCCGTTCGTCCCCCTGGGGCCGAGCGGCGAGGCCGTGACCGACACCTTCTACTTCGTGCACCAGTCGCTCCAGGGCAACGGCAGCATCACCGTGCGCCTGAGCTCGCTGACGGGCTTGATCGAACAATCCAGCGGCAGTGGATCGCTCGGCCAGGGCCACTCGCAAGGCTCCTCCAGCCAGACCCAAGCGCGCCCCGGCCTTGTTCCCTGGGCGAAGGCCGGGATCATCGTCAAGGACAGCACGAGGCAGGGCTCGGCCTACGCAGCGCTCATGGTCACGGGCGCCCACGGTGTGCGCCTCCAGTACGACTACACGCACGACATCGCCGGCCCGCCAGCGGCCGTCTCGACAGCGTCCGCGCGCTGGCTGCGACTGAGCCGCTTCGGCGATGTGCTGAGCGGCTCTGAGTCGACCGATGGTGCGCACTGGACCACGGTCGGCAGCATCCGCCTCGCAGGATTGCCGCAGACAGTACAGGCGGGACTGTTCGTCACCTCGCCGCCGCTCGTCC
>Ga0182027_10005297_pt1 | contig 19651 bp, 15 predicted proteins | sample 712E1DmetaG_FD_121300 | JGI IMG/M metagenome (GOLD analysis project Ga0182027, IMG submission 121300) | Permafrost microbial communities from Stordalen Mire, Sweden - 712E1D metaG (Illumina Assembly) | ecosystem: Environmental > Terrestrial > Soil > Wetlands > Permafrost | place: Sweden...
AACGGGCTGACCGTGGCTCTCAGCTCGAGCGGCACCCTGTCCGCCACCTACATCTCCTCGGCCGGGGCCACGACCGATCTGGTGTTCGATGTGACCGGCTACTTCACACCGTGACGGGGCGCCGGGCGGGAGGGAAAACTGGCAGATCGCGGCTGCTGAGCCGCTCCTTCAACGTCGCCAGGGTTACAGTTTCACGGTCCCGATGAGTGGTGACCGGTTTCGGATCTAGAAGAAGTCGAAAGCGGCTCAATGACCCGCCGACGAGGGGACTGGACGAATATCGGGAAAGGGGTGTTCTCGGCCGGATTTGGGACCATTTGGACTACTGCTGACAGGCGTTGGGACCGGCGGCGGACTTGACGTTGACGAGAGAGGTCGAGTAGCATCGACACGCTCGTCCGGATACCGATACCGGCGTTCCACGATGAGTACAGGCGAACTGGGGAGACTCGTCTTGGCCCAGCCTGCCGACCACGAAGGCGACGGCACGAATGGCGCGTAGTTGCGCAATTCGCCGAACGCGGAGTAGGAGTGAGGTTAGATGACGTCAATCTCAGAAGGGTCGCGAACGGGTCGCTCACGAAGACCCCTCGCCTTCATCGGGGCGGTAGGCTTGGCCACGATTATGGCCGTCAGCCTGCTGCCGGGAGCGGTGCTTGCTGCCGTCCCCCAGAATCTTGCACTAGCCCCGACCCCCGTATCGATCACCGCCGGCACAAGTCAGACCTGGGTGGTCACTGTGGGTGGCGTGAGCAACTCCACCTTCACGGCAGACACCACGCTGGCGATCGTGTCCGATGGTACCGCGACCGCGCCAGTATTCGCGGGCACGAGTATCGCCTATCCGGTGAATTCTATGGTCCCTGGAGCCACTTGCAGCCTGGTGGCGCCGACGTGCACGGCAACATTGGCGGGCACATATCTCGTCACCGGCACAAATACACTCGATACCGATTCTGTACCTGACAGCACCTTCGTCGCTCATTTGACGGTAACAGCCGCCACGGCGACGTCGCTGACAGTCGCGGGTCTCACGTCGCCCGTGACCTCGCCTGCGGCTGACGCCGGTACAGTCACGGCTTCTGACCAGTACGGCAACGTCGTCAAGACATTCGTCGGTTCGGTCTACCTTAGTAGTTCTGACCCGAGCGCGACGTACAGCGTTCCCCTCACAGCCTTCGCCAACGGCGTGGCGCACTTCTCGATTAACTTCGTCACGTCGGGCACCCAGTCGGTCACCGCGATCGACTCCATTAGCGGAATAAGCGGGACTCAGTCTGGAATCGTAGTAAACGGAACCGCAGCGCTCGGATCCACCTACCACCCCCTCCCCGCACCGGTTCGCATCCTCGACACCCGTTACTACGTGGGCCTATACGGCAGGCTGTCTGCGAACGTGCCGATCACGTTCGCGGTCGCCGGTGTTGGTGGCGTTCCGGCGGAGACGACCCTAACTAATGTCACGGCAGTCACGGGTAACCTCACCGTGGCCACTCCGTCTGGCGGCTGGGCGGTCTACCTTGGACCCGCGCCGGTCGTGAGTCCAACGACGTCTACGATAAACTTCGTCGCGGGACAGACCACGTCCAACGGCGTGACGGTCGCGCTGAGTTCTGACGGCAACGGTACCCTGAGCGCGACTTATATCGCTAGCCCCGGCAGCACGACCGACCTCGTCTTCGACGTGACCGGCTACTTCACCAACGTTGGGACCGCCGGCGATTATTACACTCCGATTGCGCCGACTCGTGCGGTCGACACCCGTACCACGGGTGCTCCCCTTCTCAACACGGCCGTGCCGCTCGTCGCCAACATGCCCGTTTGTTGGTCCATGAACAGCCTCACCGGCGGCGTCGCAGCCGCGGCCGTGACGGGCAACGTCACGGTCACCGATGCGACCAGCGGCTGGGCGATCGCCCTTGGGCCCACAAATGCCGCCCCCACCACCTCGACACTCAACTTCACCGGTGGTAGAACCGTGGCCAACGGCGTGACCGTGGCGCTCGGTACTGGTACTGGCGCCCAGACCGGCGCGATGTGCGCGACCTTCATCTCGACGCCCGGCAACACGGCTGACCTCGTCTTCGATCTCACCGGTTCCTACAAGGTCGGCGTGGCGGAGATGTATTGGCCAATCACTCCACTTCGTATCGTCGACTCCCGGTACGCCATCGGCGTTTCCTCGAGTCTGTCCGCCAACACGCCCCGGACCTTCCAGGTCGGTAATGTTGGTACGATCAGCGCGACCGCCAAGGCCATCACAGGCAATCTCACCATGGTCAATGAGACCAGCGGCTGGGCGGCCTTCCTCGGGCCCAACCCGGTGGTGAGCCCTGCGAGTTCGACGGTCAACTTCTCAGCGGGTCAGATCATCAGCAACGGTGTGACGGTCCAGCTTTCCGCGCTCTACTACCTGAGCGCGACCTACATCTCCGCTGCGGGCAACAAGACCGATATGGTTCTTGATGTGAGCGGCTACTTCCAGTAGAACTGACTCCGATGGCCATGCCGTTAGCCTGACGGCATCCGCCTGAGGAGCCAGGACCCGGTCGCCAATTCGATCGGATCACCGGTCCGGCGGCGCGAGGGGTATCCCTCCAGCCGCCGGATTGGCGTTTAAGCTGCCAATTGGCGCGGGACGTGGCCTGGCGCTATGTTTCGAATCCAACGGGGCTCGTCTACCGCCTGGAGCGGGCGCTCGCCGCTCTCGGCCACGGCTTCCTGTAGAGTCCAGCTAGAGCGGCTGATGGAGAAGGCCTTGTCGAAGTCGCCAAGTCTTCGTGAGCGCGTGGTCCGGCGGTCGCGGACCGTCGGGCAGCTTGGAGGAACCAGGGTTGGTCGGGACATCGAGAGTGACGCGACGGATCGCGGCGGCCGTCGTGCTGGCCGCCTTCGCAGCCCCCTTCTTGGGAACGGCGCCGTTGGTAGCCGCCTCGACCGGGGGGCTGGGTGGCAGCCTGCAGGCTGTTTGCCCTCTGGCAGCGCCCGGCACCGCTCAATGCCTGGCCCTGCTTCGCACGGACATAGCGGCGCGTCCTGCCTCGGCCATCTCGGCCGCCACGCCACCGTCCGGATACGGCCCGGCCGATCCTCAAAGCGCCTACGCCCTCCCGTCGGCGAGCGGGGGAGCCGGTCTGACGGTCGCCGTCGTCGACGCCTACGACCTGCCGACGGCCGAGTCCGTCCTCGGCGTCTACCGAAGCCAGTACGGGCTGCCCCCGTGCACGACTGCCAACGGCTGCTTCCGCAAGGTGGATCAGAACGGCGGTACCAGCTATCCGGCGGCCAACACAAGCTGGGGAGTCGAGATCGCGCTCGACATCGACATGGTTTCGGCCGCGTGTCCGAACTGCCACATCCTGCTCGTTGAGGCCAATAACACCGGCTTCTCCAACCTGGGTGTCGCGGTCAACACCGCCGTGTCGCTTGGCGCGGTCGCCGTCTCGAACAGCTACGGCGGACCCGAGTCGAGCGACGAGGCGAGCCTCGACGCTTACTACAATCACCCGGGCGTGGCGATCACCGCTGCTACCGGCGACTGTGGCTACGAGTGCACCGGCGTCTACAAGAGCAGCGATTACAACAGCGTCGAGTACCCGGCTGCTTCGCCGTACGTGATCGCCGTCGGGGGCACGAGCCTGGCGCGCGACTCGAGCGCACGCGGCTGGACCGAGTCGGCCTGGGCCGACGCCGATGGGGCCACCGGCAGCGGCTGCTCCCGCTATGAGCCCAAGCCCTCATGGCAGCATGATACCGGCTGCGCGATGCGAACCGAGGCCGACGTTTCCGCCGTGGCAGCGCTTCCCGGCGTGGCAGTCTTCGACAGCGGCAACGGCGGCTGGCAGGTCTCGGGCGGCACCAGCGCCGGGGCGGCGATCATCGCCGCCGCCTTTGCCCTGGCCGGCCGTCCCGCGGCCGGAACCTATCCGGCGAGCTACCTCTACGCCGATCCGGCCGGCCTCAACGACGTCGTCGGCGGCAACAACGACGTCACCTATCACAGCTGCACCATCACCTACCTCTGCAACGGCGTAGCCGGTTACGACGGCCCGACGGGGCTGGGCACGCCGAACGGCGTCGGTGCCTTCGCTGCGCCCGTGTCCACTCCGCAGCCTGCCTCGACTCCCGGCACCTACCACCCGATCACGCCCGTGCGCCTGCTCGACACTCGTTCGGGTAACGGCCTGTCGGGCAGGATCTCGGCCAACACGCCGGCCACGTTCCAGGTGAGCGGTCGTGGCGGCATTCCCGCTAACGCGACGGCAGTCACGGGCAACGTGACGGTCACGGGCCCGACGGCCGGCTGGGCCGTCTATCTCGGACCCGACCCGGTCTCGAGCCCCGCCAGCTCGACGCTCAACTTTCTCGCGGGCAGCACCGTGGCCAACGGCCTGACCGTGGCTTTGAGCGCGACCGGCACCTTGAGCGCCACCTACATGTCCATGGCCGGCAACACGACCGACCTTGTCTTCGACGCGACCGGCTACTTCACGCCCGATGCCAGCGGCGCCACCTACCACCCGGTGACCCCCGTGCGACTGCTCGACACCCGCTCCGGCAACGGCCTCTCGGCCTCCCTGTCCGCCAACACGCCGGCCACTTTCCAGGCGACTGGTCGCGGCGGCATCCCGGCCAACGCCACCGCCGTGACGGGCAACCTGACCGTGGTCGATGAGACGAGCTCCTGGGCGGTCTATCTCGGACCCACTCCCAACCCGAGCCCGACGAGCTCCACGATCAACTTCACGGCGGGCGACATCCTAGCCAACGGCGTTGATGTCGCCCTTGGCTCAGGTGGCACCCTCAGCGCCACCTACATCTCGAGCGCGGGCAACACGACCGATCTCGTCTTCGACGTGACCGGCTACTTCACCGCGGACACCAGCGGGGCGAAGTACGTGGCTATCACCCCCGCCCGCCTCCTCGACACCCGCTCGGGCAACGGCCTCTCGGGCAAGCTGTCGGCCAATACGCCCGCCACCTTCGCGGTGGGCGGTCGCGGCGGAGTTCCCACGGGTGCGACCGGCGTCACCGGCAACGTAACGGTCGTCAACTCGACGAGCTCCTGGGCGGTCTTCGTCGGACCGGCTCCGATCGCGAGCCCGACGAGCTCGACGATCAACTTCAACGCGGGTGACATCAAGGCCAACGGCCTGACCGTGGCTTTGAGCGCGACCGGCACCCTGAGCGCGACCTACATGTCCATGGCCGGCAACACGACCGATCTCGTCTTTGACGTCACCGGCTACTTCACGCCGTAGCGGGGCAGGGCAGTTCGCCCGAAAAGGAACCGGCTGACGCGCCCGGCCTCGACCGTGTGCTACCCATGACCAGACTTAGGGGTAAGTGGGCTTATGCCTAACTCCACTTGCCGGTAGCAGCGCATTGCGGCACCGGAGGCCGAGCTCGATCCTGGACCGCCTGCGACGCGTCCGAGAGCACGCTCGTCGGTTCCGGGCGGCGCGCACGCTTCGTCCAGGTCAACGACAGAGACCTCAGGCAGCCGTTCCAGGACGAACGTGAGGCCCTGGAGCCCGGGGAAAGACGCGGAGTCGCCTGGAGGTGGACCCCAACTCGGAGACTGGCCTAGAGTTGCGTACGGAATGTGCCCCGGAAGTGCCGCCATGACGACAACGAAACCCCTTGTCACTCGGTCCAACGACCGCGCGTGGGGAGAGTCGGTTTTCGCAGGTACGCGAGTCCCGGTGGACACGCTGTTCGAGTATCTCGAGGCCGGCGACACGCTGGACGAGTTCCTGAAGCAGTTTCCAACCGTCAGCCGCCGCCATGCGCTCGCGGTCCTCGAGCTGGCACGTCAGCGCGCGGTCAAGAAGCGGCCCCCGCATGAAAGTGTTGCTCGACGAGATGTTGCCCACCGGTGTGGTCGCACTGCTTCCCGGCCACGACGTGACAACCGTTCAGCAGGCCGGTTTCAAGGGGCTGGAGAACGGAGTTCTTATGCGTCGGGCCGCGGAGAGCGGCTACGCCGTGCTCTTGACGGCCGATCGGAACCTCCCGATCGCGGTTAGTGCCGGGTCGATGACCGTGGCGCGCCGATGCTACGATCCGAACATGGCGAAAGTCCGAACGACTCTGACGGTCGATGCCGAAGTCCTGCGGGCGGTCAAGATCAAGGCGGCGCGCGCCGGGAAGGGCGACAGCGAGGTAATCGAAGAGGCGCTTCGGCGCGACCTCGGACTCGATTTGCTCGGTCGGCTCTGGGACGCCGGCAGCCTTACCGAGGAAGAGGCCATGTCGCTCGCCGTGGAGGCGCAGCACTCGACTCGCGGCCCCCAGCCGTAGCGGTTGCGCGCGGTCCTCGACGCCTACGTTCTGATATCGGCTCTCCCGTCGAGGAACGGCTCTCCGGCGGCTCCCTCAGCCCCCGATCATCTCGCGGGCGGCCCACCAGGACGCCGTCTGCGCGATGCCGTCTCGGAGGCTGTAGCGCGGCCGCCAGCCCGTGCCAAGCAGCTGGGCGGGGTCGCCGGTGGCGGGCCACTCCATCGTCTCGGAATGGGCCAGGGCCCCGACCCGGAGCAGCTCCGCCCGGCCGGTCGCCTGGGCGATCTCCTCGAATACGTCCCTGAGCGTCGCCGGCGCCCCGGTGCAGACGTCCACGCGGCCGGCCAGGTCGCTCGAGGCGATCCGGCAGAGCGCGTCGGCCACGTCGGCGACGTGCATGTAGTCGCGCAGCTGCCGGCCATTCGTGACGTCGATCGGTTGCCCGCGCAGCAACGACCGGATGACCGTCGGGACCACGCGCCGCTCGTCCTCCCAGGGCCCGTAGAGGTAGTGGATGTGGGCGCAGGCGGCGGTCATCGAGCGGTAGGTGAAGCCGGCGGCGAGTTCGTGCTGGGCCGCCTTGGCTGCCGCGTAGATGGTCGGCTCGGCCGTGGCCAGGTTCTCCAGGCCAGTTCCGGCCACCACGACCCGGCGGCAGGCGCCGCCGTCGGCCAGGGCCTCGAGCAGGTTGATCCCGCCCCGCAGCGAGGCCAGGTTCTCCGGCACTGCCCGAAGGTAGGAGCGCGGTTCCGCGTACCAGGCCAGGTGGATCGTCGCCTCCGGCGCGATCGACCGCACCGCCTCGCGAGCCCAGGCCGCGTCGGCCAGGTCGCCTTCGCGCAGGTCCAGCCCGGCCGCAAGGTCGGCCAGGCGGTCCCGGGGCGCGCCCGGCAGGGTCAGGCCGACCACCTCGTCGCCGCCGTCGAGCAGGGCCCGGGCGACGTGCGCTCCGATGAAGCCGGTAGCTCCGGTCAGCAGGACGCGCATCAGTGCTGGCGGACTTCCCAGTCGTAGGGGATGTCGTTGTCGAACGGGTCGAGCCGGATCGAGCGCCTGGGGTCGTGCGGGTGAGTGCAGCAGTTGGCGACGATCGCCATCTCGCCCCCCATGCCCTTGAAGCCGTTCCAGACGCCCGGCGGGATCTGGACCAGGCTGTAGTCGTCCGGGCCCAGAAAGATCTCCATGATCTCGCCCTTCGTCGCCGAGCCGTCCCGGTCGTCGAACAGGACGAGCTTGATTCGACCGTGGACGCAGGCGTAGTTGAGGGTCATCTCGGCGTGGCGGTGCCAGCCCTTGACGACCCCCGGGTAGATCGTCGAGAAGTAGATCTCGCCGAACTCGATGAAATGCGGATCCGTCCGCTTGAGCATGTGCATGACCGTCCCGCGCTCGTCCGGGATGCGCTTGAGGGGAACTACGACTACGCCATCGATCATCGTCACACCAACGTCAGTTTGGGACCGGGGATGATGAACTTGCCGCCGAGGCGCCGGTATTCGGCCTGCTGGGCCATGATCTCGTCGGCGAAGTTCCAGGCGAGAAGAAGGCACTCCTCCGGCTTGCGCGCGACCAGCTGTTCGGAGTCGACGATCGGGATGTGCACGCCGGGCATCAGGTGGCCCTGCTTGTGGGGGCTTCGATCGGCGACGAACGAAATCAGGTCCGGGCCTATCCCGAATGCGTTCAGCAGGACGGCGCCTTTCGCGGCCGCCCCGTAGGCGGCCACGGTGTGGCCCTGCGATCGGAGGTCGACAAGCAGGGCCCGAAGCTCCCGCCCGAGTGCCTCCACGCGGCCGGCGAAGTCGGCGTAGTAGGCGAGGTTGCCGAGCCCGGCGGCCGCCTCCCCGGCCAGCAGCGAGCGGACGGCCTCGCTCGGTTCGCCGGCACCGGAGCGCGTCGCGAAGACGCGCAGCGAGCCGCCGTGGACGGGGATGCGCTCCACGTCGACGACGCCGAGGCCGGCCCGTTCGAAGACCGTCGAGAGGGCCGTTAGGGAGTGGTAGAAGACGTGCTCGTGGTAGATCGTGTCGAACTCGAGCCGCTCCACCAGCTCGCGCAGGTACGGCGTCTCGATCACGGCGAGGCCGGACGGCTTGAGGATGCGTGCGATGCCCGCCACGAAGCCGTTGAGATCGGGGACGTGGGCGATGACGTTGTTGGCGTGGACGACGTCGGCGGTTCGGCCGCTCCGCGCCAGCTCGTCGGCCAGATCGCGAGTGAAGAACTCGGCCAGCGTGGGCACGCCGCGCGCCGTCGCGACCTCGGCGATGTTGCGGGCGGGATCTATGCCCAGGACCGGCACACCGGCCCCCGCGTAATGCTGGAGCAGGTAGCCGTCGTTGCTGGCCAGCTCGACCACCAGGCTCGACGGCCCGAGGTGCCGCGCGACGATCAGCCGGTCGGCAATCGCCCGGGCGTGTTCGACGAACTCGTCCGAGACCGACGAGAAGTACGTGTACTCCCGGAAGAGGAGTTCCGGCGCGACCGTCTCGGTGATCTGGACCAGCCAGCATGCGGGGCAGTACGCCAGCGCCAGCGGGTAGCGCGGTTCGGGGCGGGCGAGGTCCTCAGGCGCCAGGATCGCGTTGGCGAGGGGCATTTGCCCGAGGTCGAGGACGAGCGATAGACCGGATCTTCCGCAGCCGCGGCAGGCCGTCGCGTTCATGCGGTGGCCGCCAGGTAATTGCGATACCAGCCGATCGTCTCGCGCAGGCCTGATTCGATCGTCGCGCGCGGGCGCCAGCCCAGGACTCGCCGCGCCCTGGCCGCCGAGACGCGCTGCTCCGGAATCTCCTTGAGCGGCAGACCCAGCACGACCGGCTCGGCATCGGAGCCCATGAGCGCCAGTATCCGGCGCACGATCTCGATTACCGGCAGCCGGACGCCCGCGGCGAAGTTCAAGGCCGCTCCGGCGAGCTCGGGTCGGTCGCCGATTGCGTCGGCCAGCGCCACGACCCCGGCCGCGGCGTCCTTCACGTACAGGTAGTCGCGGACGAACGTGCCGTCGGAACGGACGACCGGAGCGGCCCCCTGGACGATCGAGCGGATCGTGCCGGGGACGATGCGGCTCCAGTTCAGGTCACCGCCTCCGTAGAGGTTGCCGCATCTCGTGATCGCCACGGGCAGGCCGTAGGTGTGGGCGTAGGTCGCGGCCAGCATGTCGGTAACGGCCTTGGAGACGTCGTAGGGGTGGCGGGCTCGAAGCGCCATGTCCTCGCGGTAGGGCCGCCCGGAGGCATCGCCGTACGCCTTGTCCGACGAAGCGACCACGATCCGGCGGATGGCAGAGCCGCTGCCTGCGGCAGAGCCGCTGCCTGCGGCAGAGCCGCTGCCTGCGGCAGAGCCGCTGCCTGCGACTCGGCACGCTTCGAGCACGCTCCAGCTTCCCTCGATGTTGTTGCTGAAGGTGTCGACCGGCTCTTCGATCGCAGGTCCCACCAGCGTCTGCGCAGCCAGGTGGATGACCGTGTCTATCCGGCGGCCGCCGATCAGGTCACGGAGCAGAGGCGTGTTTCGTATATCGCCGTCGATGCGCTCCATGCCCGCCGGCGGGATCGTGGCGCGCGGGCCATCCCAGGCCACGTCCAGGCCCAGGACCGAGGCGCCGGCATCGAGCAGCTCGCGCGCCACCCAACTGCCCAGCAGCCCCGCTGCGCCGGTTATCAGGACGGTCCGGCCGGACCAGTGGCCCCGACCCCCATCCGCTATCGCCACGTAGCCCACGGCGCCCTCTGAGCGGCCCACAGCGCACGCAAGTACCGGACGTCGCGCAATGTATCCATCGACTGCCAGAAGCCCTCGTGGCGGTAGGCTCCGAACCTGCCCTCGTCCGAGACCCTCTCGAGAACGTCGGCCTCCAGGCTCGTCTCGTCCCCGGCGATGTAGTCGAGCACGCCGGGCTCGAGGACCATGAACCCGCCGTTGATCCAGCCCTCGCCGATCTGCGGCTTCTCGATGAAGTGGGCGGAGCCGTCCGCCTCGAAGCTCAACCCGCCGAATCGCGAGGGGGGCCTGACGGCCGTGACGGTGACCAGCTTGCCCGAAGCGCGGTGGAACTCGACGAGATGCTGAAGGTTCACGTCGGAAACGCCGTCGCCGTAAGTCAGGAGGAATGGGCCGCCCGCGAGCAAGGTCCGGAGCCGCCCGACGCGACCGCCGGTGGCGGTGTCCAGGCCGGTATCCACGAGGTGGACGGTCCAGGCATCTCGCTCGGCCTCGTGGCGCTGGACCGCCCGGCTGCCGAGCTCAACGGTCATGTCGCCGTTGAGCGACAGGTACTCCACGAAGAACCGCTTCACGTCTTCGGCTCGGTAGCCCAACGCGATGGCGAACTCCCCGAACCCGTACTGCGCGTAGTGCTTCATGATGTGCCAGAGGATGGGCCTGCCGCCGATGTCGACCATCGGTTTGGGTCGCGCGTCCGTCTCTTCGGACAGGCGTGTACCCTGTCCTCCGGCAAGGATGACTACTCTCACGCCGGCAATTATGCCCGATCAGGGACCCTCGAGCGGCCGGTCGGTCGGGCCCCGTGGAGGTCTCGGTTGGACCAGCTCGCGCCACTCGTCACGATCGGCATGCCGACCTACAACGGCGCGCGGTGCCTGGCGCAGTCTCTCGACTCGCTGCTCGGCCAGGACTATCCGAACTTCGAGCTGGTGATCAGCGACAACTGCTCGACCGATGAGACGGAACGGATCGCCCGGTCCTACGCCGCCCGGGACCCCAGGGTCAGGTACGAGAGAAGCCCGGAGAACCGAGGGGCCGCTGCGAACTTCAATCGAGTCCTCGAGCTGGCCAGGGGGCCCTACTTCATGTGGGCGGCCGACCACGACCTGTGGGCTTCCACGTTCATGTCGCGGTGCGTGGCCCTCCTGGAGGCCCACCCGCAGTCGGTCCTGGCCTACCCCCAGACGACCCTGACGAGCATCGATGGCGACCCGCTCGAGCTGATGAACGACCGGATAGAGCTCACCGAGCGCTCGGCCATCGCCAGGTACAGGCGTCTCATCTGGAGCCTCCACGCTTGCAACATGGTCTACGGCGTGGGTCGTCTGCACGCCTTTCGCCGCGCTGGCGGTTTCGCCGACGTCTTCGGCCCGGACCTCCTGTTCCTGGCCAGGATGGTTCTCCAGGGTCCGGTCGAGAGGGTCGAGGAACCGCTGTACTTTCGCCGGCAGAACCGGGCCGAGGAGACCTTCGAAGAGGAGCAGGTCAGGATACTCATCGATCTCAACCCCGCGAATGCGCGGGATCGGAAGAAGCTGTCCTACGAGCAGCTGATGCGGCAGCTCAGGGACGCACACCTTCGGGCGGTGATGAGCGCGAAGGAGCTATCGGCGGTGGAGCGCCTCGAGGCGGCGGTAGCGACGCTGGCCTGCTACCGGCAGCGTTTCGGTGTTCGCTCGAGGTTCGCGAAGGCCCTGTCCCTCGCACTCCGCCTCAGTCCGCTTCGAAGTTGGATGCAACGTCCGTCTGCCGGCGTTTAGACATGGGCTGCGCGGACTCCAGCCGTCCTGCCGCCCCAGACGGCTCGCGGGGGCCCGTCCCGGGGTTCGTCAAGTAGGCCCTCCACGGCATGCCGCGCAGGATCTGCGCAATGCGCTCGGCGGCCTTGCCGTCCCAGAGAGGCGGCACGGTGTAAGCCTTCGGCGGGCCGGAAAGTGCCCTTTCCACGGCCATGACCGCGGCCTCGGGCTCGGCACCGACGAGCGTGTTCGTTCCCAGCTGGACCGTCACCGGCCGCTCGGTGCTGTCCCGAAGGGTCAGGCATGGGATCCCGAGGACGGTGGTCTCTTCCTGTATGCCACCCGAGTCGGTCAGGACCAGGCTCGAATCCGCTACCAGGCTGATGAATTCCACGTACGGGAGCGGCTCGACCACTTTCACGCCCGATCCGGCCAGGCGCCGATCCAGGCCCGCTCCGGCGAGTCGCGCCGCCGTTCTCGGGTGGGCCGGGAAGACGAGCGGGAGAACCGAGCCGATCCGCTCCAGCGCCGAAACCCAATCGTCCAACACACCCGCGTCGTCGACGTTCGACGGCCGGTGCAGCGTCACCACGCCGTACTGCCCGCGAGTCATGCCCAGCTCCGCTGCCATTCGGCGCCGGCGGATTCTTGGCAAGAGGGCGGTCAGAGTGTCGATCATCACGTTGCCGACCAGGAAGATCCGGCCGTCCTGCACGCCCTCCAGTCGAAGGTTGGCGACGCCGTCCTCCTCGGTCGCGAATAGGTAGGTAGATAGGGCGTCGGTGACGACGCGGTTGATCTCCTCCGGCATTCGCCGGTCGAAGCTGCGGAGCCCGGCCTCGACGTGGGCCACCGGAACGCCCGCTTTGGCTGCGACCAGCGTGGCTGCCAGCGTCGAGGTCACGTCACCGACCACCAGGACGAGATCTGGCCGGCGGTCGCTCAGCACCGTTTCGAGGGCGATCATCATGCGGCCCGTCTGGGAGCCCTGAGTGCCCGGCCCGATACCGAGATAGACGTCCGGTTCCGGCATCCCAAGCTGGCTGAAGAAGACATCGGACATCGCGATGTCGTAGTGCTGGCCGGTGTGGACGAGAGTGCAATCGAAGGGGTCGGCAGGCTGGCGGAGGGCGACCATCAGGGGCGCCATCTTCATGAAGTTCGGCCGCGCGCCGACGACGCACATGATCTTCCGTGGCATCGATCCATAGTAGCCGTCGTCAGTGGCCGTCGGCGGCGCGGGGCCTGTGAACGCGAGCTCCGGCGCGATCGGAGCACCTCTAGCTGCGAGATCGCCCCGGGTCGTCGATGGCCCTACCGGGGGCGGCGAAGAGGAACCCGCGATAGTCGGCCTGCTCGGGTGCGTTGGGCACGGTCGGGCGTTCCTGGATCAGGAACTCCCGCACCAGCCTCAGGCCGATATCGGCCGCGAAACCGAGGAACTCCTCCCGGTTGAGGAACCAGCCGGGGTACTCCGTGTCGTAGCCATGTCGGTAGGGGTGCTGAACGACGACGTACGATGGGACTCGCTCGACGAACGGCTGTCTCGTGACGTACAGGTACCCATCGCAAACGCCGGCAAGCCCGGCCAGGTCTCTCTTCCAGTCCTTCACGTACTGGAGCGAGCTGCTCGCCATCACGAGGTCATACCGACGCGAGAGAGCCGTTTCCTTGCTGTCGTGGAAGCTGACCTGCGGCAGGACGCTTCGGCCGCCCTGCGCAAGCGTCGGGAGGTCGAAGCAGGTGTAGTCCAACGTCAGTTCAGGCATCAACGCTCGGGCGTAGACGTAGTAGTGGCCGATTCCGCCGCCCCAGTCCAGCATCGACAACCGGGCCCGATCGGGGGCCGCTCGAGCCAGGACATACGCGAAGCTCATGACGGTGTTGTGGACGGCGTAATCGATCTCCGGGATGGCCGCCTCGTGCGAAAGCCCGAAGGGCCCGGTGCCTCCGACCGACTCGACAAATGCTTCCCATCGCGAAAGCTGCGTCGATACGACGGCTTCGGAGTCCCAGCCCCGTAGCCGCGTGCTCTCGTCGGGCCAGCCGCCCGGCAGGTACTCCCAATCGGGCGGATCGTATCGGCGGCGGCCACGGGTGGCCGATCGGATTGCCTTGACGACGATCGGCGGGAGAACGTTTCGCGCGATCGACCTGGCGGCTTGGAGCTGCGTTCGGCTCATGACGACTGTCAGCGACCCGGCACGGATGCGTCCATGGCTCGGCGGGTGCCGAGCGACCTGGCATAGTCGGCCGCCCGCTGCTCGGCAATTTGATGCCAGCTGAACCGCGTCTTCATCTTGAGGCTGCCAGCTTCGCCGAGCGGTCGGCGAGCCGACGCCTGCGCCAGGGACTCGATCCGTTCCGCCAGGTTCGTCGGATCGCCCTCGCGGTAGGTCAACCCGTTCCCCGTAACTCTCTCGAGGACGGTAATCCGGTCGCTCAGGATGATTGGCAGGCCGGCCGCCGCTGCGTCGAGCTGGCTCGTCGACTCTTGCCTTGGCCACACCCCGATGTCGGCCGCCCAGTAGTAGGGCGGGAGATCACGGGCCGGCACGAACGGGACCACCAGGCAGCCCGCGGAGTTTCGCAAGGCCTCGGCCTCGGCCGCCGTTCCTCCGCCGACGAACAGGGCCCTGAACCGCCCCTCCGCGTCGGTCAGATGGGCGATGGCATCGGCCAGGACTTGGGGACCCTTCGACGGTGAGAAGCGTCCCGTGTACAGGCACACGATGTCCTGGTCGTCATAGCCGAGCCGGGCGCGCAACTGGCGTCTGATCCCGATCTCCTGCGCCGACTCCGGAGGCCGGAAGAGCTCGGTATCGACACCGAGCGGGCATACCTCGATCTTCGACCTGTCTATCCCGTAAAGCCCGACGGCGACCTCGGCGGCATCCTCACTGATCGGGTAGCACTTCTCAGCCCGTCCGCTGATGAAGGCGCCAACGGTATCTCGGTACACCGCCCGGCGCAGGCGTCTCTTCCGGGAGACGGCTCGCCAGTCCGCTCCGAACACGGACGCGTGAACGTGCGACTCCAGGAACATCTTGTGGCGCAGCCGGGGCCGGGCAAGTGCAGCCTCGAGAGTACTCAAGTTGCAGACCTCGAACGTTTGTACGACCTCCGGCCGTATCGCTTTGAGGGCGCCGTAGAGGCCGCTGATCCGGAGCTTCCCTCGCCAGCGACCATGCGGGAGGCGATGCAGCGTATAGCCGTCGTGAGCCCAGACTCCCGTCGGCACGAGGGGAGGTCCGATGAACGGCTCGTACGTTGCCGCGTAGTCGGGCGAATCGAAGTAGACCTGGGCGTCGGTGGTGACGAGGTGGACGTCGTGGCCGAGCGACGCAAGGGCCTTGGGCAGGCAGTTCTCCGCGTATCCCATGCTCTCGGAGTACCAATCCGAGATGATGGCGATACGCACGGCTCAGCCCGGCCGTCGCTCGATCGAAAGTCGCGCGACCTCGCCCCACTCGACCGTGGCGCGGATCACCTGCCGGTGCCGCTCAAGACCGCGGGGACGGTCCGGGCGATGATCTTGAAGTCGAGCCAGAGCGACCAGCTGTCGATGTACTCCAGGTCCTGCTGCACCCAGTGGTCGAACTCCGGGCTGCGGCGCGCGCCGACCTGCCATAGGCCGGTCATTCCCGGCTTCATGGACAGCCGGCGGCGGTGCCAGGTGTCGTAGTTGGCGACCTCGCCCGGAAGAGGCGGGCGGGGGCCTACGAGACTCATCTGGCCTCGCAGCACGTTCCAGAACTGGGGCAGTTCATCGAGAGACAATCGCCGGAGAAAGCGACCGACGGACGTCGTCCGAGGGTCGTTTGCCAGCTTGAAAGCGTGCCCGTTGATCTCGTTCGATTTCAGGAGATCCGGGAGCTGCTCCTCCGCATCGAGACACATGCTCCTGAACTTGAGCACCATGATCGGCCGCCCGTGAAGGCCCACTCGCTCCTGGCGGAACAGGATCGGGCCCTTCGAGTCGAGCTTGATGGCGAGGGCCAGGAGGGCCATCAGCGGCGACAGAACGACCATCAGCACGGCGGCGCCGATGACGTCGATCAGCCGCTTGAGGGCCAGGCTCACGGCGCGATCCGGGCCGTTGGCCAGCGAGTAGACGCCGACGCCGTCGACGCTCTCGAGCTGGCTCATCGTGAGGACGCGCTCCACAGGGGCGACGGGGATCCGCACGACCTTGCCTTCCTGCTCGCAGATGTAGACCGCCTGCTCGATCAGCTCCTCCATCGAGAAGGGCAGGCAAATCGCCACCTCGTCCACGATCTGGCTGTGCAGAACGCCTTCCAGGTCGTCGATCGTGCCCAACAGGGGACGGTCGAGAACGACGTCGTCGTCCGACGTACCTGCCCCGAGGTGGCCGATCACGACCAGGCCCAGTTCGGCGTGGCTCTCGACGAGGTCGGCAAACGCCCTGGCGCGGGCGCTGGTGCCCAGCACGAGCATGTACCGGACGTTGCGCCCATGGTCGCGCGCAAGAACCAGGACCTGCCTCACCACGATCCGGATGCCGATGGCGGCGGCGGCCAGGGCTGGGAAGATCACGATCAGCAGCAGCCGGCTTACGTTCGGCAGTTTGAAGATGTACAGCATGCTCAGGGTCAGGGCCAGCTGAACCAGAGTTGCCCGGAGGACTATTGCTATGTCTCCGCGTCTGGTCCAGCGAGCCCGACTTCGATACAGGCCGTGGATCCACAGCACGGCGATCCACAGGCCGACGAAGACCGCCGCGGCAAGGCCGGGATCCGGCAGGGCGGCACTCACGTCGGACGCCCATCCGGACGTACCTGCGAATCGCAGGTTCGCCGCGCCCACCAGGACGGCCAGTGCGAGGACGGTGTCGGCGGCTGCGAGAGTCAAGCGAAGGGCCGCGCCGTAGCGGCGGATCATGTACCTTCCCCTTCCTCGATGAGCACTCGAGTGCACTCTGGCCCAGAAGCTGAGTATCCCTCTCATCCTCCGGAGGCGCAACCGCAGGCCCGCTTCACGGATGGCGCAGGGCCTCGGCCGGGACGCCCGCCCGCCTTTTGCGAGGGTCCCCTGGCGGCCGTTTCTCTCGCCGCGCCGTTCTTCTTCTTGTAGGCTGATCCCGCGCAACTTCCAGGCACCATGGAGCGAGACCTGATGACCTTCGCCATCGAACCGACAGCGCTCGACGAGGTCAAAATCGTGGCGCTCAAGCCCATCCGGGATGACCGTGGCTTCTTCATGGAGGTCTACCGGGCGGATCTCTTTGCCGGGCTCGGGCTGCCCGACCGGTTCGTCCAGCTCAACCACTCCCGGTCGGCCCGGAATGTCCTTCGCGGGCTCCATTTCCAGTGGGATCCGCCGATGGGCAAGCTGATGCGCGTCGTCGTCGGCCGGGCCTTCCTCGTGGCGGTCGACATCCGGGTCGGATCGCCGACACTGGGCCGCTGGGTCGGCCTGGAGGCGAGTGCCGAGGAGCCGCGCCAGCTGTGGGCTCCGGCCAGCTTCGCCCGCGGTTTCTGCGTGCTCTCGGATGTCGCGGAGATCGAGTACCTGACAACGGGTACCTACAACCGCGCCGCCGAGTCCGGGATCCGCTGGAACGATCCGGCCATCGGCATCGAGTGGCCAGTGGCCGCGCCGATCCTTTCGGCCAAGGATGCATCCGCCGGGGGCCTCGCCGAGTGGCTGGCCCGGCCGGAGGCCGCCAACTTCCGGTACAAGCCACAGGGGGCCGGGGCCAGGGGTGGGAGCGAGGGCGCCGCGACGTGACTGCCCGCTCGGACGTCGTCGTCGTAGGGGCGGGGATCGTCGGGCTCGCGACCGCGCGGGCCCTCCTGCGCGCGCGTCCCGGGCTGAAGATCGCGATCGTCGACAAGGAAGCCACGGTCGCCGCCCACCAGACCGGGCACAACTCCGGCGTCCTCCATGCCGGCGTCTACTACGCGCCGGGCTCGCGCAAGGCCCTCATGTGCCGGGCCGGCAAGGCCGAGCTCGAGGCGTTCGCGGCCGAGCACGCCATCCCATTCAGCCACTGCGGCAAGCTCATCGTGGCGGTGAACGAGAGCGAACGGCCGGCGCTGGCCGATCTGCTGGCCCGCGCCCGGGGCAACGGTGTCGTCGGCGCCGAGCTGGTGGGCCCGGGGCGGATCAGGGAGATCGAGCCTCACATCGCCGGGGTCGAGGGCCTGTGGTCGCCCGAGACCGGCGTCATCGACTTCCGGCAGGTGGCAGATGCTCTGGCCCGGGACATCGAGGCGGCCGGCGGTGAGATCCTCCTCGGCCGGCGGGTGACCGCCATCCGCGAGATGCCGGATGAGCGCGTCGTAGAGACCACCGGCGGGCCGATCGCGGCGCGCGACCTGATCGTTTGCGCCGGCCTGCAGGCCGATCGGCTGGCGGCGATGACCGGAACGCCCGGCCCCAGGATCGTTCCGTTCCGCGGCGACTACTACGTGCTCCGGCCCGAGGCTGCGGCGATGGTCCGCGCGCTGATCTACCCGGTCGCCGACCCGCGCTTTCCGTTTCTGGGCGTCCATTTCACCCGCCGCATCGACGGCGAGGTCTGGGCCGGTCCCAACGCCGTTCTCGCCTTCGCTCGCGAGGGCTACCGCCGCCGCGATATCAGCCCTGCCGACATGGTCCGGGTCCTGACCTATCGAGGGTTCCTGCGGGTCGCCGGGTCGTACATGTCGGTCGGTCTCGGGGAGATGTGGCGCGACTTCAACAAGCAAGCCTTCCTCGAAGCGCTGCGGCGGTTCATACCGGAGCTGACCTCCGCCGACCTGCTGCCGGGTCCGTCCGGGGTTCGGGCGCAGGCCATCGACATCCGAGGTCGGATGGTGGACGACTTCGCGGTCGGCGGGTCCGCCCACGTGCTGCACGTCCAGAACGCGCCATCTCCGGCTGCCACGGCGTCACTCGCAATCGGCAGCTGGCTGGCCGAGGCGGCAGCGGCGCGGTTCGGGCTGGCTTAGGTCGACGGCGACCAAGGCGCGCGTCTTCCTGGCATCCGCCGGCGGCGCCACCCTTCGCCCGCGGTTCCGTGTGATACATTCCGCCTCGACTTGGACACGGATGCGCCGACTGCGAGGGGTCGCGGGCGATCGCCCTCACTGGCCGCCCTGCTCTCCTTCTTGTGGCCCGGCCTTGGACAGCTCTACACCGGCAAGCGCCGCCTTGCGGCGATCTTCGCCGTCCCGGTGCTGCTCGTCCCGCTCCTCCTGGCGTATGAGTTGCGTCAGGGGGCGGTGGTCTTCATCGCCCGTTTCGCCGATCCTGCTTTCAGCCGCGCGGCGGCGGTCGTGGTGGTCTTGGTGGGCGCCTGGCAGCTCACAGCCGTCGTGCATGCCTTCGTCAGTGGCGAACGGCGCCGGACACGCCGAGTCGTTGACACGGCTGTACTCGCCGCGCTGGCCGTCGTCATCTTCACTGGCTATGCCGGGGCTGGCCTCCTCCTGGCGGTGACGTCCGACGCCGAGTCTCACGTCTTCAGCCCGATCAGCGCCTTCGTCGACCTGACCACCCCCAGCCCGAGTCCGAGTTCGTCCGATTTGCCGCTGTCCACGGCGACGCCGGCCCAGACGCCGTCGATAGACAGCCGTGTGACGATCCTGTTCACGGGCGTCGACGCTGCTGCAGGGCGGACCGAGACGCTGTACGACTCGATCATGGTCGTGAGCTACGACCCGAAGACCAACTCGATCGAGATGGTCAGCGTGCCGCGCGACAGCGCCAGCTTCCCGATGTACTTCGGCAACCACCCGGTGGTCCCGGTTACGACCAGGATCAACTCCCTGCCGACCTACGTTCACAACGGCTGGGTTCAGTCGCCGGACAGCCCGTACATGACCCTGGTCAAGGAGGTCAGCTACCTCGTCGGGATCCCGATCAACTACTACGCCGTCATGGACCTCGACGGG
>Ga0182027_10005300_pt1 | contig 19643 bp, 17 predicted proteins | sample 712E1DmetaG_FD_121300 | JGI IMG/M metagenome (GOLD analysis project Ga0182027, IMG submission 121300) | Permafrost microbial communities from Stordalen Mire, Sweden - 712E1D metaG (Illumina Assembly) | ecosystem: Environmental > Terrestrial > Soil > Wetlands > Permafrost | place: Sweden...
AACTGGCTGCCTATGGCAACCGCGGCATCGGCGGCCGACTCGTTCCAGGTGACCATCGGCTTCGTGCCGCCGCTGATCATTAAACGGTTGTCTTTTCGCGCACGGCCCCACCAGGCGCTCCACTCCGTCTCGGCAATAATACCCGAAAGCATATCGCGCAATTCGGCAAGCGCGAGGGAGTGTTTGACACTTGCGAATAAAAGACGCAGCAATTCCCCCGGATCCGACGCGGCCATGCTTGTAAGCGCTTCAAGGTGGTCAAGTTTTTGAGAAAGAAAATGCTCCTTGGACAGCGATTGCAGGAGCCTATGCGCCTCATCGATCTTCAGGGAAATCTGTTCCTTCCCTTCGAACTGTGACCTGACCACGCCTAAAGTGAAATTAACGTCCCTGATTCGCCCAAGACCTTTTTGCGGCATGTACACGGCCTGACCTTCATCGTATCTCAGCCACAATTCCAGCCGGCGCAGGGAATCAAGGTCTGTTTCCGGATCAAGCGCTTTGAATTGTTTGACGAGCACGTCGAAATGAGGGCTGCCTGCATAGAGGTTCCGCATATGGGCCACAAGCCCTTCCCGTGCGAGGCCGCAGCCGGGCCAGAATTCAAGCACAAGGCGAAAGAGTCTTATTTCGGCCAAAAGGTCCCCGCATGTCCTGAGGCAATCGAGATGGAGCTGGAGTATCGCCAATGCCCTGCCGGATTGCTGTCGCTTGACAAACGCACGATACGCGGGAAGGAAAAATTCAAGGTCGCCGGGAACGGCTTCCAAACGTTCCATCAGCAGGTTTTCGAGTTTTTCATAATCCGCGGCATCAAGGAGGTCCTGGTATGAAGCGGAAAGTTTTTGAGAAGCCTGTGGAGGCAAGAGCAGACCCGTTTCCCAAAGAGATGTTTGGGGTGTTCCCGCAACCGGTTCATGCAAAGGACTTTTTTTTTCATTCATATGAGCAAACGTATTCCGCAATGCCCGTATCCACTGCAATGTCAAAAGAGGAATTGCCCGGAACATCAAATGCGGACCCTACAGCATAGGATTTCCATAGCGACTGTCCCGCCAATTTAGTTTTGCATGAGCCCGAGATGATTTCCATGCGCTCGGGCGCGCCGGTATTAAACGTATAGCTGCCCGGATAAATAAGTCCTATCGTTTTTTTCTTCCCGTCTTTAAAATGCACCGTATGGCTCACTACTTTTCCGTCAAAATAAACATTTGCCTTACAGTCAACGCGTACATCATCAAACGTATGTGCCATTATCCAACTCCTTTCATGTACGAACATAAAATACTTAAAGCCGTCCTCTAAAATTTCCTCAGGCTTATCTGATTTTGTATAAAATCTGCCGAGCCGGGCAATCCAAGGTATTTAACAAGTTCAATGAAATACGCGTAGGCCTCCCGCCGGACAAACTCCGAATGTTCCCATTGACTGTTTATGTCATCAACAATCGCTTTCAGGGAATTCGTGTCGGACAAATTTACCTGAGGGCCGACCGCTGCGCCATTTTTCACAAAAAGAACGGAAGCCCCGTCGGCATACTGCAGATGCCATTCATCCGATTGATACAACCACTTTATTAATTTTAAATACATCGGGAAAATTGCCGATGGAAGAATTACCTGGGTCACACCAAACTTCCGGGCGACTTGGGGAAATAATTCAGGATCATCGCACAGCGTGAGATATTCCGCGAAAAACCGGGGAGGCCGGATAATAAGGCGCGTATCAATGAACACTCTTTTCTCCGGGTAAAGACGCCAAATCAAATAGCCTCCATACCTGATATCATTAAACATTTCCCCTGGAATCGGATGCTGTTTAAGGCCCTCTATGATTTTTTCCGGGAACCGGAATGGGGAAATCATTCTATGCGGCGGGAATGTGGCAATTATTTTTAAATGGTGATACGTGTCAAGGAACAAAACCGATAAAAATACGATGATCAAAACCCAGGAAATCCATATTTTAGTTTCTTTTCGCATCGTATTGCAAAAGTCCCCGAAATTGCCATAAGAAGCATTATACACCATAATGGGAATGGCGATTATTGCAAACAGCAGCACGTTTCGCATTGCGCTGCAGGCAAGCAATAGAAAACCGCCGAATAAAATAAGGTGCGCAAATCGCACTTTCTTTTTATTAACCCAAAACAATACGCCTGTGCAGATGGCAATGCAAAGCGCGGTTGAACGATAGATGGTATCGTGGCCGGTTAAAGAAAACAAGGGAATATTTTCGGAAATGTTCATTGAATAAATGTTGTTTGCGCCAGGGCTGATGCGACTGAAAAGTTTAAGGGGGAGCAGCAAGCCTGAAAGGCAATAGGGATTTAGGCAGCACGAAAGAATGCAAGCGCAAAAAACCATGCTCATGGCGATTGGTTTCTTGTTTTCATTCGACCATTGTTCACGTTTCCTGAACGAAGCCGAAGGGAACTCCCCTGCAACCCTGCTCACTTTGACTTCGCCCAGTGAGCGGTTCGGTGCCAATTGAACATTATGCCTTGCAAATACCCTTTTTCTCCAAGACGCTGCAAGTTCCTCCAACCAATAAGCGCCGATGATGAAAAGGCCGATCATATACAGACCCTGCGAATTCGTCCATATTATTTGTAAAGGCAGGCACCACCAGAGCGCGCGGTTTTTTCCCGTTCGGCGCGCATGCTCGAACAGGAAAACATAAAATGCCATGCATACAATGGTAATGAGCACGGGACGTACGTCAATCAGATACCGGACCTGAAAAAAGACTAACGGAGTGCAGGCGGCAGCGATCAAGGTGCTTCGTTTCGAGGGAAATGTCCTGCAGAGAAGAAAGGCGACAAGGCCTACAACGGTCAATTTAGAAACGAGCAATGCCTTTTCAGCGCCAACCACGTATAAACCATAAGCCAATAATTGAAAAAACCAATGCAGATCTATCCATCGGGCGGATGGGACGGTAAAGGAAAAAGGGTCAATGAAAAGAAAATGTTTCCGGGCCGCCATTTCCCTGCCTGCCGCCAGATGCCAGAAGATGTCCCCGTCCGTCAGCGGGAAGTAGGTAAAAAAAGCCGAGAACGCCGCGCAGCCGATTGCTAATAAAGCAAGGCCCAATGAAATATTTGAAGAGTTTTGGTTTTTCATCGGTTTATGGCCGCTAGCCCCGATAGCATCGTGGAATCAGCGGGGAAATAAACAAGTCCTTTTGAAAAAACTTCCCGCGCTTTGCCAAAATCCTTCAACGCCAGAAGCACCTCGCCGTAGTTAGCGGCAAGGCCGTTTAGATCTGGATAGGCATTAAAAAGAGTATCAAACAGCCGCTTTGATGCGGTAAGGTCGCCACTTTGCGCATAGGCAAACGCCAGGTTTCCTTTTGCCTCGACAAACGCCGGAACGCGGCGAATGCTTTCCCAAAAATACCCTTGAGCCAGGGAGTAATTCTTAAACTTTAAACATGAATTTCCGGCATTAAAGCATAATATACCTATAATTTCCTTATCCCCCAAATTCCTTAAATCATACCAGGGCTTATTTCCCGACAAATATTTTTGCCGATAATAGTCGTCGGGATGGTCAAACCCGGACTTATTCGGCTCAATATTAAAGCTGACATTTCCATCATCAAAACGACAGAAAAAATGTCCGGGCAACAGTACGCCATGGATTGGGCACTTGAGCTTTTCAGCAAGCATGAGAATGATGAGCGAAACACCTAAGCATGCCCCTTTTTTATGAGCACATACTAATTCCGGGAGCAGTGTTTCAATAAGCGTATCGCATGGATCAAACCCTATTTTCCATGTTTCATACACCACATTAATAATCGCATGGGCTCCATTAGACCCAGCCGCCTTATCGCCTAAAGCATTACGCAAGGAATCAGCTGCACTATCGATGAGCGCATAAAAAAGGCCATTTTCAATATTTATTCTATCCTTGGCAAGCGACAAAAGGCCTGCGGAAACACGGACGCAAGCCTCTTTCAGAGAAAGAGAATCCGGCAAATCTATCCTGGAGTCATTAACGGTTTCTTGTCCGTTTTTCGGATTGCTGACACATGCCGTAAAACAAAGCAGAAAGATCCCCGCGGTATACATAAATTTTTTCCGGGGAAATTTCATGGAGCGATTCCGGGTCATTTTTTGATGCGTGGAAAACATTTCGGAAGGCGCTGTGAAACCTTTGCGGGACAATACCCTAAATCTTCCGTCGCCGGACCGGGATCAAGGTTGGCGTCTTGGGTGATTCCGGCAATGACCTGCCATTTTAGCGGCGGGTTTTTCATTACCCGGGCCATTATTTGGGCGATGATCAAGCAAAGGCTGACGGGAAGCGAAACAATAGGCTTGGAGCCTTTATCGAGAAGCTCCAGGCAGAGTTCGCTGAATTGACGGATCGAAATGGCCTCCGCCCCGCTGAAATTATAGGTCTTTTTAAACGTTTTCTTCTTGCCAAGAAGGGCGACCAGGCCCGCGATGACGTCGCCAACGTATACTGGCCGTTTAAGCGCCCGACCGGAGCCGATGAAAGGCACAACTGGATATCTTTCTAAATAGTCAAGGTACATGTCGAACTCAAGGCCGCCGCGTTCCCCGTAAACCAGCGTCGGACGGATGATCGTATAGTTGAGTCCCGAATATTTTACGATTTCCTCGGCCTTTCGTTTTGACAATGAATACGGCGTTGGCGCCGGGTAGGTGACCGAAGCGGAAGAAACGTAAATAAAATGTTGCACGCCCGCCCAATGCGCCTCTTCCACGATATTGCGCGTGCCCTCCATATTAACGCGGTCAAATTCCCGTTCGTCGGCACACACAATGATCGCGGCCAGATGGTAGACCGTTTTTACGCCCTTGCAAATCCCGGCAAGGCTTACCTTTTTGGTGATGTCGGCATAGCATATATCTGCCGCCGCGTCGCTGATCCTTGAAACAAAAGGGTCACCGGGCGCAACGCAAACGCGAACAAGTTCTCCGCGATTGTGAAGCTCACTTACCAAGACGCTGCCCATTGCGCCGCTGCCGCCGGTCACCAGAATCATAAGCCTTTATACTTTCCGGAAAGATATTTTTTCATAACATTGATGACTCGGAAACCGTATGCTATGGAATTAACGCGAGAAATTTCATTGCCGTAGTGCGTAGCGATCGGTATTTCTCCTATGGAAAGTCCTTTCGCGCAACCGCATGCTATCACTTCCACATCAAAATCAAAACTGACGCTGAATTTTTCAAAGGGTAACGTATTCAAGGCTTTTTTACTGTAAAAAAGCATGCCGCTGTGATAATCGCTCATGGACAAACCGAACACTTTATTTTCAAAATAAGTAAGCGCCCTGTTCGCAACGTATTTATAATATGGCATACCACCCGAGAGCGCCGTGCCTGAAGCGATCCGGGAGCCTTGCATGATATCATACGATTTTGCTCGCATGGTTTCAAGAGCGCGAGGAAGGATTTCAGGAGGATATTGGCCGTCGGCATGAAGGCAAACGGCCGCGTTGCATAAATCATTTTTGCACCGTAATAATCCGGTGCAAACGGCCATCCCATAACCTATGTTTTTTTCAAAATGGACTGGTTTGATTTTAGGATTGGCCTGGGAAAGCTTATCGATGAGCGGGCCGGTTTTGTCGGAAGATCCATCGTTGATAACCCAACAGTTAACCACGTCACTCCAGATTTCATCGGGAATCCGTTTGAAAACCCCTTCAATATGATCCTGCGCATTATATGCAGGCATGACAATGGAAATCAACGCACGTCCTTCTATTAAACGCTCACTGAGCGAAGTCGAAGTGAGCGAATAAAATTAAGTGTTCCCTTGAGTCCCCTTCGACTTCGCTCAGGGAACATGAGTTAATGCCTTTTTCGCAATACATCCTTATATTCCGCTACATAAGCCCGAATCGTCCTGGTAAGGGCTTCATCGAGTCCGATGGACGGAGACCAACCTAAAAGGCTTTTCGCTTTTGAAATATCAGGAACGCGCCGATCGGAATCATCATAACCATTGCCGTAAAATTGTCCGGACGATACATCGACTATTTCAATTTTATGATTGCCGTTTTTGCCCGATATTTTTTTATAAATGGCAACCATACGGACGGCAAGCTGTGCAATGGAACATTCATTGCCGGGATTGCCCACATTGAAAATCTGCCCATCCGCCTTTCCCGGCTTTTGGATTATAGCCATGATCGCGTCGATCGCGTCGTCGATATAGGTAAAACAACGCCTGCTTTTTCCTCCGTCGACAAGTTTAAGCCGTTTTTTAAACAACAATGCCTCCATGAAACACGCGATAACGCGCGGAAGCCCAACGCCATCGACTCCCGGGATAAAATCCATATGCGATCCTATGAAATTAAAAGGCCTTACAATTGTATATTTCAGACCATTCTCCAGACCGTTGGCATAGATGACTCGTTCATGCAGTTGCTTTGCACATGCATAGGTCCATCGTTGTAAACCTATCGGCCCCAGCACGAACGGCGAGACGTCCTCTTTAAATGCCTCGACGGGGAAAGATGCGCCTTTTTCAGCATAGCTTGCCATAGTCCTGCCATAAACTTCACAGGTTGAAAAATGAATGAGCCTTTTTTTCATGGTTGTGCATAACGAAACAATTTCAAGAGGCTGGGTAAAATTATTTTCAATGACCCTCAGCGGGACCGTATTATACAGCGACGGATTACACATCGCCGCGAGGGAAATCACGACATCGCTCTTTTCAATGGACTCCTTGAGTTTTTTTGTCCGGTAAATATCGGACTTTACAAAGGTAAAATTCTCGTCGCCCAAATGGCCGGCTATTCTTGACGACGACAGGTCAATACCTATGACCTTGCAGGACGTGGTCGACAGAAGCCGATTTAAAAGATGCGATCCTATGAATCCGCCGCACCCGAGAACACAGAGCGTATTTTTGCCCATAATTGCCCTGTAAAATAATTAATAAAATTGTTTTTCTTCAGCAAAATCATGGAAATCATTTTTTCAGGAGAATCATATTTAAAAGTAAGTTATTTTACTACCACAATGGCAACACTCTTTCCATCCGGTAAATGCATCTCCTCGGCTTTTTCAAAAGGGGCGCGGACGTACGATCAAAACGCCTGGGTTCAACGCAGTATCCTTAAAAAAATTGCGGCAAAACTTCCCCGGAAAAACCTTCACGGCCCCTGGATCGACCTGGGAAGCGGCACGGGGCTGCTGGAAACAATGCTCATCGGACGGCAAAGAAAAGTCCCCATACTATGCGTTGACCTGGCACAAGAACCATTAAAAATGCTTGCAAAGCAAAACGATAGGCCCAACATTTGGCGCGTTCAGGCGGACATCGATAAGTTGCCGTTCAAGCCGGGAATATTTTCTTTAGCCGTTTTGTCCTCGGTGATCCAATGGCTGCCTGACCCTGCCGAGTCAATTGCACGCGCCGGTGCGTTGTTATCAAAAGAAGGCAGGCTCCTGTTTTCATATTTTTGCAAGGGGACTTTTACTGAATTGTTTGCCCTGAGGACGGAAAAAGGTCTTCCCTTGCCCATGACATTGTTAGCTGGGAATGTGATCAGGGGCCTCATTGAAAAAAGCGGACTAAAAATAATTGAACTCGAAATGTTTGCACAGAAAAGTTATTTTACAAGCGCCTGGGAAATTTTAAAAAATATAAGCGCTATCGGCGCAAGCGCGATTGCGGGCCCGAGACTTTCCAAACGCCAGCTTATGCTCTTGTGTGAAGAATATGAGAGCCGGTATAAAACCAAACGCGGAGTCCCCGTTTCTTATATGATTGCGCTTGGCGTTGCCGGAAAAGGACAACTGCATGGACTTTGACAAACTTAAAGGCTTTTTCATTACCGGCACCGACACCGGCATCGGCAAAACCTATACCTGCCGCGTTCTGGCCGACGCTCTGTCGAAGACCATGAAGGTGACCTATATCAAGCCGGTGCAAACCGGGTGCGCCCGCAATGAACAGGGAGAGCTAACGGCCCCTGATTTCGACATCATGCTCAAGGGCCCCATTCAATTTACCGGGTCCTATCATTCGCACGTTCCCTACCAATTCGAACCCGCCTGCTCACCGCACCTTGCCGCAAAACTTACTAATAAGGAAATTTCACTCGACCATATAGCCCAGTGCGTGCGGTGGGTCGGAAACGAAAACGGCAGGACAAAATTGGTATTGGTCGAAGGCGCCGGCGGCGTGCTCACCCCATTAAGCCCGACAACAACCATGCTCGATTTAATGGAGCGCCTTGGACTTCCGCTCGTCCTCACAACGTCCCCAAAACTCGGGACCTTAAACCATACCTTCCTGTCCGTCAATGCGATACGCCAAAGGGCAGTGGCCCTGGCGGGTGTCGTCATGAATAATTATTGCAACGCACCCGAAGATTTCATTTTTAAAGACAACGTGGAAACCCTTCGTAACGCAGTCAGGCCCGCGCCGTTTCTGGTGGTTCCCTTTGAAAACCGTCCCAAATGCCCGATCGAGGAATTCTGTCATGAGCTTACGGCCCGGTTTATTTGACCATATCTGGTTCCCCTTCGCCTGCTCCCGGGACCTTAGGGATTACCCACCAATTGTCATTGAGCGGGGAGAGGGTATTTACATTTATGATACCTGCGGCAACCGTTACCTGGACGCCATCGGCTCGTGGTGGGTAAGTATCCTCGGGCACAATCATCTGCGTATTTCACGCGCCGTCAGCGGTCAAATTAACAAATTAGAACACGTGCTTATGGCGGGTTTTATAGCCGAGCCGACACTCAGACTGTCCGGACTCCTGGCCGACATGGCCCCAAAAGGGCTTGACCGCATCTTCTATTCCGATAATGGCTCAACGTCAGTTGAGGTGGCCCTTAAAATGGCGATCCAATACTGGGCGAACAAAGGCGAAAACAAAAAAGAATTTGTATCGCTTACCGGCGGGTATCACGGCGACACGCTGGGCGCCATGTCCGTCGGCGGCATACCGTCGTACCATGACCTTTTCCATGACCGGTTCAAGAAACAGCTTTTTGTCAATTCTCCTTACTGCTATCGCTGTCCGTGCGGCCTGGACAATACTATCTGTGTTGCGCAGTGCATGGATTCTTTGGAAACGCTTTTAAACGCGCGGTCCGCTTCGATTGCCGCATGCATTGTAGAACCCATGGTACAAGCGGCCGTGGGCATGCGCGTTTATCCGGCAAAGGTCCTTACGCGTATTTCAGAGCTGTGCAAAATCCATGATGTCCTGCTCATTGCCGATGAAGTGGCCATGGGCTTCGGCAGGACAGGCAGACTTTTTGCCTGTGAACATGCCGGAATCGTTCCCGACATCATGTGCGTTGCCAAAGGACTTACCGGTGGTTATCTTCCCATGGCCGCCACGCTTACCAGCGAAGAAATTTACCGCGAATTCTGCGGGGATTATTCTTCGGGCCGTGAATTCCAGCACGGCCATACCTTTACCGGTAATCCATTGGCCGCCGCGGCCGCGTGCGAAACGTTGACCATACTTAAAGAAGAAAATATTCCCGATTCTCTTTCGGGGAAAATCGCCTTTTTTCAAAATGGCCTGCGTCATTTTAATAATTTCGATTGCGTGGGCGACGTGCGTTCCATCGGCATGGTAGGCGCCATCGAGCTCGTTAAAAACAATAAAACCAAAGAGAAACTCCAGCCTGAAAAGCGATTGCCTTTTCTCATTGCCCGTAAAGCATTGGAATACGGCCTTCTCATCCGGCCGCTGGGCGACGTGCTCTATTTCATTCCGGCGTATATTATAACTGAAGAGGAAATTGACTGGATGTTACATACTACGGAAAAAGCAATTAAGGATGTCGCCGTAACATTAAACCATTAACTTGACCTCTGCATTGAATATGAACAGCTCCCCTATCTACGATCGAATAAATAAATCGCTTTCCGACAAAAAACAGGCGAATCTTTTCCGGACAACGTCCCTGCCGTGCAAAACGCCGTTAATTGATGTATCAACCAATAGTTATCTTTCACTCCATGTCAATCCTGAAGTCGCACAGGCAGCACGCGCATTGACGCGCGACCATTTGTGCGGCAATCTTGCCTCCCGGATAATCAGCTCAAATTCATCCTTATATGACGAACTGGAATCAGAAATCGCCTCATGGGAAAATACCGAATCGGCCCTCCTCTTTAATTCAGGGTATTCAGCCAATATCGGCATTATTGCTTCGTTATGCAACCGCGATTCCGAAATATTTTCCGATAAGCTCAACCATGCCTCAATTATTGACGGCATCCAATTGTCCGGCGGCCGAATGGTCCGGTATCTTCATTGCGACATGGCCGACCTTGAAAGGAAACTCAAGGTTTCCATAAGAAAAAACAAACTCATCATCACCGACACGGTTTTCAGCATGGATGGTGATTGCGCTCCGCTTGCCGATATCTGTGAACTGGCCGCGAAATACCGCTGCATGGTCATGGTTGACGAAGCTCATGCGACCGGCATTTTCGGAAAGACCGGAAGCGGGCTCGTCGAGGAGCGCGGCCTCGAACAAAACGTTGACATCCGCATGGGCACGCTCTCAAAATCGATCGCCGGACTCGGCGGGTATTTTGCCGGTCCTTGCCTGCTTCGTGATTATTTTGTCAATACCAGCCGGAGCTTTGTGTATTCCACCGGTCTTCCCCATGCCGCGCTGGCTCATGATCTGGCCGCCCTGCGATACATTCGCATTCATCCTGAAATGGGAAAACAACTCCTTGAGAAATCGTCCCGTTTCGGAGGCGGCCTGCGGGAACTGGGGTTTTCAACGCTCAATTCAACAACGCACATCATGCCGTGCCTGTTCGGCGATGAAAAAGCGGCATTGTCGGCATCGGAATTTTGCTTGCGAAACGGGATTAAAGTGCCCGCGATCCGTCCGCCAACTGTCCCCCCACACTCGGCCCGGCTGCGGTTTTCGATGCATGCCGATTTGACTAATGATCAAATAGAATATCTTTTAAAGGTTTTAGGTAAAATCAAAAATGCATGATAAATGGCTGGTCTTCGGCGGTTGGTCTTTGCCACCCGACATAGTGTCGCCTGTTTTCGGCAACGAAGCAACCTATGTCGACGTGAACAAGCTGTTCCTGGACATTATTGCGGAAGAACGCCTGAGAGATGCTTGGATAGAAATAATTTCCGGTAAAACCGCGCATTTGATCGCAAACCCACCTGTCTGCATTGCCGGTTGGTCAACTGGGGCCTTTTTTGCTTATGCGCTATCGGATATTTTAAAACCTCAAAAGATGATCCTGTTTTCCGCCTCGCCTTCATTTTGCAAACGAGACGGTTTTATTCATGGCCAGGATATCGGGGTTTTGAAGGCCATGAGAAGGCAATTAACGCGAAACAAAATTCCAGTCCTCAACAATTTTCAGAAACAATGCGGCCTGACTCAATACAATAGGGCAGGGGAGAATTATGCCAGCGAAGAATTGACCTCCGGATTGCATTTTCTCGAAAAAATAAATCTGCTGCCATTAAAAAAACCTTTGTGCCCGACACTTTTGTTTCATGGAAAAGAAGACGCCGTCATTCCCTCCAAGGCCGGGGAATTCTTTGCAGGGGAAACCGGGGCAGCAAAAACTATTTTACCGGGTGGGCATGTGTTTTTTTTAGATGATTCAAATGCTTCATTTATTCGTAATGCGATAAGGGAATATTAAAATGTCGCTTTTTTCCATTGCCGAAGATCTGTATCAAAAATCAATTCACAAAAGCATAACCGGCGCCGATCTTGACGCCATTATTTCCTTGCCGGAAGAATCGCTATCGATTTTATTCGCCTGTGCCGACCAGGTGCGCCGGCATTTCTTTAATAACAGTGTCGAACCATGTTCTCTGATGAACATCAAATCCGGCGGATGCAGCGAAGACTGCTCCTTTTGCAGCCAATCGGCACATAACAAGGCCGACATCACCGTAAGCAACCTTGCAACTCCCGGTTCAATCATCGCGCAGTTTGAAAAAGCCAGCGAACATGGCCTTGACTTTTGCGTTGTATCAAGCGGCAGGAAATTATCGACATCGGAAATAAACATTGTGGCGAAAGCGCTTAAATCGGTGGGCGCTCCCGCCCATGCCTCGCTGGGAATATTGTCCGATGAGGAATTCGATCTTCTTAAGGACGCCGGTGTCGTATGCTACAACCATAATCTTGAAACAAGCAGAAGTTTTTTCAAGAAAGTTTGCACTACTCACACCTACGATGATAGAATTGCCACGGTAAAACGCGCGAAAAAAGCAGCTATTCGCGTATGCTGCGGCGGGATTTTCGGGCTCGGAGAATCCTGGACAGACCGGAAATCACTGTGTCTGGAGCTCATGGCCCTCGACGTGGACACGGTCCCGATAAACTTTTTTAACCCTATTACAGGAACGCGTGCCACGTCTCCCACTGAAACACCAATGGAATTTTTAAGAATCGTTTCGATGTTCCGCCTAGCGCTCCCGGACAAGACCATTAAAGTATGCGGAGGCAGGGAATTCCACTTAGGAAAGCTGCAACCGCTCATGTTTTTCGCGGGCGCGAATGGATATGTTTCGGGCGGCTATTTGACCACCACTGGCAACGGCGTGGACGCGGATGATTCGATGATCGAAATGCTGGGTCTGAAAAAATCTACCTGACTATTACCCAGACTCCGCCGCGCCGTACCTGCCAGTGACCGGGCACCCAAACGTAACGGTGACGCCACCGTCCCCAGCGCCAATGGCCCCCAATCCAAACAGCCCCGGGATAAGGGCATGGAGGAACTACGGCCACCATCGGAGGAGGAGGCGGCGGGATGGTATAGACGCAATCAGCACCCAGAGAGAGCAGCAGCATGGCCACGACAAGTATTCGTTTAAGCAAATATTTCGGCATGGTATATTCCTTTCTCACAAAAAAATAATTAAACGCCGCGATAAACTTCCATAACTAAATCAAGAATACACGAGCGAGCGATTATGTATTCTTTTTTGCCTTTGCCTTTGCCCGCCAGTTTTCCCAGGCATAGTAAAAAGTGGGGGTCACAACCAGAACCAGAATAGTGTTGAAAAGCAGGCCCCAGAAAATGGCCCAGGCCATCGGCGCCCACCATTGCGTGGTTTCGGATTTAGTCACCACTCCGAAATGGAGAAAATCCAGCCCCACGCCGGTCGCAATGGGCAGAAGACCGATCATGGCGGTAATTGCCGTAAGGAGCACGGGGCGCAAACGCGTGGCGCCGCCTTCAATGACCGCTTCGCGCAGCGGTCGGCCGCTTTTCCTGAGCCGGTTCATGAAATCGATGAGCACGATGCCGTTTTTCGCCACCACGCCGGCCAGCGCGATGATACCCACGCCGCTCATGAGGATCGCGAAGGTCACATCGCGAAGGTCCGCCCGTCCGCTTGTGATAAAATTGACAAAAGCACTTATTTTATTGGTAATGAGCAGGCCCCAGAAAACGCCGCCCAGCGACAATAAGATCCCGAACAGGATCAGAAATGGCTGGAAAAGTGAGTTGAACTGGAACACCATGGTCAGAAACACCAGGCCCATGGCGATAAAAAACGCCTTGACGAGGAATCCCTGCGATTCCGCCTGCATGCGGTTGCCGCTTCCGGGGCGAATGGTATAACCGGGCGGCGGCCTTAATTTGTTGACCGCGGCCATGGCCAGTTTTTTCGGCACCCGCTCGTCTTTCTGGCCAGGCGCTAGCTCCGCAGTAACTTGTATGGTCCGTTTGCCGTCGACGTGCTTGATGGACGCGATGTTGGCGCCCTGGGTTATGGTCGCAACACTGGTAAGCGGCGCCTCCTTACCATCCTTCGAAATGACGATTTCGTTGAGCCCATGCTGGTTTTCACGCACCTCCGGCGAAAGCCGGACGAGGATCTTGTATTCGTCCTTGCCTACGCGGTACTTTCCCGATTCGTTTCCGTAAATGGCGCCGCGCACGGCCGAGGCCACGTCGAGGGTGGAAAAACCGAGCCGTTTGGCCTGTTCCCGGTCCACGTTTACCCGAATCTCCGGACGGGCCGGGTCGTAGTCGTGAGTTGCATTTGTCAATCCAGGCACCTTCTGTATCATGTTTTTGATGCTGTCCGCAAGCACGCTCAATTGTTGGTAATCGTTGCCGCTTATTTCAAGCTCCACCGGTTTTCCAGTGGGCGGGCCCATTGCCTGTTTGATGACCTGCACCTTCCATCCCGGCACCAGTTGCGGAAGCGTGTCCTCCAACCAGGCCATGGTTTTGTATGACGATACGGACCTCTCTTCGAAGTCGTTGAAAACGAGGTCGATATACGCTTTATTGCTTTCCGCCTGGCTGCTTGTCATCCGGGAAGATTTTCCGGAGCCCACGATCGTGTTGACGGTCTTTACAGAAGCTACTTTCTTCGGCATGGACATGGCTATGCGTTCGGGAATGCCAATGGCGGCGTCGGTGATCGCGATGTCCTGCGACAGCGGGCCTTCGACCTGGACCGAGGCGACGTCCGGCTCGATGACCGGGAAAAACACAACGCCGGGCCCGAATTTTCCGTACATGAAGATGCCCGAAATAACAAACGCAAGGCAGAAAAGAGCGAGAAGTGTGGGATGATTAAGCGAGCGGTGGAGGAGCTTCCGGTAAAATTCCTTAAAACTTTCAAACCCTGATTTTTCCCCGCCTTCAAGTTTGTGCACGTCTTTGTTCGTCATGGTAAGCGAGGCGAACACAGGATTAAAGATGAAGGCCACAAAAAGTGAACCCGACAAGGTGATTGTTACCGTTATGGGAAGATATTTCAAGAATTCGCCCATGATTCCGGGCATGAACAACACGGGTGAGAATGCCGCAACCGTGGTGAGCGTGGCGGTAAACACCGGCACCATCACCTCTTTTGTCCCGTCAAGCGCCGCCTGGAAACGGTTTTTCCCCATGCCGAGGTGACGGTAAATGTTTTCCACGACCACGATGCCGTCGTCCACCAGCATGCCGAGGACCATGACAAGCGTAAAAAGCACCACCATGTTGAGCGTGACGCCCATGTAGCTCAGCACGATGAAGCCCATTGCCATGGAAAACGGGATGGCCGTTGAAATGAACATGGAATTGCGAACGCCGAGAAAGAAGCTCAGCACCAGCAAAACGAGGATGATGCCCATGATGAGGTGGTTCTGCAGCTCGTCGACCATTTGCCGGATGTTTTTGGACATGTCATAGGTGATTTCGTAATGGGTTCCGGCCGGCCAGCGCGTTTTTTCCTCGTCGATGATTTTTTTCGCCTCGTCTACGATGCGCACGATGTCCTCGCCCGTTCTTTTCGCAACAGTCAATGTAAGCGACGGTTTGCCGTTGGTGCGCGAGATCGACTGCCGGTCGCGTGTATAGGTGAACGCCACGTGCGCCACGTCCTTGACGCGGATCATCTTGTCGTTCATCGAGCGTACGATGAGGTCGTTGAACTGCGACGGGTCGGTGAGCTCTCCCGTGACCTTGATGGAAAATCGAAACCCAGAGGTGATCATGGTGCCGCCCGGCACGTTCGTGTGCTGAGTGGAAATCGCCTTGGAAATATCCGATAAAGTCAAGCCGTACTGCCGCAAAAGCGCCGGGTCCACATCAACGGCTATTTCCTTGTCCTGCTTCCCGAGGACCTTGGATTCAAGCACTCCCGGTATCTTTGCCATGCGGTCCTTGAGATTGTCGGCAAGCGCTTCGAGACGCTCTATATCGTAGTCCGAATAGAGAGCGATATTGGCGATCGGAATCGTGTTGAAATTGAGTTCCTCGGTTATGGGGTCTTCGGCGTCCACGGGAAGATCGCCCCTGGTCTGGTCGACTTTGTCCTTGACGCGGCGCAAGGCGTCCTCGGTATTGACCGATGGATCAAACTCAAGAAAAATATTGGAATAGCTTTCGTTGCTTGAACTGGTCATCTGCTTGACCCCGTCGATGCCGTCGAGCTTGTCTTCGATTTTCTGGGTAATGAGGTTTTCAATTTCCGGGGGATTGGCGCCCGCGTAGAGCGTCGTGACGAAAATATAGGGGATTTTGATTTCGGGAAACGATTCACGGCGCATGCCCGCAAAACTCATCAGGCCGGTGATGAAAAGAAGCACGGCCAGAACGATAACCGACACCGGGTTCTTAAGTGCAAATTTGGTCATTAAAGAATCTCCTATGCTTAAAAGCTTACTTTCGTCCCATCGCTCACCTGAAAGGCGCCGGTCACTACGAGCTTGTCGCCTTCATGCAAGCCTTCGGTAATGAGCGAACTGTCCGGAGTGGTCGCGCCCACCGAGACCAGACGCTGCTTTGCCACGCCGTTTTCCACGACCATCGCATAAATTCCGTCTTGCAAACGTACCAGCGCGGCAGACGGGACCACGACGGCCTTCGCGTACATGCGCCGCAGGATGCGCGCGCGGCCCACCATTCCCGGCTTAAGCATTCCGTCGTGGTTCGTCACCACGACGCGCGCCGTCACGGTCCTCGACTTTGAGTCCACGGCGCGGTCAAGGCTTTTCAGCCTGCCGTCAAACGCCTGGTCGGGGCGCTGAAGCAACCGGAATTCAGCCTTCATCCCGTCCTCGTAGCCGAAGGCCTCGGCTTCGGGTATCGCGATGTCGGCTTCAAGCTGGTCAATGCGCGCCACGCGCACCGTTGGAACGCCTGGAGCGACGGTCTGGTATTTTTCAATGGCGCGACTGACAAGAATGCCATCGAACGGCGTTTGGCACTGGCAGTCCTCATAGGCGCGCTGGGCGGTGGCCAAAGCCATTCTTGCGTTTTGATACGCGAGATTGCGCGAGTCCAGCACCGCCCGGCCAAGCGATCCTTTTTCAACGTTTATCTTGTCGCGCTCCAGGTCTCCCTTAGTCACGTCGACCTGGGCTTTCGCCGCTTCCAGGGCGGCGCCATATTTTTCACCTTCAATGTCGCACAACGACTCGCCGGCTTTAACATGCGTGCCTATGGGCATGATCGAATTGACCCGGCCGCCCTGAAACGGCGCCATGAGATTGGCGTCTTCAATGCCGCGCAAATCTGCCGAATAGCTTCCCCAGTCCTGAAAAGGCATTTCCCTGACTTCGCTGACCATAACCTTGACGATTGCTGAATCGGCTGATTGTTTTGCGGCTTCGGAGTTTTTCTTCCCTTTTTGCCCTCCGCCAGCAGCGGCCAGGATCGACACGCCCAGCACCACCACGAACAGCGCGCATAAACTGTAGATAACGATTGCTTTCTTTCCCATGATTTTTGTTCCTTCTGTTAATTGAGTGAAATAATCTCCCTGCCCATTGCGATGAGCAAGGCGGCCCGGCTTCGAACCTGACGATATCGCGCATTTATCAATCCAAGCTCCGTTTGTTGCAATAGTTCATCGGAGAGCTGCAAGTCTGAAAATTGACCGCTTCCCTGTTTGAAATTACTATTAGTCAAATCATAACTTTCACTCGCAGAACTGAACATTTCAAGAGAAGCGCTGTAATTGCTGTCGGCGGCGAGGCATTCGATTATGGCGGACCTGACGTCTATTTCAATCATTTTGGAAACGGAATTACAGGCAATTTCCAATTTAGTGGCGTCGGATTCATACTGCGCCGCTTTCGAGCTGTTCGCAAACCCGTCAAACAGAGTCCACTGCGCGCCCAGACCAACAGTCCAGCTTTTCTGCCAGCCAGAGGGAATAAAGGTCGAATTCACACTCGTGGCCATTTTTGAGTATCCGGCGGAACCTTGAGCCCCAATGGATGGTAAATACATTGCCCTGTATATTTTTGCTCCGCCTTTGTTGGTTTCCGCCAAAAACTTCAAGGACTTCAAGTCTTCCCGGTCTTGCAAGGCCTGGACCACTGCATCGTCTTCTTTTGGAAGAACGAAGGTTTTTAAACTTTGAGGAACCTCTATAGTGTCAAGAGCTATGGAATCCGTCAATGTTCTACCCATAAATGCATTTAATTGCATTCGAGCGGTACGAGCATCCCGCTTTGCAATGAGCAAGGTTACATTTTGATTGAGAACATCGGCTTTTGTGGATAAAACCTGGGCTTTACTGCCGGAACCACTTTGAAAATTTCTGTCAAGAAATTCATAGAGTTCCTTTTTACGAGCCGTCGAATGTTCCGCAATCGCCACCGCCCTTTCCGCCAATACGGTCCGGTAAAAAGCGTCAAGCGCCCCGAGTTGAAGGGCTTGCATATTTCTTTTATATGTTAAATTGGTTGACTGATTTAGATCCTTTGCAACTTTCAGGGCCGTACCGACCTTTCCAAAGGTGTAAAGGACCTGTGAAATTTGCAATCCGGCATTGTATATGGTAGTTGTCATTGGTTGAGAAATGCTTCCGAACATATTTTCCAAGTCCCCATAAGTCACGGGAATAGAATCCAGTGATACTTGTTTTTTTGAAAGTGATCCTTGCTGAGATTCCGCTGGACCTTCGGACTTGGCGCTTGACCCGCTGCTTCCCATGCTGCTAAAAAGCGAACCATAACTCTGAGCTACTGCACCAGTAGCCGAAATCGTCGGATAAACAGCAGACCAGTTCGCTTTCACCATCAAGTCGGATTTTTTGACCGTCTCCTTCATCATCTTCACCGAATCGCTGTTCGCGCACACTTCTCGAATGACCTGTTCGAGCCCGAGTTTCTGGGAGAAAGATTGTGTGGTCAAACCAACAATCATGCAAATTGTTATGATTATTTTCATCCCTAAGTTCATGAATATTTCCTTTTAATTACTCAGTACCGCTCACTGAGCGAAGCCGAAGTGAGCAAGCGTTCAAATGAGTTCCCTTCGGCTTCGCTCAGGGAACGTTGGTAGTTACATTTCCTTTTAATGAAAAACCATTCCAATTATGAAAGCTATAATCATGCCAATCCGGATTAATCAATGGGAAGCTCCGGTCAATTTCTGATGTTCAAACCGCCGGCAAGAAACGAGATAAGCTGTTTGATTTCCCGGTCGCTTTCGCCTTTCCTGCCTTGGGCTTTCCATTCGATAAAAATCCCTCGCAAAAGCGACACCAGATATTGCGAGATTATTTTTTCATCAAGTTCGTACCGGATCTCTCCTCTTCTTTTCCCTTCTTTTAAAGCCTCGGTAAAAACATCAAATACCTGGGAATACTTCTTTTTAAATTGACAGAATAACTTTTCGTGGTATTCCCTGATTTTTCCGTTATTTTCATTCTCTGATTGGCGGAAATTCGTAGTTGCCAGCAAAAACGCAAAATGTTCCCCGAAAAAAGAAAAAACCGTAGTTAAAATCTTCTGGAGATTGTCCAGGAATTTCGCTTTGGGGTCCAGATTATTTTTGATCGCATCGAATAAATGGTCAAAATCCCGGTTCGCGAGGCTTAAAAAGAGCGATTCTTTATCGCTATAATAATTGTAGAGAGCCGCTTTTGAAAACCCGGCCTGCGCGGCAATGTCGTCGAGACGGGTTTCATGAAAGCCTTTTTCCGCAAATACCTTTCGAGCGGCATCAAGTATCAGGCCGCTCTTGGCGTCACGGATGATTTGTTCTCTATTTTCTTTAGCATCCATATTTTTGACTCCTGGGTCACTTTGATATGTTTAGTATATATTATAATAAATTTTAAGTTAATTGTCAAGAGATATATTATATTTTTTTGCATGGCCACATCAATTGCAGTCGCCGGCAAGGGCGGGACGG
>Ga0182027_10005301_pt1 | contig 19643 bp, 18 predicted proteins | sample 712E1DmetaG_FD_121300 | JGI IMG/M metagenome (GOLD analysis project Ga0182027, IMG submission 121300) | Permafrost microbial communities from Stordalen Mire, Sweden - 712E1D metaG (Illumina Assembly) | ecosystem: Environmental > Terrestrial > Soil > Wetlands > Permafrost | place: Sweden...
GGCGAAAGGGATGGAGAGCATCATCGACCTCAAAGACGAGATCGCCATCGTGTTCGACGCCACGAATGCCGAAGACCACATCAAACATGCCCCCTCTTTTGAAAAAATGGGGATTGTCGCCGTAGACCTCACTCCGGCGAGAGTCGGCCGAATGTGCGTTCCGGCGGTCAACTTGGATGAGTGCCTCGGCCTTTCCAACGTCAACATGGTGACCTGCGGCGGACAGGCTTCGATCCCCCTTGCTTACGCCGTTGCCCAGGCAAACCCTGGCGTCGAGTATTTGGAGACCGTATCGAGCATCGCCTCCCGCAGTGCCGGACCGGCTACGCGCATGAATCTTGATGAGTATCTGATGACGACCGAAATGGGGTTGCAGACATTCTCAGGTTGTCCGCGCACTAAGGCTATCCTGAATCTGAATCCCGCCCAGCCATGTATTCACATGCAGACGACACTGCTGGCCAAAATAGCGAAACCTGATTTGGAACGTACTCGTGAGACCGTGGCGGCCATGACGGCGCTGATCAGGGCGTATGTGCCAGGCTACCAGATGATCCTCGAACCAATTATTGAAGGCGGCCGGCTGGCGACCATGGTTCGCGTTGAGGGGCGGGGCGATTACCTGCCGAAATACGCGGGCAACTTGGACATAATTAATTGCGCTGCGATCGCCTTTGCCGAAGCCTACGCACGACAGCATCTGGACTAATCCCTGTTCCTCCATGCCAAGCCAGCCAGCCATTACCGTCTGCGACGCCACTCTGCGTGATGGTTCGCACGCCTACAGTCACAAGATATCGCTTGAACAGGTTCAAGCCTACGCCACGGCCTCCGAAGCGGCGGGTTTTTCTTTTCTGGAGGTGGGGCATGGCAACGGATTAGGGGCTTCTTCGCTACAGATCGGCGAAAGCCTGGTGCCGGAGGGCGAAATGCTGCGGGCCGCCAAGAGGTGCCTGCGAAACACAAAACTCAGCGTCCACGTCATGCCGGGCGTCGCAACGATTAAACGCGAGATTGTGAACGCCTTGGAAGCCGGCGTGGATCTGTTTCGCGTTGGCAGCCATTGTACCGAGGCGGACATCACCCAGCGCCACATAAGTTATGTCCGATCAGCCGGGCGCGAAGCTTGGGGAGTGCTCATGATGAGCCACATGGCTTCCAAGGATGTACTCTTGGAGGAGACAAAGAAGATGCAATCCTACGGCGCTCAGGGCATCGTGCTTATGGATTCTGCTGGAGCCTATTTTCCAAGAGACGTTTCTGACAAGATTGGGTTACTCGCGAACAAACTCGAGGTGCCGGTCGGCTTCCACGCCCACAATAACCTGGGGCTTAGCGTCGCCAATTCGATTGCAGCTCTTGAGGCTGGCGCCCGGATCATCGATGGCACGGCGAAGGGGTTTGGCGCCGGGGCGGGCAATACCCCATTGGAATTGTTGGCTGCGGTGCTGAAGCGGCTGGGTTATGAGACACGGCTGGATCTTTACAGGGCGCTCGATGCCGCCGAGTTGGCTGCGAAGCTATTTGCCGGGTCGCTGCCCGACTCCACCGGCATCACAATCGTGAGCGGATTGGCTGGCGTATTCTCGGGTTTTGCCAAGCCGGTGCAGCGGGCGGCCAAACAATTTGGAGTCGATCCCCGCGACATGTTCTGTGAACTAGGCCGGAGACAAGTGGTCGGAGGACAAGAGGATTTGATTCTAGAAGTGGCATCTGAACTCTCGCGCCATTCCTCACGCTAGGTCGTTCCCGTTGATACTATCGCCTATGAATCGTGCCATAGATCTCGTTCGCTCCGATGCTGAATCCGTGCTCGAAGGTCGCACTGAGCTATTTGCGGCCTTGCGAGATCAACATCTTTTTATCTCTGGCGGCACGGGATTTTTGGGAACATGGTTGCTTGAACTCACCAAGGTATTGAACGAAAGGCATCGTTTCAACCTCAAGATCACGGTTTTCAGCCGTAACGCGAGGGCCTTCGCCGCCCGCTGGCCCCATCTCGGGCAGCAGGAGTGGATCCGATTCCATGAAGGTGACATTCGCTATATTACAGAACTGCCGGGCGGAGTTCGCTACATCGTGCACGCGGCCGCCCTGACTGATCGGAGGCTTTTCGCCTCTCAGCCGAGCGCCGTTGCCGAAATAAACAGCTTGGGAACGCTGCGCCTGCTCCGCGCCGCCAACTTGCTCGAAGATCTACAGAAGATTGTCCTGTTGAGTTCGGGGCTTGTGTATGGCGCCCAGCCTTGGGACATGCCCCGCGTCGACGAGGATTTCGCGGGGCAGTTGCGGTGCAACGATGTGAGTTCGGTCTATGCCGAGTCGAAGCGTTTTGCTGAGGTGCTCGGCCTTTGCGCTGTCAGCGAAAGCAAGCTGCCGGTAGTCGCTCTGCGTCCGTTTGCCTTCGTCGGTCCGTATCAGTCTCTGCAACTGCCATGGGCTGTGACCGATTTTATCCGCGACAGCATGGCCGGCGGTCCCATTCGCATCATGGGGGACGGGTCCACCGTACGCAGCATCATGTACGCCAGCGACTATGCGTTCTGGGTCCTAGCCGCGCTGGCCCGCGGCCGTCCGCGGGAGACCTATAACGTCGGCAGTCCCGAGCCGATCGATTTGGGTTCTCTCGCGCAACTGATCACTCGGTATTTCTCTCCTGTGCCCGAAATTCTGACTCGATTGGGCCAAATCGGCCATGATCGCACGCGACTGGTGCCATCTGTCGACAAGGCTGCAGCCGAACTTGGCGTGACCGTGACGGTGAACCTCGCCGAGGCCATCCAGCGCACAATCACTTGGAACCGAATGATTCAATCCAGATGAAATCAAAAGTTAGCGATCTCATTGCACGCTTCTTCGAAGAAAAGGGCGTCAAGCATGCTTTCGGAATCATCGGTTCGGCCAATGCCCACATTTTCGATTCGATCTATAACAACTCGAAGATTGAATTGATCTGTAACCACCATGAACAGGCCTCGACCATGGCGATGCAGACCTATTGGAAGGTCACCGGGCTCCCCACATTTGCCATAGTCACCGCTGGTGCCGGGTCCAGCAACGCAATCACAGGAGTGCTCTCGGCCTGGGCAGACTCCATTCCGGGCATTGTGATCTCGGGTCAAGAGAACACCCGCTATATCACACCGGATCATGCTTTGCGAATGTATGGGATCCAAGGCTATGACAGCCCATTTGCGGTGAGCAGGATCACCAAATACGCGGCGCGCGTCATGGATCCGCAACAAGTCTTGTTCGAACTTGAGAAAGCCTGGCACATTGCAATCACTGGACGCCAAGGGCCCTGCTGGCTCGATTTTCCCATGAATGTGCAGGCGGCTACGGTTGAAGAAGAGGTTCTAAACCATTTTTCTCCCGAACCTTCGACCGCGCAATCTCCGCAGCCGCTCGTAGGCGCAATATTGACCCGCGAAGCTGAAAGAGCCTTGGCGGCGCTGCGCGAGGCCAAACGACCCGTACTCTGGCTTGGGGTGGGTATTCGCATGGCCGCAGCTGTCGCGGAGGCACAGCAATTGGTGGAACGTCTTGGGGCGCCGGTGCTGCTGGCTTGGTCGGCAATCGATTTGCTGCCCTCTGAGCATCCGCTGGTCTTTGGCCGGGCAGGCGTATACGGTCAGCGGGCCGCCAATCTGATTCTACAGAATTGTGACTATTTGCTGACCGTCGGTACTCGTCTGGCGATTCCGCAGGTGGGCTATGAGATTTCGGAATTTGCCCGGTCTGCTTCGCGAATCACGGTAGTCGACATTGACGCCGCCGAACTTAATAAATACCCACAGCGTTTCAATCATCCGATCTGGGCCGATGCGGGTGATTTCATCCGCGCCGCGCTGGTGGCCAATCCGCTCGGACCGACACCTGAACACACCGAGTGGGTGGCGTGGTGCTCGTCCATCCGTACGCGTTTCCCCTGGATCGGACCGGAACACGACGATCAGGATGGATTTATAAACGCCTACCGCTTCATGGCCAAGCTTAAACCGTATCTCAAGTCGGACCAAGTCATTGTGACCGACATGGGTACGGCCCTTCTGTGCAGTCACCAGGCACTATCGCTCACCCCGCCCCAACGGCTAATTACTTCCCAAGGCTTGGGAGAAATGGGTTTCGGCCTTCCTGGAGCGATTGGGGCCTCTTTTGCACGCAATCGGGGTGAGGTCATTTGCCTCAACTGCTACGGTGGCATGATGATGAATCTCCAGGAACTCCAGACGATGGTGCATCACGAGCTGCCAATCAAGTTATTCATTTTCAACAACGACGGCTACCTGATGATCAAGCACACCCAGAAGGCGATCCTCAAAGGCCGTTACTCGGGCACGAATCGCAAATCAGGAGTCAGTTGTCCCGACTTTGGGAAGCTGGCGACCGCCTTCGGACTGCCAGTCTGGAAAATTCGCACGTGGGAAGATTTCGGACACGTTCTACCTGAGGTGCAGGCCTACAAAGGGCCTTGCATAGTGGAGGTCTTCATGAACCCAGAGCAGCCGTTCTTTCCCAAACTCTCGCTGGCAGTAAAGAAAGATGGCACATTGATTTCGCCCCCATTGGAGGATCTTTCTCCTCTGCTTCCGCGCGACGTTTTGCGCGAGGTAATGCTCGCCGACATCCATGCGAAATCGGAAGGTCTGCGAGAATAATGCGCTTCAGGCTGCCGTGTGGCCTTTTGCGTACAAGTGTAGAGCCTGTCCCCAAACCGAGGATTTTGAAAGAAGGGCGATGATTTGATATACATGGAGAGAGGCGATGGTGGAAAGAAGAGGCCTTTCCCGGTCTGGCTGGCATCGGCGGTACCTGTTTCGGAGAACGTACGGACCATTCAGACATGCTCTCCTGCCGTTGTCGCCACTCCGGCAGCGCATTCTGCCGGTACAGCTCCCTGCCGAGGATTAGGCCTTGGGCGCGCTCCGCCAGAAACAGCGTGTTACAAAACTCGAATTCCTTGGCAATTCCATGCGCCGGCACAGACACTGCGCTCGCTGCCTCAAACCCAATCACGCCGAAGTCCATCGCCATTTCCTCAAGCAGACTTCCTTCCAGAAGACCGCCGACCCGTTCCAGTTGCTCGCGGAAAACCGCGAAATCCTTGTTCGCGATTACCGGAGTTAGAGCTGGACGAAGCCAGCTTTGAATCGCTACGGTTTCTCCGACGCGCCGCTGTTTATTCATCGCAATTGGGTTATGGCGGCCGTTTTTGGCCGAAATCAGGATTCTGGCCCGGTTTCGGCCATTCAATATTTTCCTAATATGCTTGTAAACATTAATTTACGAAATTGGGACAAGCTCTAGATACAACCGTATCGTGACTATAGAAGACCATCTGGCGTCAGGCGGATTTTCATCATTTGCCCGTGAATGCCTAGCAGACATTCCTTCCCTTGGCTTGCGGGTGCATGGGTTCAGTTTGAACACAGAGGCCTGCGGGATGGTGGGCACGCAGGCCTCCCTCAACCATGCCGGAGGCTTGTCGGTCGCCAATTTAGTGGCAATTATGAACTTTTGGGCAATCGCGTGACAGCGACTGCGTTTTGAATGAGGCAAGACATAGCCACGCGGAGTCTGCCGAAAAGTCTTCGATCACATTCTTCTCGTTTACTATAACTCCGGTATCTCGACGCTCATTACGGCTTGGAACGGTTTGGGCGGGACGACGTTCATGGTGTGGAAATCTAGGAGGTCCGGTTTGATCGAATCCCCAGAGTATGCTCCGGTGACCTTTCGTCAGCCTCGGACCGAGTCCAGATGACAGAACGCAATCGCAGAGCGCCTCCAGAGGAGACCACATTTTCGGGATGGTTGGCCATCGCCTGCCCGCGAATATCGTGGCAATGGCTCCCCACCAATGCATCGAGCCTCACCTAAAAATGTCGGAAGAACTCCACGCCAATTGGCTCGCATATCCTTGGGCAACGTGGGTATGGTTCTACCGATGGGATATTGTACTACGATATTCAACCGCGAGAATGTCATCGAAGCCGGCATCTATAATGGCCTTAATACAGGAAAGCATTAAAGGCGTGGGCCAAAAATTGTTCACCTGAGAAGAACGGCATTTATGCTTGAAAAACTCGTCACGGTACTCGTCCCGACACGGAATCGGCCGCGGACGTTAAAAGTAACACTTTCCTCTATCCGAGATTGCGTCGGTGCACGCACAAGGACAATAATTGGCGATAACGGGAATGCTGAGGTCACAGGCAAACTCCTAAGGGAAAATAACGACTTCGGTCTTGATATCGTTCACCTAAAGAACCCTTCTGGATATACCTATGATAAAAACCTAAGTCTATTGCTCGCAGCCCCAAAGACTGATTGGTTATGTGTGTTACACGACGACGACTTCTTTGTGGGAAGGTTTCAAGTGCCTATTACTAACGTGCTGTCTCTAGAAAGCGTCGATTTCGTGTTTAGTGACCATTGGGTCGCCTCGGATCTCGGAATTATAGACGAGAATCTGTCATATGAGAGCAGCGTTCATTATGGAAGAGACAAATTAACTGAAGGTAGAGTTTCAGATCTTGAGGCCTGTGTAATCTCTCAGAGTGTCTGTTTGGATGGTTATTTTGTCAGGACTCCGGTGGTCCAAGCAATCGCGGTTGATTTATCGCTCGCCCCGCTTGCAGATAGTCGGTTGATGCTGGATATCGCTCATAAAACAAATGGTCGTGGATGGTATATTCGGGATAGGTTGTTTGCATATCGGCTTAGTGAGGTCTCGGGAACAGCAAGAGGCATCGATCAGATTCTGTTGTATAAGATTCTAAAAGAGACTCGCCCCATATCTGATCGATCGAAATGGTTGCTCCGGAGACGTCGAAGGCGGCAATTATGGTACGCGATGAGATATAGCGTAAAGAGATTAAGGATCTTAGATTTACTAAGAGCGATTTCGTGAATAGACGATTCCTCGGTTTTCCATTCGGAGAAAGAGATCGAGTCTGTCCGAGAACCGGGAATTTCGCCACGTATGTCAAATGATGGGTCTGTTCTCAAAATCGCCGTGACGGTGAGCCCAATCCCTTCCGATCCTTTTAACCGCGGATTCCACGGATGGACGCGGATGTCAGAACTGGGCCGCCGTTTCCCGATTTCTCCGTTCCCTTCGTTGCCTTCTGTAAAATAGACCGGCCGTCCGCTTTCAGCTTTTCCGGTTCGTCCTCCGTCTTTGAGTTCTCTGCGCTCTTTGCGGTTAATTGGGATTTGGACGTTCTCCGACTGGTTTCACCACGTTTCCTTGGGATTTGGGATTTCGAACTTTGCCTTGGTCGCTGCGTTTAAACCAAACCACTGATCCTTTGACCACGGATATTGCGGATGGGCGCGGATGAATTGGGAATCGAATCCATCTCGAACGAAGAACCAAGAACCAAGAACAAATAACCATTAACGAATAACCATTAACCATTAACCATTAACAAATTACCGACGACCCATGTCCAAACTGATCATTGAAGCCGGCCGGACGGAAAAGCACTACTGGCGCGACCTCTGGCGTTATCGCGAAATGTTTCTCATACTCGCGTGGCGCGATGTGATTGTGCGCTACAAGCAAACCATCGCCGGGGCCAACTAAGCAATGTCTCCGGAAGAAACAACCTTGAGTGCGCCAGTTCCCGCTGTGTTTTCGCATCGCCGGGCCAAGGTCAGGATCTGGGGCCTGCGGCTGGCGGAGTATGGCACGGTGCAGATCGGGGTTCAGGCGTTAAATGCCGTTGCGGGGTTGTTAATTGTCCGCTATCTGTCCAAGCCGGAATACGCCCTGTTCGCGATTGTGAATTCCATCCAGAGCACGGCCAATTTGCTGGCCGATTTGGGGATCGGGATTGGCGTGCGTTCCATTGGCGGGCGGGTGTGGCAGGATCGGGAACGCTTTGGACAGTTGCTGAATACCACCATCAGCCTGCGTCGGATGTTTGCCGCCGTGTCATTGCTGGTAACGCTGCCCATCGCGGCCTGGATGCTTTGGCATAATGGTGCCGATTTGCTGCTGACCTTGGCCCTTTTGGGAACCATCGTTCTGACCATCATCCCCATGCTGGCTTCGACCGCTTGGGGCACGAGTGCCCAGTTGCATGGGGAATATCGTCGGATGCAGAAACTGGATTTTAGCAATGCGTTAATCCGGTGCGCCGCCATTTTGGGACTCAGCCTGATCCGGTTGAATGTATTTTTGGCGGCACTCGTCGGCTCCATTACCAATTGGGTGGGAATGATTTTTCTACGTCGATGGGCGCACGAAAAAATCAACCACACGGCTCCGGTGAATGCGGAAGACCGGCGGGAGATGATCCGGCTGTCTCTGAGTCAACTTCCTAATGCGATTTTCTATTGTTTTCAAGGACAAGTCACCATTTTGATCTTGAGCTGGTGGGGAAACACGGTTGGCATCGCTAACATTATGGCATTGGGCCGGATAGCAATGCTTTTCAACGTTTTTTCTGTAACATTCAGTAATATCATCACTCCACGCTTTGCTCGTTGCCAAGACATTAATAAGTTAAGGCGATTATATCTTTTGCTGGTATGCGGCGCTGGATTACTTTTCACGCTCTTGACTTTGGTTGCTTGGTTTTTCCCGGATCCGTTCCTGTGGATTCTTGGGGAAAAATATGCAGAACTAGGCAGCGAATTGGGGTGGGTAGTATCGGCGTCTTGTATCACCATGACAGGTGGTGTGATGTTCGGCTTAAATTGTAGTAAAGCGTGGATTCGAATCCAGGCTTGGGGATATATTCCAATAATTCTAACAACTCAAGTTTTGTGTGCTCTAACTCTCAATTTGAAGGATTTTCATGATGTCCTCATTTTTAATGTTATCTCTGCGCTGGCCCCTTTAACACTTTTCGCTCTGGATTCATGTTTTGGATTAAAAGGGCGAAGGCCGATAGGCTGAAACCGTTATTCAATTGTATTATGAGTAGAAGCTTCTTCGACAGATTTACATGTATCGGAAAAGACCTTTTACATTCTTTGACGGAATCTGGGCCTCCATGTGCCGCGTGTTTGATCGAGAATATAGCCCAAAGGCTCCGACCTGTCGTTGGTCTCTCTTATCAGCAGCTCAGCGCCTATCAATAAATGCTCAACGAGCGCCCACGGAAAATCCTGGGCTGGAAGCCCCTGCTCAATGTTTCCGCAGTCGTATTATATCAAAACAATCTTCGAATAGAAGTTTGAATGTGCTCAGTAAAGACTAGAGCAATAATGCAGCTCTGTATGCAACTGCGTGTTAGATTTCTCGAAGCGAGGTGAGCGCTTCTCAATGAAAGAAAAATACAAAAGGCTACTATACGTATGCGACTACCCTCCAAGCATCGCGGCTGGCGCCCCTGTGATTGCCCGTCAACTCCTGCTGGATTATCCGTCGGATGCACTGACTGTGCTGTGCGGTGCCAATTGGCATGTAGGCGCAGCTGAGGTGGTGCGTGGCAGTTTTTTGCCATGCCGACATATTTGGATTCCTAGTTTTCAATCCTGGAGGCCAAGACCTCGCAGGATTTCGAGCCGGTTGATGGTGTTTCTGGACTTTTTCCGAGTGCGCAGAATTGTCGCGGCAGGGCGGCGGATTTGCGTAGAACAGAAAATCGAGGCAATTTTCGCTCCACTTTATAGCTATGAATTTGGGATGGCTGCTTCCAAATTAGCTAGTGCGTTTGGGATTGAATTATTTCTCTTTGAGACCGACGACTGGGCGGAAGCCTCACGTTCAGAATTCCTATTGTATTGGGCAATTCGGCGGGCGCATTTGCGAGTGCTCGAGTCGGCTGCGCATTGCTGGTTTACCAGCCCAGCGATGGTGCGTGAGCGGTGGTCACGGTTTGGTATACGAGGTGAGTTTCTGTTTAACTATGTGAATATGGATCGCTATCTTCAAGCGAAGCCCTCGCTCAAAGTGTCTCGCACTGCCTGGAATTTTGTTTACACAGGCAGCATCAATCAGATGTCGGCTGATACGATGCAGACTTTCTGCGGCGTCATTAATCGTGGGGTTGTAGTAGATGGACTACCTGTTGTTGTCACAATTTATACAAACAGTTCGCTGGCGGGAATGCTTGGAAACTTTGTCCATCACGGTGGTTATGTGTCCAGCGAGCAGCTTCCGAGAATACTGATGGATGCTGATGCGTCCTTTCTTTGTCTGTCATTTTCGCAACGCCCAAAAATACTCAGGATGGTGCAGACCAGTCTTTATACCAAAACAATTGACTATCTGGCCGCAGGACGACCGGTGCTAATTATTTCACCAGAATACACGGCGGAGGCTAGTTACTTCTCTGATGTTACACAAATAGTAAATACATCTATTGAACATGAGATAATTAGGGCAATCGAACGAGTATGCCGAGGAGGGGAAGAAGTGGCAGCCGCCGTACGCAGAGGCATGGCCTTGGTCTCGCAGTATCACAGTAGAGGGGCGCTAATGGCACTGCATAAGAAGTATTTTATCGCTTCAGAAAATGAGCCGTGATTGTGTCGTTCGAGGCGTGGATTAACGTATTGCTATGGCCACAATCCGGAGATTTCTTTCGGAGCTGCGTTTGTATTTCAGCAATCATGTCGTGACAAGAGTGCCAGTGCACACTTTCAGGCTTTGGTATTACCGCCAGGTAATGGGGTTCGAACTGGGAGACGGGGTTGCGATTCACCTCGGCGCGCGCTTTGATTGTGCGAGAGGACTGAGGCTTGGCGTAGGCAGCGTGGTAAACGAGAATTGCCGGCTTGATTCTCGTGGTGGGATATCAATAGGCGACAATGTTTCGATTTCCGCTGAAACGATTATCCTCACGGCAGACCATGATATCAATGCCACAGATTTCCGGGGGCGCACTCGCCCGGTAGTTATCGAGGATTATGTATTCATCGGCACCCGCGCGATGATCCTTCCTGGTGTCACGCTTCATAGAGGATCAGTCGTCGCCGCCGGTGCTGTAGTAAACCGCGATGTTAAGGCCCTGGATGTTGTTGGTGGCGTTCCTGCCTGTTCGATTGGAACTAGAAATTCCGAATTATTCTACAGGATTGAATATCTACGGATTCTGCATTGAGTGCTTCAGACGGGAAAGGCAGATCATCAAGCTCGATGGGTTGCGAGTTTCTTGCCTGAAAGGAACGGTCTACAATATATCCTTTGGGCTACTAAGAATTCCGTGAGTTTGTCCCTGTCAGTTTGTATCCCCACATATCGGCGCCGGGATTTGCTGGCATTCTGTATCGATTCCATAATTCAACAGTTTCCGCCTCCTTGTGAAGTTTTGATCGGAGACGGCTCGCCTGATGATACAACGGAGAAGCTGGTCAGCTCCCTCAACGGAGGCGCAAAAAGTTTCGCTATTGGCACCATCGTCCGGGGTTGGGGCAGGCTCGCAATGTCCAGCATCTGCAGCAGGCTACAGCGGATATTATCACTCTGACGCATGATGACGATCGATTTCGCCCGAGAGCATTCGCAACGTTGCTTCAGCTGCTGACCAATCATGCGGATGTTATTGCCAGCTTCGGCATTATCTCCGAAGCTGGTGTAGAAGACTATGCGGTCAGCGAGACCCTGAACAGAACCTTTAGTCGAACGTCTGAAGCTGTCGGAGAGGTCAGCGACGCCTTTGAAGCGTGCATCCTTGGCATGTTTCCGAACGAGGGTTTTTTATGCGAAGAAATATCGGGCAGGGAATCGATCATTTTGCAGACGGCAAAGCAAGCAAGGGTTGCGATTTCTACTTCGGCCAGCGCGTTGGCATGGCAGGGAAGCCGCTGTGGTTTTGCGATTGTTATACTGCCGACTATCGACTGACAGCAGGATCGATCGCCAGAAATGGAACTGATGCCGCTTTCCATAGTTTCAAGCTCACGCTTGAGGCGCTCAAGGATCGGGTCATTACGCCGAAAATTGAAGAAGTCCTACGGTGGAGGGTTAAAGTTGCCATAGTCGAGGGGGCGGCGATTGATCGCCGACTTGCGTGGAAATGGTATTTTGCAAAGTGGCACCGCTCCGCGATTTTCACATTAGGCGGCATGCGTCGCTTCCTGATGCTTATAAGACGATGATGAATAAGATCAAAGCAGCGGTTGTCCAGTTTCTGCGTCATCATCCTTTCTTGTTCGATAACGTGCGTCTTGCATATGGCAAGGTCGCCAAGGTCGAGGACAGATATCCATTATACAAACCGCTAAAGGACGCTATGAGAAACCTTCCGCCGTTCCCAAAACTGACAGATAACGATTACTCGATTCATTCGTATGGCCCGGATGTGTTGGCAATGAAGATAAGCCCCCCTCGCTAATCTGTGACGGCGGCATTAATAGTGCAAGTGGGCCCTCCATTTGGTTCCATTTGAACATTGTCTTTCTATGTGGCTCGTTGGAACCCGGCCGGGACGGCGTAGGAGACTACACACGGCGCCTGGCGGGGGAATTGATCCGGCAGGGTGTTGCCTGTCGGGCTATTGCTCTCAATGAGCGGGCCTTGACACGGCCTGAGGAGGAAATTCAGGCCAGCGAAGGTAATGAGTTGTCTATGCTCCGTTTGCCGGCTGCTTTGTCATGGCGTGAGCGCACGAGGCTGGCGAAGGCGTGGACTGCGGGGTTCGAGCCTGACTGGGTGAGCCTGCAATTTGTGCCCTTCGCCTTTCAAAAGAAAGGGCTGCCATTTGGTCTGAGTCGCGTGGTGGATGAAATCGCAGGCCCCGCCAAACGGCATGTGATGTTTCATGAGTTGTGGGTTGGGTGCTGTGAGTCGCGCTCGCTAAAATTCCGGCTATGGGGTGAGGTGCAGAAGAGGATCATCAAAGCGGTGGCGCGACGAGCTACGATTATACACACTAGCAATTTGTTGTATCAAGCTATGCTAAAGTGCAACGGGCTTGATGCAGCGTTGTTGCCTTTGTTCGGGAGTTTTCCCGTCTCGAAGGAGGGAAATACATGGCTGTTCGGGGAATTGAATCGGCTTGCTATCCAAGCTTCCAACAGGAGCTCGTATTTTATCGTTGGAATGGTGGGGAGCTGCTATGCGGATTTTCCGCTCAAAAAAGTGCTTCGGCTGCAAGCGGAGGAGGCCGGTGTTCAGCATAAAAAGTTGGTTGTGATAGGAATAGGGCGTAGTCGCGCGTTAACGATAAAACAGTGGTGCGACTTGGTGCAGGATGCGGTTCCCGATGCAGTGGTCGTCCATTTTGGCGAGCAAAGTTCTGAGCGCATATCGGCCTTTCTCGGTGTTTTGGACTTAGGTCTTCCAACTACTCAGCGGCAGCGCATGGGGAAAAGCAGCATCGCTGCGGCTATGTATGAACACGAAGTTCCCATTGGCGTTCATTATGATCAGCCCATCCCAGGGTTTCCCGGACCTTGGGACTCCAGTTTACCGGCCGATGGCATTTTTCAAACCGTTGGTTTGGCGGCAGCCAAACTCAGGGCTGAGTTCATTGCGGGATGATTGCTGTACGGGCTGAGATGAATCGGATGTCAATTCTGCTATCACATCCTACCGGTAATGAATTTGTTCGGCATGCGCTTGCCGGTTTCCTTGAAGCGGGGTCGTTGGCTGAGTTTCACACATCGATAGCAACGTTTCCGGGTAACTGCTGGGAACAGCTATCGCGCTATGGGGGGGCGAAGGAGTTAAAACGGCGCGCCTTCGATCCACGTCTGGCTGGCCTGACCCATCAGCATCCGTTTAGGGATTTAGGACGGATGATCGCCGACCGCGCCGGCTGGCGCTTTCTTACCCGTCACGAACGGGGTCTGTTCTCGGTGGATGCGGTATATCGCAGTATGGATCGAGCGGTGGCGGACCGTCTCACTTGCCAGCCTGACCGATTTTCGGCTGTCTATGCCTACGAAGATGGCGCCGCTTGCTCGTTCGCGGCGGCCAAAGCCAAGGACATAATTTGTCTATACGATCTGCCGATCGCCTATTGGGAAACGCTGCGGAAGTTGCTCTTCGAGGAGGGCGATCGCTTGCCTGCTTGGGCGGAGACCCTAGGCGGCGGCCTGGCGGATTCAGCAGCCAAACTTGAGCGGAAAACCAAGGAGTTGCAGATGGCTGACTTGGTGGTGTTGCCCAGTCAATTCGTCATCGATTCGCTGCCGGTATGGGCGCGAAGCAAACATGTCGTGCTGGCACCTTTCGGGTCTCCTCCTCCGCCAGATATCCGGGTTTCGAACATTGCATTGCAAGAACGCGTTCGACGCGCTGCTTCGGGTCAGCCACTGCGTGTCCTTTTTGCTGGATCCATGGGCCAGCGGAAGGGCCTGGGCGACCTGATGGCTGCGGTTCGCACCTTGGGCCGTTGCGACGTCGAATTAGTGGTGATGGGCACGCTCTTGGCGCCGCGGGACTTTTATGAGTCCCAGTGTCCAGGCTTTGTTTACGAGCGCGGTCGGCCGCATGACGAGGTCATTGAGCTGATGCGCTCCTGCGATGTTCTCTGCCTGCCATCGATTGTGGAGGGCAGAGCGCTTGTGATGCAGGAAGCCATGAGCCAGGGTTTGTCGGTGATCATTACACCCAACACTGGCGGCGCAGATTTGGTAGAATCTGGCCCTCAGCAATTGTCTTCCAACTCCCAGCTTTCGGCTTCCGGTTCTTCGCATGCGACTTCTGCCGTGCGATCCCCAACCGGGTTCCTCGTGCCGATTCGCTCGCCGGAGGCGATTGCGACAGCGATTGCCTGGTATGCCGACCATCGCAACGAAACAATCGAAATGGGTAAATTAGCCCAAGAAAAGGCCGGAGCCTATACATGGGAGAGTTACGGCCAAACGATTGTCGCCGCTATCGATGGGATGCATACAAACTAACCCGAGATGAGACCAGAGCTTCCGAGCCAGCCATACATTCCTCAGCTTGGCTATCTAGCCAAACGAGACTCATGGTGGTCGCGTTATGCGCCTGCACCTTCGCCCACGCCTGAAATCGCAGGATTGAAGCGGCTCATCTGGCTGTATTGGCTGCTTTGGCTATTCGAGGGGGCCCTGCGGAAGTGGATCGACCCGCAGTTGGCCGCCCCGCTCCTGCTGGTGCGCGATCCGGTGGCGTTCCTGATCATCGTCCGTGCGCTGCAGATTGGAGTCTGGCAAGTGAACGGGTGGACTGCGATCTTGGGTTTTCTTGGGACAACGAGCTTCGCGTTCACTGTGGCGCAGGGTATCCCCATCAGTGTGGCCGTGATTGGTTTGCGCACGGTGGTTCTCCATTTGCCTTTGATCTTCATCATCGGCCGGGTGCTCACGCGAGACGATGTCGAGCGGATCGGGAACCTGGTACTCGATCTCGGCTTCCCCATGGCACTCCTCATGGCCGCGCAGTTTCTCGCCGGCGAAGGTAGTTTTCTCAATGCGGGTGCAGGCTTGGATGTGGTCCAGATCGGAGGCGTCGGAGAAGGACGAATCCGCGCACCCGGGATTTTTAGTTTCATTACTGGTGCCGCTCAGTTTTTTTCCCTTGTTACCGCTTTCTGGCTGGCCCGCTTTGGGCAAGAGCAGCGGATCGGCTGGGCTCTTGGCCTCGCAGGCGCGAGTATATTGATCGCCATCAATGTGGCGCTCAGCCGCACCTTGGTAGCGGCTTGTGCCGTGGTGTTCGCGGCGTTTATGGTGGTGCTCATCACCGGGCGCGTGTCCCTTGGCCGCATAGTCCTGCTCGTGCTGAGTGCGGCTATGTTAGTCGGCTTGTTCTTGGGATCTGATGTGTTGCGCGAAGGAAATGAACTGCTCGTTATTCGCTTCGAGTCCGCAGCTGATATGGAAGGTTCGTTTTTTGCGCGCGCATTCGGCGGTTTTGTAATCCCAGGGGATGTGCTCACCTCGGCCGGCGTGACGGGACACGGTTTGGGCGTCGGCACAAATATGGGGGCAGCACTGTTGGGATCGCCAGGAGACTTCTTGTTGGCGGAAAGCGAGTGGCCGCGAGTCGTCCTGGAGATGGGAGCCGTGCTTGGGCTGGCGTTCATATTCTGGCGAATCTGTTTATTTGTTAAGATGGCAAGCGATGCTCTCTCTGCCTTGCGACATGACAATTCGTTGCCCTTGCTTCTGCTGGCCGCGGGGGGATTGAATCTGGTAAATGGGCAGAGTGGTCAACCGGCGACCTTGGGGTTTATCGCCCTGGCGGGCGGCCTGGTCATCGCAGCCTCCAAACAAGACGAGCCTGAGAGGCGCCCTGTTAATCCGGGGCCATCGTTGGTGAGACAACGGATAGGGCGGCGGTTTCAGGCATGAGCTTGATGCCCAACAAACCTCTAGCCGTCGTCGTGGTGGGCAACTATGCCGCGGACGGCCTGGAGAGCATGCTGCGGTTTGCGCGTTGCCTTGAGGCGCTCCTACCGCGAGAAGGTATAGAAGTCGTGCCAGCCACGCCTGAACTCAAATGGGGCAAGGCGTTTGGCCCGTATCGCTACCGCGGTTTTCCGAAGTGGTTGGGGTATATCGACAAGTATCTCGTATTCCCACGTCGGCTCGAAAAGCGCCTTGCGGCGCTTCGCATGAGAGGGCCGGTGGTCGTGCATGTGCTCGATCACGGCAATGCGAATTATGTTCCCCGACGGAGACAGGAGCCTTGGGTCGTGACGTGTCATGACCTGCTCGCGGTGCGGGCGGCGTTGGGGCAGGATACCCAGATCCGTCCATCGCGCATGGGACGAATCCAGCAGCAGGCCATCGTGGCTGGCTTGCTCCGGGCAGATCGCGTAGTCTGCGATTCTGTTTATACACAAAATGACTGGAGAGCGCTGCAGCCAGACTCTCCCGTTGATCATGCTCCCGTTGTATGGGTAGGCCTCAATCATCCCTATCGCCGATTGGACACCGCCGTGGCTTGGTCACGCTTGGATGCGGCGGGATTTGGCGAGCTGAGAAGTCGACCGTTTTTGCTTCATATTGGTTCAAATCAACCACGCAAGAATCGCGACGGATTCTTGCGAATGGCTGTCCGCCTGGCCCAGACCCACGAAATCGGGGTGGTGCTGGCCGGGCCGGACCTCAACGAGGCCTTGTCCCGGCAGGTGGCCGAGCTTGGTCTTGGCGCACGGCTCACTGTTATCGTCCGGCCCGACAACGACGTGGTCGAGGCACTCTACAACACCGCTCATGCATTGCTCTTCCCCTCGCACTTCGAGGGCTTTGGCTGGCCGGTGGCCGAGGCGCAGGCCTGCGGCTGTCCTGTCGTGTGTGCCAACACGAGTTCGCTGCCCGAGGTTGCCGGCGACGGTGCTTTGCTTCACGCGGTTGCGGATGAGGCGGGCATGGTCGATTCGTTGATCCGATTGTTCGATCCTGCGGTGCGCCGGGGGTTGATTGAGCGTGGCCTCCGAAATGTTGAGCGTTTTGCCCCCGAACGCATGGCACAGGATTATGGGGAGATCTATCGCCACCTTGTACGGGGCTCCGAAAGAGGCGCCGATCGTCGTTAGAAGATTGGCTTTGGCAGGTCGCTGGAAATAATAGGATTCATCGGGTTTTATATATCGAGTAATTATTCGAACGCGTATGTTGTTCCATCGTTTAGCTTTTGGACGGAGTCGGGATTCCTGCCCGGTTTCGCCACCCGATATTTTCTAATACATTAGTCCACAATAATTTCGGAAAATGCAGCAGGCTCTAAGGTAGCTTCAAGGTTCGACAACCTCCTGGCGGGAGTTTTCCACTTCATGTACAGCGAAAACCAAACATGTCTAGCAGTCTGATAAACGGCTCAATCGGGAGTCATTCGGTAATCAACAGCATCGTTGTAGGTTGTGGAAAACGGTGTTTTGATTTTGTAAAACGACCATGAGCGTTGTTTTGCGTGCAGACCATTCGAAATTCGATCCGGACCGGGGCTTTGATCGGGGAAGGCCGCGATGGATCGAAGCGTTATGGGTGATCATCCGCGCGGGATTTTTTATGTCCAGCCTTCCATGGCCGATGTCTCTGAAAAGGCGGTTGTTGATCCTTTTTGGGGCAAAAATTGGACAGGGGTTCTATATTCGGCCTCGTGTATGCATACACTTCCCTTGGAAGCTTGAGGTCGGCAACTACTGCTGGATCGGAGATGATTGCGGGTTATTGAACCTCGAGCCGATCAAGATCGGTGACCATGTCGCGATCGCTCATCGCGTCTATTTGGCTACCGGCAACCATGACTATACCGATCCTTGTATGAGCTATAGAAATCGACCGATTGTTATAGAAAACGGAGTCTGGGTCGCCTCGTGCGCGTTTATCGGTCCAGGCGTCGTGATCGGAGAACATGCGATTATCGCCGCTGGCGCGGTAGTGACAAAATCGGTGGCGCCATGGAAGATCATGAAAGGGAATCCTGCGGTGGAGGTAGGTACGAGAATTTTGAAATGAGACTCGCATCCGAATGAAAGTAATATGCTGAAGATCCACATCACTGGTGGCGCTGGTTTTATTGGGCTGAATTTGGCTCTTTATCTTCAGACGAGAGGGTATCAGGTTTCGGCGTCCGACGTGCGCAGTCGACCACAGGTGCTGTCTGCGGAGATTCATTATGCTTCAGCTGATCTACTGGATGCCGAAGGGCTGGCGAACCTGCTCGCGGATGTTCGACCTGATGTTGTTGTGCACCTGGGGGCGCGAACGGACCTGCACGGAGCCGGTCCGGCGGACTATGCGGCCAATACGGATGGCGTGCGTAACCTTATTGCGGCATGCCGGTGCTGTCCGAAGCTGCGCCGGGTGCTCTTTGCGTCCAGTCGCATGGTGTGCCGGATTGATTACGTGCCGACGGACTTTTCCGATTATTGTCCACCGAATGCATACGGGCAAAGCAAGGTTGAGGCCGAGCAGATCGTTAAAACAGACAATTTGGGTTTCGAGTGGTCCATTTTTCGTCCGACCTCAATCTGGGGGCCTCATTTTGACATTCCTTACCGGACCTTCTTTGATCAAATTCGCTCCGGCCGGTATTTTCATCCCGGAAAGTTCAACCCGGGAAAGTCATTCGGATATGTGGGCAACAGTGTGTTTCAAATCGACAAACTTATCGAAGCGCCTGCCGACAAGGTCCAAGGTCGGACCTTCTACCTTGGAGATTACTCCCCCATTCACCTTCGCGAGTGGGCGGACATGATTGCTGCAAAATCCAACCCACCACGCAAAATCCTGACAGCCCCGATGCTGCTTTTGCGTGCCGGCGCGCGAGTAGGGGATTTGCTTTCTTGGGCGGGCATGAAAGACCGTTTCCCTCTGACGACTTTCCGGTTGAATAATCTCATAACTGACATGATCTATCCGCAATTGGAGGACCTTGAGGCGATTACGGGAGCACTACCTTACAGCCTGGAAGCTGGGACCGATGCCACAATCAAATGGTTGGATATGGATTGCAACCGATCGAGATCGACTAATATACTCAAGTGATGACAGACGTGCCTCCATTCCTGCCGCCACCTCCAAGCATGTATGTCAGCCCTGTTTTCAAGATCCTCGGTTTTAGGACAGGCTCCATGTATGAGCTGCTTTGTGTGGCCAAGACCTATGAGCTGAGAAAGCAAAATGGGAGAAACGCTGAAAAGCTGAAAGGCTGAAAGCTGAAACACTGAAGTCGGACAACGGCCCGATCCGTCTTACAGGAGGTAACAAAGGGAACGGAGACCGATCCAGAGCAGGTTGAGTCCTCATCCGAGCCC
>Ga0182027_10005303_pt1 | contig 19640 bp, 13 predicted proteins | sample 712E1DmetaG_FD_121300 | JGI IMG/M metagenome (GOLD analysis project Ga0182027, IMG submission 121300) | Permafrost microbial communities from Stordalen Mire, Sweden - 712E1D metaG (Illumina Assembly) | ecosystem: Environmental > Terrestrial > Soil > Wetlands > Permafrost | place: Sweden...
CGCATAAACCACGTTGGTGACTCGCGGCTATACGAGCTGCTTTTCAGGCTCCTGGCGGAACGCGTCCTTCGCCGGCTGCCGAATCGGGTGAGTTCGGAATTGCGGGCGGTGTCGCTGACCGAGAGTAATGTCACGGACGAGGTGTTTGACAGGTTCATGGTGTTGCTGGGTAAGGACCGCCTCGAGCACATTGGTAGACTTGATTATTTTGAGGTATGCTTTGACGGCGCGCTGAAGAGGCTGAGGCTCGATGCGGAGAAAAAGATCCGGCGTCACGAGGGCCGCACCGACTCGCTTGAGGTTGACCCCGAAACTGGCGAGCTGCCTGCCCATCTCGAAGAGGCGGTCGGCCTCGTCGATCCCTTTGATTCCGCCAAACTTGAAGACGCAGATTACCGGGCTCGGTTGGTCCCGGCGATTGATGCATTGCCCCACCTTCAACGCCGCATCATTGAAATGCTCCGTCTTGAGATTCCTATCTACTCTGAAGATCCGAGTGTGATGACTATATCCAGAGCCCTGGGGAAATCCGACAAGACCATCCGCAATCACCGCGACCGGGCCTATCTCGCCTTGGCCGCCATTCTAAAGGGAGATCGTTCGCCATGACCCAGCCCGATTTTACGCCCTCCTGTGAAGACGTATTGGACGCGTATGCGGTTGAACCTGACCACAGCCGCGCGACCCTCGAAAAGTACCTCCGGGATTATCCGCAGTACGCAGCAGAACTCGTGGATTTGTCGCGGGAACTTGCGCGCGACGCTCCCGTCAACACAGCGCCTCTTTCAGCAGAAGACAGAAACATGATCGAGTCGGCATGGCGGCGGCATCTCGGCGGAGTTTCTCATTTTCAAGTAGATCCGTTCGAGACCTTGAGTGTAACCGACTTGCGTGCAATTGCGAAGCAACTTGGCGTGCCGCGCCAAGTCCTCGCAGCCTTCCGAGAACGCAAGGTAGTCGTTTCGTCCATTCCGAGGCGATTCCTCGAAGGCCTGGCCGCCGCCATGAATACTCATGTTGAGGCCGTTCTTAATACCCTCTCCCTGCCACCGGCTCTAGAGTCGGCCCGCAGCTTTAAAGCCGATGCCAAACCGCAAAGCGATCCGCAGGTCGCTTTCGAACGGCTCCTCACGGACGCGGGCGTCACCGACGACCAGCGGACCCGGTTGATGGCCGACTGACATGGACGCAGTCGAGCTTTCCCGGCAGGTAGCGGCCCAACTCCATGCCGCCGCCGTCGCGCGGGGCCTCGACCCGCGGGAACCTTATGCGTTCGCCGTGGCGGAAGCAGTGCGCCGGGAACTCGATGTGGAGTCTGCGTCTCCGGGCGCGGTAATGTTGAATCACGCACGCGCAACCTTCATCGCGAAGGATTGCCTCATCCTGCATGAGCAGGGCGGAACCCTCTTCGACCAGGCTTTCTTGGTCGCGCATGAAATCGGACATGCCGAATTCGGCGACGCTGTGGAAGGCAACGCGCCAGCCGCGATCGACCCAGCTCGCTCCGCGGAGCCATCGCCGACTGGCCTAGACCGCGTGGTAGATTACGGCCGCCGGCAGCGGCGCGAAGTTCAGATGGATTTGTTTGCGCGTGAGTTTTTACTGCCGCGCACCGTCGTTCGGAAGCTCCACTTGGAGGAAAACCTAACGGCCACTGAGATTGCCGAGTTTTTCAGCGCGCCGTTCGAGGTTGTGGCTCAGCAACTCCTTGACGCCCTGTTGTTACCACCGATTATTCTTGGGGCGGAAGCGGAGAAGGTCGAGTGTCCACCGAACCCGTTGCAGCGCGAGGCTGCTGGCCACCGCGGTGCAGGCTACTTGCTCATGGCTGGTCCTGGAACCGGCAAGACCCAGACGCTGGCAACCCGAGTCGAAGGACTGCTGCATGACGGAGGCGATCCACGGCGAATCCTTCTCCTTACGTTCTCCAACAAGGCCGCAGGCGAGATGGCTGAGCGCATTGCTCGAAAGCACCCTGAAGCTGCTGCTGCGATGTGGATTGGTACGTTTCACGCCTTTGGCCTCGACTTGGTTCGTCGCTTCCATTCGGAGCTAGGTCTGCGAGAGGATCCGCGCATGCTTGACCGAACGGAAGCGGTCGAGCTGCTCGAACAGGAGTTCCCGCGGCTCGATCTGTTCCACTATCGTGACCTTTACGATCCGACTCAGAACATCGCCGACATCCTTGCGGCGGTCTCTCGGGCGAAAGACGAAGTCGTTGACGACAAAAGGTACGCCGAATTGGCGGAGGCAATGCGGCAAAAGGCCGCCAGCGACGAAGAGCGGGTCGAGGCTGAGAAAGCTATCGAAGTTGCTCGGGTCTACGCCGCCTACGAGGTCTTGAAGCGCAAGGCGAACTGTGTCGACTTCGGCGACTTGGTGTTGATGCCCGTGCGCCTACTCGAAGGTCACTCCGCAATTCGCGCACACTGTCAGGCCCAATATGATCACGTGCTGGTCGACGAGTACCAGGACGTCAACCGCAGCAGCATTCGGTTGCTAACGGCACTGCGCGGACAGGGCGACAATCTCTGGGTGGTGGGCGACGCCAAACAGTCGATCTACCGTTTCCGCGGAGCATCTTCGTTCAACTTGGCTCGATTCGGGAGGGAGGATTTCCCTGGTGGGCTTTCGGGGCACCTGGAGCAGAATTACCGATCCGTGAGTGAAATTGTCGGGGCATTTTCCGAGTTCGCCTCTGGAATGAAAACTGGGGGGCTTCGCAGCGGCCTTAAGGCGGTACGCGGCGCAAGCGGACACAAGCCGGAATTGCGCCTAGTGGACCGGACCGAGGCGCAGACGGTGGCGCTCGCGGAGTCAATCGAAGAGATGCGGCGCAGTGGCTTTAGCTATCGCAGTCAGGCTGTGCTTTGCACCGGCAACGAGACCCTTTCGAAGCTCGGACAGGACTTAGAACGGCTAGGTATTCCGGTGCTGTTTCTTGGCAGCTTGTTCGAGCGTCCTGAGATCAAGGACCTGCTCTCGTTACTCTCCCTCCTGACAGACCGCCGCGCGATGGGCCTAGTCCGTATTGCCTGCCGGCCGGAGTTCCGCGCCCAGATCGCAGATGTCGCTATGGTCTTGGATCACCTTCGGACAAGCGACCTCATGGCCGGGGTCTGGCTGCGGGACATAGGTTCGCTCGCGGGGCTCTCGCCACAGGGACGCACGGCGTTGGCCAAACTTGCGGCCACTTTAGATCGATTTGCGCAGGATGCTTCGCCGTGGCGTGTGTTGGCGACGGTCTTGCTGGACCGGACGCGCATGGCGGCCGAGCTCGCCAGCTCGCCTGCTCTGAGCGACAAGACGCGCGCCATCGCGATTTGGCAGTTGATGAACTTTGTTCGCGTGCAGCCGGCCGGCTCCGGACTACCAATCGCGCGCTTGCTTGACCGGATTCGCCGTCTTTTGCGGCTGGGGGACGATCGTGACCTGCGCCAATTGCCGGTCGCGGCCCAAGGCATCGATGCCGTGCGATTAATGACGATCCATGGCGCGAAAGGGCTTGAGTTCCCGGTCGTACATTTGCCCGGCCTCAACGCCGATACCCTCCCTCGGGTGGCCCGACCATCGCCATGCCCGGCTCCTGACGGCATGATCGCCGGAGGGGAAGGGAGCGCATTGGAGGTGTTCCGGGCGGCGCATGCGGAAGAACAAGAGTGCTTGTTCTACGTGGCGATGTCGCGAGCACGCGATCGCCTGTTCATCTACGCGCCCACACAGAAATCTAACGGCAACAAGCGAGGGCTTTCACCGTTCCTCGCTCGATTGGGGCCGGGCCTGGTCCGGAGGCAGTTCACCCCCAGCCGGGACCTTCCCCCAGCGCGAGAATCGGCCGACGTCGAACTCGCGATCGACGGGGGTCTCCGATTTAGCGGCCAACAGGTCGCGCTTTACGAAAAATGTCCGCGGCGTTTTTTCTACACTCATGTTCTCGCGGTTGGCGGACGGCGTACCGCGACCGGATTCATGCAAATGCATGACGCCGTCCGAACTGTGTTCCAGTCAATAATCGCCGACGGTCCTTTGGCGAGTGATGCGGAGCTAGAGGGGAGGGTCAGAGAGGCTTTCAGGACTGAAGGCCTGGCCGAACATGGCTATGTGGAGGACTATCGGAACTTTGCTCTGAAGATGCTGCGGTACTTTGCCTTGATTCGGAAAGGCCAGAAGCCGGAGGCTCCAACCGCCCTGCGTCTTACATTCGGCCTGGAGGAGATCATAGTCCGCCCTGACGATGTGTTGGTGCGAGGAGATGGCGTGCGCACGCTCCGGAGTGTCCGCACAGGGCATCGGCGAACAGCAGAAAGCAAGGATGTGGCCGCGGCCGCGTTTATCCTGGCTGCTCGGAAGGCCTTCCCTAGGGCTGTCGTCGAGTTGGTCTATTTGTCTGACGAGGCTGCCGAACCGCTGTCTTTGTCAGACAGGGAGCTCGAGTCTCGCCACGCAAAGCTGGACGGCTTCCTCCGGGACATCCGCGGTGGCCGCTATCCGGCCGAATCCTCGGCGCGTGTCTGTCCCGGTTGCCCGGCCTTTTTCATTTGCGGTCCGACGCCTCCCGGAATTCTGCAAAAAAGATTCTGAGAATCGTACCGGTCTTCGTCGGTGCTGGCGATTGAGTCGTTATCGGCGGGTTGTCCCGTCCAACATTAACGACCAAATACCATGGCTACTACAGAACTAGCTGAATTCGATGATGTGGGAGAAGCCGTGCGGCAAAACCGACCTCTGCGGCCGGCCCGCGGCTACCGCATCTTGTACGCTCAGGGCGGCGCAGATTTCCGCCCTCTCACCGTTGCGGACCCCGTACCGAGAGGTCGCCAGATCCTGATCAGCGCTGGCGTTGATCCAAAAGACGACTACAGCCTCTTCGCAATCCTCCCAAACGGCGACTTCGAGGACGTGCGACTCGACGAGCCATTCGATCTGCGTGCCCGAGGCGCAGAGCGCTTTATCGGCTTCCAAACAGATCGCGACTTTAAGCTCACGCTCAACGGCCACCAGCTGACGTGGGGCAAGCCCGTGATTGGTGGGACCGCCCTTTACGCCTTGGGCAAGGTCGGTCCGAACGAAGCCGTCTTCCTAGAAGTTCGCGGTGGTCCGAGTCGGCTGATCCAACCCAACGAGTTGGTGGACTTGGCTGCTCCGGGAGTTGAACATCTCGTCACTGGGCCCAAGCCCGCACAAGGCTATGAGATCACCGTAAATTCGCGCGTTGATTCAGTGCCCGCCGCGCACGTGACATTCGAGCAGGTGGTGCGGCTGGCGTTTCCCGGGCCACACGGGCCGAATATCGTCTTCGCGATGACTTTCCGCCACGCCGAATCCAAGCCGCACGCCGGGGAGCTCGCTCCCGGGGGCGCCGTTGAGGTGAAACACAAGGGAACCATCTTCAATGTCACAAAAGCCGATAAGTCTTAGTCCCGACCTGAAGCGACTGCGGGACGAGGGTTACTTCATCAAGATCGTGGGTGGGTTCCTCGTCATGCGCGAGGTACCGTATGTGAATTCCGCACGGCAGGTTTGTCGGGGGACGCTGATTTCGAGTTTAACGATGGCAGGCGAGGTCACGCGTACCCCGGACACCCACGTGGTCTATTTCGATGGAGAGTATCCTTGCGATTCGAACGGCGGCCCGATCCATCAGATCGCGAACCAAAGCGGGACAATCAACCTTGGCAACGGTATGACCGCGAAGCACGCATTCTCCAGCAAGCCGGGCACGGGATATGCGGATTATTACCACAAGATGACCACGTACGCTGCGCTTCTCTCCGGGCCGGCCGCGCTTCTCCAGCCCGGCGCTTCGCCCCGGGTGTTCCGCGTGCCAGAGGAAGAGGAGAATAGCGTTTTCCAATATACCGAGACGGCGTCGGATCGTGTCGGAATCGGTGCGCTGACAGAACGGTTGGCCGCGGAAAAGGTAGCGCTCGTCGGCGTCGGTGGCACAGGTTCGTACGTACTCGACTTCGTGGCCAAGACACCTGTCCGTGAAATCCGGCTGATCGACGGCGACGATTTCCTGCAGCACAATGCCTTCCGGGCACCCGGGGCGCCCACGCTCGAGCAATTGCGTGAAGCCCCGAAGAAGGTCGATTATCTCAAGGGGATTTATTCGAACATGCATCGAGGGATCGTGGCGCACGCGGTAGCGATCTCGGCGGCCAACCTGCAACTGTTGGATGGCATCACCTTCGCGTTTCTCTGCATGGACGCGGGCGAAGCGAAACGGCTGGTCGTGGAAAGACTGGAGGCCATGGGAGTACCTTTTGTTGATGTCGGCATGGGACTCGAACTTGTCGACGGCACCCTCGGTGGCATCCTGCGTACGACGGCCAGTACGCCCGCGAAGCGGGACGGCTTCCGCACCCACGTCTCCTTCATCGGCGACGGCAATGCGAACATCTATTCGTCCAACATCCAAGTGGCCGACCTAAACGCGTTCAATGCCGTGATGGCAGTTATCAGATGGAAAAAGATCCGTGGCTTCTACCGGGACCTAGAGCGGGAGCATCACAGCTCCTACACCACGGACGGCAATCTCCTGCTAAACGGAGACCAATGCTTATGTTGATTCATCACCTTGAGCATCGCTTCGTCCAACACATCCCCCGGACCTTGGAACCGGGGGTACTATACATCTCCATCGAATTCGCCACGGCCGCGCATCTCTGCTGTTGTGGTTGCGGCGAGGAGGTCGTCACTCCCTTCACGCCGACGGACTGGCGTATGACTTTTGATGGCGAGACGATCTCGTTGTCGCCGTCCATAGGAAACTGGAACAATGCCTGCAGGTCCCACTACGTCATCGATAGGAGCCAGGTCGTCGAGTCAATGCCCTGGTCCGACAAATACGTTGCAAGAGGCCGACTCCGGGACAAGACCGCAAAAGCCACCTTCTACGAAACGGAACAACCCGCCGCAGGTGATTCCATAACCCTCTCCGGGCCAAATCCGCTTGTCGAGGCCGCGCCCGACTTGTGGACGCGCATCAAGCGCTCGGTTTCGCGCAAGAAAAGAAAGTGAATCTATGCTCTCGAGGCTGAAGGTTTGTTGTCGTCGCGGGCGTCGATCAGGTAGATATCAGGGCAGGCATCCAGCCTGAGTTCCCGAAGGATACCCTGGACCCGAATGCGGTCAGTAGCGGTGAAGTAAATAATCACTTTTAGCGCAGAGCCTGCGTCGCTGGCCTTCTGGTAGATTTCCGCTTGGTTTTCCAATTGGCGCCTCAGCCCGGTATTCGAAGCCAGTTTCATCTCAACGATGGTCTTGTCGCCAGCACCGCTGGAAATCTTGAAATCTGCCGGTCCCCTCCCGTCATTCACTTCCCTGCTGACGTCGTATCGCGTTCCGTGCCAGACTAGCCGGTAAAGGATCTGTAGGTCCTCTTCCTTCCGAATCGGCTGGCCTTTGTTATAAAAGAGGCGATGGCCGCCCTTGTTTTCGATAACGTCCTTTAGGAAGAGGACCTTCTCTCGAGCGGCCTCCTTTGATGTCAATGGCTCTCTGTAGAACCCTGTTTCCCTATCAAGCAGCGCAATCAACTCCCGGAACTGCCTGACGTAGATCGATTGGGAGAGATCCACTTTTTCCAGGCTGCTGCTCTCTGCCTGGTGCCCGTGGTCCTCTTTGAACTTGATGAAGTAATCGTACAGCGTCGGGAATCGAAGCGCCGTCAGCCGGACCGCCTTAACCTCGTCGCTGTGTTTGGGATTCCTCGGCAGAATGGAGCGAAAATAGGCGTCAACCCGATCACGCAACTCTGCATCTCCGATTGCCGTCGGAATATCGTGATACTGCCTGACAAAGTCCTCTTTATTAATCCAGGTATCATCCTTTGTAAGAATGTCTTTCGGCGTGAGAAGCACATAGTCATCCCTGGCTTTAGGCAGGGTAAAGACTCCTGGAGACCACGATCCCGTTTGCCCGTTGAAATCGACGCGGTTGACTGCAAATACTGCACAAGCCGTCGGAGAGATATATTTCTTGGCAAAGGCCTCCGTGTACTCGCAGAGAAACCTCAAAATGAGGTTTGTCGTAAAATCGGATATCATGTCCCGGCCCACCCCGTCGCGGATAAGGCACAGTTTTTCGAGATGGCTGCTTCGAGTTATTTGTTCTGCTCCAAAATCGTTGAAAAGGGAATTGAGATTGCCTGCCAAGGCTCGTGCGAAGTCCATTCCCAATCCCCGGCCATGGTTGTTCGCGTGTGAAAACCCAAGCCAGTTCTGCCGGACTTCCGAAAAGCAAAAAAGATTCCTTAAGCCGCCGTCTGTAAGTTCACCTGCGCCGGAGAGGTCGCGCAGATACCGCACGTAGCCGATGATCTTCTGATGTAGGGCTTGATATTCGGGTTTCTTGCTGTTGAAGAGCAGGAATGGGTCAACAAACAGCGGGAGGTCAACGACGAGGGAGATATTGAAGGCGCCATATTCCTCGATCGTTTCCTCTGGAATGCCAAAGACATCGTTGAAATAGAGCTCTTCCATCTGGGGTCAGGTCAGCGGTTGATTTCTCATGCGGGCGCAGTCCAGTTCCGAAACGAATTTTGCAGCCGTTCCACAGTACGCCGCCACTTTGGAGTCGTGGGCTGGCAGACAGTATTCTGGTTACCAAAGAATCCAACCTCGGAGACCGCCTCTTCGATAGGCACGGTCTGAAGCCACTTAATCGGGACAAACCACTCGCCAGCCTCTTCATCGTCACTCTGATCGCGGCCATAGATACCGAGCTGCAGGACACCGAGGGCGGATTTGTCGATGCCGTCCAGTGTCTTTAGCGTAAATGTGGACGCCGGCTGCGCGGCGCCGATGACGCGACCGACACCGACATAGCCGATTTGGGGTACGTTCACCCAAATTCGATCTCCGGGACTTAGGAGCTTGAGCGTTCTGCTATACCATTCGCCGCCGCCGGCGCAGATGAAGCCATATTCCCTAGCCTCCTTCCACGATCGAGTGGCGCCTTCGCCGAACGAGACGTAGAACTCACCATTCCAAGGTTCTTTCTTCCCAATCGATTTTGTCGTAGTTGCGACGTTGGCTTGGGTTTCCCCGGGGTCGATCAACCAAGCTCTACTAAGAAATTGCTCGGCGCCGTGTTGGAACACCTGGAAGAAGAGCACATTAATAGCGATTTCACGCTTACTGAGGTATTGGATGATCCGCTCGGTCGCATTATCGAGCTCAGAGGCGACCAAGACAATCTGGTGGGACTGATTCAACGTGCTGTCGACGAGGTCGGTTCCGAACCGCTTTTTGAACGCATCACCGAGATTTCCGCCATTCGAGAAATCGCGAAAGATTTGGGCAATCTCATGGGCTGCGAGTTTCTCTACCCAGGACGCATAATCTAGAGCCTGGGCGATGATGTCGCGGGGAGTGCGATTACGCTTCAGCTCGATTAGCACGAGCGATGCGTCGGGCGCAATTGCGAGCAGGTCAAGGCGACCGCCGTAAGGCCTGTTAACCTCTTTGCCGATCAGCATCCATTCGGTAGAGAGAATGCCAGGATCAGCTACGATCATTTCCTTCAGCTGTTCCTCTATGGCCAGCTTGCCAACAGCGAGAGGTGCAGGCTTCTTACCAACGGTCCAGATGGCGTGTTTGATTGGCATGGCTTTTTGGTTGGAGCCGATTCGGGACCTTTGCGGTCAAATATTTCATGAATACCGTTATCTAGCGCGGTTGAGGTCCCCAAATCGTTCTGGCAAGCTACGGGGCATACAGAATGTCCTCGACCCAGTCCAATTGGCGGTGCAGGCGCAGATAGTAACGCGCCGCGGTACTAAACTGGGCGCTGGGGGCTAACCTTGCCTGAAGGCGAGCGCGGATATTTGCCCTTTCGGTGCAATTCAATGGCAGTCCTTCATGGACACGCACTTCGAAGGCAATATCGTTGCACAGCTGTTCTCGCTTGGAATTAAAATCTGCAAGGTCGAGATTCAGTAAGATCTTGCTGGCTTCGACTCGCATTGCGGCCGTGGCGTCGGCTGCGAAGACCGGATTGAGAACGGGCCGGCCATCCGATTGAAATGCCAGCAGATCACAGTCGCCAGCTTTGCATGGGTCTAGGATCACCGGCTTCTCGACCCGTAACCGATTCTTCCCACTTGCGCGCAATCCGGGAGAAAGAAGGGGAAAGTTTTCTCCCTTCCCGCCAGCGCAGCCATGCGCGGCGTTATACTCAGGGCTGTTCGCCCACGGACATGAAACGCGGTAGTTCTCCGCATCAAACGCAAGCCACCAGTAGTCGCAGACCGGTCGATAGTGGTCCACTGATAGCGGCGCTCCGATAAGTTCGACTTCTGTATACCAGCACTTTTTCCCAAGGATGCCCGTCAGTCGATTCTTGATTGGCCCCCATTTGGTCGGGCCGTTCCTGTCGGTGTGAGCTTTACGGTTACTCGGTACCATTCTCGCCAGCTTCTTGTGTGCGCGATTCAGTCGAGCTTTTGCCTTCTTGCCGTCGTCATCGGCGAAGATCTGCACAAGGAGTTTCCTGAGTGGGATGTGGCGCATGGTCAGCGCGGAGTTGTTGCGTGACGCCGCTGAAGGAACGCGACATAGTCTGGATCTCGCTCGCTAACTCCGGGTAGGATCTGCAGCTGCTCGTTCAAAGCTCCGAGGCGTGCCTTATCGGAATCGGTCAATCGCGGCTTGATGCTTATGGCGAGCCGTTCATCCAGCACCTTCTGCGTCTCTTTGTCCAAGCTCGACGGTAGTCCAAAAAACTCGCTGCTGCATAGGAGATTTGCGACCCCCTGGCCTCGCGGGTTTCGGTGCGGACGGGAAAAGAGCGGTTGAGCGAGAAGCGGTTGATCGGGAGTAGGTCGGTTGGCCAACAAGACCTGCTCCCTCACCATGCCTGAGATCATCACCGGATCGTGTGTCGCCATCAACACAGTGGAACGCGGTTGCTGTTCACTCTTGAAGGCCTCCGTCAACAGACTGGGATAATCCCACGACCAATGTGGATTGAGGTGGGTGTCTGGTTCATCGAGCAAAACCAAATTGTCCTTTTGGTTTGTCAGTCGGACCGCGCCGACTACGGCCAAAAGCTGCTTTTCTCCCTCGCTCAGTTGATCAAACGAAAAGAGCTCACGCGCATTTCGTCCTCTCAGCTTACAAGAAACCGACTGAAACATGCCACGCGCCCTCAGGCTTTCGAGCGCAAGATAGATATTGTCTCCGCTTCTTTCGAGCCGACCGGCAAGCTCTTTGATGCCTCCACGTTTGTCGTTGCCAAAATGGTAGGTGCGCTCGTCTACGTGCGTGTCGCGTCTTGCGATGTCTGGGCCCCTCGAGGAGAATTCACCAAGGTGTTTGGTGCGTCGCACTGTATTTTGGTGGGACGATGTTTCTTCCAGCGCGGCGACGACGCGCCGGATTGCGCCTTCAGTATTCCAGAGCTTAGGTTCGTGGCGCTCCGGATCATACCCTCCGGGTGAGCGCAAAACTATTCTTACGTCAGAGATCGCTTGCAGACCCAGGTACGCGAGCAACTGCCGGTGGTCATGCGCGAAGAGCGCCAAGAGAATCACCTGTGACTGATCATTGCTCGATCGGACGAAGAGCGGTCGAAGACGATCAGTTTTAGGATCCTGGGTCAGCTTCTGGAAATGGCGCCGATAGCGACCAATCAGCTTTGGGACGCGCTGACACTCTCCGGAGTAATAGACGAGTGTGCTATCGGGATAACACTCTTGATCCGGCCCAACTCGAAGACGTCCCGCAAATTCACCTAAAGGCACACGATTTCCATCCACGACGACTGAGGTGCGGCTGCCGCTGCGATTCAATACGACTACCCGGTTTTTTGCCTCGAATTCGAATGTGAAATCAAACCGCGGCGGCTTCTCGAAATAGCATCCAATCAGGATCTGGAGAATGGCTTCGATGAGGTTCGATTTCCCGCTGCCATTGCTGCCGATGACAGCGTTGATCAATGGCGACTGCGTGAACTCGATATCGCAGGAGCGGACGTTCTTGTAGCCCTCAATCTGTAGGCGCCTGAGTTTCATCGCGTTTCTCCATTCCGGGCGCTTGTGAGCTGCGCGACCGTGGCGTCGAGAAGGTTCTCGGCGCTTCGGCGGGCACCCGTGAGCTGGGCTTCGAGCTGGTCGCACCAGCGCATCAGCTCCTCTACCTTCGCCACGATCCGCTTTTGCTCGGCAAGAGGTGGGATGGCGAGAATTGTGGGATATATCTTGCTGCCGGAGATGACAGGCTGAGCTGTGGCATTATCGCGTTCGCGAAGATCCGTTGCCTTGAGAAGCCAGACTAGAAAGGCTATTGCCAGATGATCCTCAGAAAACGTCGTAATGAATGCGTTGTCCGTGACCCACGCCTTATCTGGCGTCAAGTGTATGCTCCCACAATAGAAGCCTACTCGACCGATCACGAGGGTCCGTTTTCCCACATTGTATTTATCATGATGGCCGTTCACTCCGTTACCGCCGTAAACCGGGACGGTCCCTTCCTTCATATCTTCTGCAGTTAAGCCATCACCAGAGGCGATTCGTATTATTTGCCCTAGGCGGCACCACGCCCAACCACCCGGCAATATGAAGGGCACTTCATCCGCGTTAATGGGTGCTAACGGTTTAGGCGTGGAGATTTTTTTCTCTGCCGCAAGGTGCTCGAATAGCGTGCGCGTAGCTCTCAATATCGATTCCGCCGGTTCGTCTGTCGGGTCTTGGGGGACAAGGTGGCCCTGAACCGCAAGAGAGAGAATCGCCTGGCGGAGGGTGGGGATAGCATCGACGATTGCGGTGAGGTGCGGGAATTCCTTGAGGACGAAGGCGGCGTGGCGGCGGAAGTCCGTGGGCGTGGCGGCGGATGTGAGGTGATCGAACGCCGACCGGACGAGGCGGATGCGGTGTTCGCGCGCGGCCGTCTGCCGCGCCTCCAGTTCGTCACACAACTCTAGCAACTCCTCCACCTTCGCCACGATCCGCTTTTGTTCGGCCAACGGCGGAAGAGGGAATAGCGTTCGTGCGAAATAGTCCCACGGGATACGCTTCTGGCCAGCCGTGCCGGTCATGTGTGCCTCGCCACTCAACAAGAAATGGGGCGACTTCAGGAAGATCAGGACGAATTCCGGCAACACGCATCCAGACACCGGGCGGAAGACGTGAAGCTCGGTTGTGCCGGCGCCGTGGCCGCCCGGTGCATTGCGAATAACGGCGGATTTCCCATTCTGAAAGCACGGGGTGATTTTTGCGAGCACGACATCGCCCTCGGCGAAATGGGTGAAGCCTTTGCGCACTTCGGCCCATGTCCTGGTCTCGAACGAAACCGGCTCCCCAAATTTGATTGGGATGAGCCGCATCGGGGAGAAGCCCACTTCCGAATCGTCTGGGAGATCATTGCGTGGAGCCGTATCTCCAATCGCTTCCAAGCTCGTCCAACACCAGTTTTTCGGCAGATCGAATGGCGCCCCTCCGGCTCCATCCTCGCCGGTCGCCTGCCTTTTCGATCGCTTCTCCCCGCGTTCGGCTGAGGCGAGGTCGAACAGTCTCTGTGCCGGAAGATCGGCAAGGTCTTGGGACACCAAGTTACCGCGAATAGCAAGATCGAGCACCAGTGAACGCAGCTTCGCCACAACGTCGGGGGCGTTGGCCAAATCGTCGAAATGCTGGAGCAGGTGGGAGCGGTCCATAGTCAGCGGGTCAACGCGTTTTCGAGTTCCCTGCGGAGCTTCTCGCGAATCTCGACTGCTGCGGCCTGGGCTTTCTTGAATTCGGCGAGCAACTCAGCGGGGTCGCGGTGAGCGTCGTCGACGGTGTTGGGGTTTTTTAAGTCGAGATTGAACCCGCGGGCCTCGATGTCGGTGATGGGCACGCGCCATGCTTGCGGCGTTTCGGTGCGCTTCTTCCACCACTTCCGCTCGCGCTCGAACTCTGGGAGCTGGATCGGCTTGGTTTTGTTATAGCTTTTCACCCCGGCCGGATACGGGTGCTCGTAGTACCAGATTTCCTTTGTCGGTTCGCCCTTGGTAAAGAAGAGGAGATTGGTCTTAATGCCGGTGTATGGGGCAAAAACGCCGTTGGGCAAGCGGACGATGGTGTGCAGGTTGCACTTTTCGAGCAGCTCCTGCTTGATCCGGGTTTTCACGCCTTCGCCAAAAAGCGTGCCGTCGGGCAGCACGATCGCGCCGCGGCCGCCATCGCGGAGCAAATGGACGATGAGGACGAGGAAAAGGTCGGCGGTTTCCTTTGTGCGAACCGTGGCAGGGAAGTTCTTCTCCGTGCCGTCCTCCTCCATTCCGCCGAACGGCGGATTGGTCAGGATGACGTCCACCCGGTCGCTTGACGTGTAGCTGGCGTAGGGCCGGGCAAGCGTGTTGTCGTGGCGGATGTTGACCGGCACCTCGACGCCATGCAGCAGCATGTTGGTGCTACAGAGCAGGTGGGGCATGGGCTTCTTCTCGACGCCGCGGATGGATTCCTGGAGCCGTTGCTCGTCGGCCGGGGTCTTCACCTCGTGCTTGCGGACAAATTCCAGCGCGCCGATGAGGAAGCCGCCAGTGCCGCAGGCGGGATCGAGGATGACCTCGCCGAGGCGCGGGCGCGTCATCTCGACCATGAACTGGGTGACTGCGCGAGGGGTATAGTACTCGCCCGCGTTGCCAGCACTCTGAAGGTCGCGAAGGAGTTGCTCGTAGATGTCGCCAAAGAGATGGCGGTCGGCGGAGGAGTTGAAGTCAATGCCCTCGTTGAGCTTGTTGATCACCTGCCGCAGAAGGGTGCCGGACTTCATGTAATTGTAGGCATCCTCGAAAGCGGTGCGCAGCAACACGGTGCGCGGCTCGGATCCGGTGAGTGCCTTCAACTTCGGGAACAGGGTGCCGTTGACGAAGTCGGCCAGCTCGTCACCGGTCATTCCTTCGGCATCAGCGGCCCAGTTGCGCCAGCGCAGGTGCTTGGGCAACGGGGAACGATAATCATCCCGGGTCATCTCCAGCTCCTCCTCACGGGCGTCGAAGATCTTCAGGAACAGCAGCCAGACGAGCTGTGAGACGCGCTGGGCGTCGCCGTCGACGCCGACATCTTTGCGCATGATGTCCTGGATGGACTTGATGGTGGCAGAAAGTGACATGTATTAGGGAGGAGATATGCCTACGCCGATTCCGGTCGCGCGCGTTATCTGTGCGAGCGTGTAACTGACACGGCGTCTTAATGAGTCGCTGGAGTCATTCCGGTAGTACGAATTGAGAATCTCTAGGACGTCCTGGATATTCTCGCGCGTAGCGAATCGGCCGTCGAAGAGGCGACCGAACGCCGTTGTGACTATGTAACGAGCGTGCTTGTACGGCACCCCTCTGGCGACCCGAAGAAGCCTTGCTACATCGCTGGTATCTGGTTCGGCGTTAATGGCTGTAGCAAGACCGGCGACCAAACCGACATTCATTTCCTTGAACGCAGTCTCGGTCACCCAATCTCGCGAGCTTTGCCTGCAATTGATGATGGTCGCCATCTGATTTGCCAAATCGTTCCGGGTACGAACGCGTTCTTCTTGGTTCTCCGAACGGAAATCATTGTATTTCCTGGCCAGATCAAGCAGTTGATTCTGATACGCGGAAGTGGATTCAAGTTTGCTGTCGTCGTCAGCCATGAATTTTGCGGTGGATTTGCCTAGGCTCCGTGATGCCATTGACGGAGAACTGGCGCTTTCGAACTGGTTCAGTCGTGCCGCCAGGAACGTCACCTGCGCTTGGATGGACTCAACCGCTCCAGTGGCCGCGTTTGCAGTGTTCTTTGTCGTCTCGATGACGCTGAGGTCTGCGCGAACGAACGCAGCGGCAAGATAGAGACGAGTTAACAAATAGCCAAAGAGGAATCCCATGGCTAGGAATCCGAGAATCACAGCAACGGCGAAGGCGACGTAGTCGGCGCTAGGATCCATTTTAGAAAGGGATGTTGCCAGCACTCGCGCTCCGCGAAGAACCAGATCGGGCAACGCCTTTAGGTTGATCAACCCCAAGCCGACAATGATCTTAGTGAGCCAGTCCGAAATCTCGACCAAGTTCGTGTTTACCAAGGCGCGGTACTGACGATCGGCGCCTGAGCCAGAATCTGTAGTGGTGTTGGCGTTTCCTGATTTGGAATGATCGGTCTGCTGGATCTTCGGAATGCCGAAAAGGAAGCCGGCACAGAGGCCACCCGCGAGACAAGCCAAAGCCCAAAGCAATGCCATGAGTTTGGCCCGGAATTCACAGATGGGACCGACCGCTAATGCGGCGATTACCAGCGCCGAACCGATTACCAAACTGAACGGCTGAATAATCTGGCGTATCTCGCGATCCTGAGGGGGAGTGTCTTTCATGGCATGCGTTTGGTTCTTCATGCTGTTTCGTAGAGCCGAGTGGTTAGCTCGCGGAGGGCCTTTTCGTACTCCTCTTTGCTCCCGAACGCTCGGATGAGTTCGACGGGCGTGCCGAGGCTCGGGAAGGGAACGACCTTAAGTGCGTTTGGTGACTCGACTGGTGCGAGGCCTTCGTCGGCGTATTTTTCCAGCAGCGCATCGAGAACAGCGCGAGCTTTGGGGCTGTACTTGGCGAAGTAATTTCGCTTGCGGACGCGCTCGGCGCGCTCCTTGCGCGTGAGCGGCGGTTGGTCGTAGGCGACGTGGAGGATGAGATCGAACGGGTCGTAGCCGCGTCCAACCGCATCCTGCAGTTCCGCGAGGGGTAGACCCTGGGCTTCGAGAGCGCTGAGCAACGCGGTCTTCTTCTCGGCATGAGTCCATTGGCTGAGAAACTGCGAAAGGGTGGAGTACTCGCCGCGCACCTTGTTCCGGCTAAAATCGCGGATAGATTCAGTGACGAGTTTCCCGTCGGCGTCTCCGTACGAGACCGTTTCTCGGGTGATCTTCACTGGTTCGTTGGCGACGTAGAACTTTTGCCGGCCTCCGCCGGGAGGCGGATCGACAATAACCCCGCCGTCTTCGCCATCCACGCCTTCCTCGTTGGGCGGCTCAGGCGGGTCGTCGGGCGTAGGATCGTAGACCTGCACCGGCTCGCCATCGAAATCCTTGTCGGCAAAGAGGCGTGTGGCCCCTTTGAAGTCCATGATCGTAAACCAGGTCTTCTTGTATTCCGGGAGAATCCGGGTGCCGCGGCCGATGATCTGTTTGAAAGTGGTCATTGACTCGATCCGTTGGTCGAGGACGATCAGCTTGCAGGTGCGGACGTCGACACCAGTGGAAAGCAATTTCGAAGTCGTGACGACAACCGGGTAACGGCATTCGGGAAGAATGAAGTTGTCCAGCTCCGCCTTCCCGACCGGGTCGTCGCCGGTGATGCGCATGATGTACTTGTGGTTCTTCAGGACCTCGGCTCCGTTCCACAGGATGAGGGCCTGCCGCATACGCGTGGCGTGGTCGATGTCTTCGCAGAAAACGATGGTCTTCCCGAACGGGTCGGTGGCCTTCAGGTATTGCGTGACGCGATAGGCAACCAGCTTGGTACGTTCGTCCAGGACGAGCGTCCGGTCCATGTCGAGCTGATTGTAGATTCGGTCGTCAATGAGCTGCCCGTATTTGTCGAGTTGACCCGCGGATGGTCGCCAGCCGTCAATATCCTTGTCGATGTCGATGCGGACAACCTTGTATGGTGCAAGAAAGCCATCGGCGATCCCCTGTTTGAGGGAGTAGGTGAAGATCGGCTGGCCGAAGTAATCGATGTTGGAGACTTCTTTGGTTTCCTTGGGCGTGGCTGTAAGGCCGATCTGTGTCGCGGAGGTGAAGTAATCGAGAATGACCCTCCAAGCCGAATCCTCGGCCGCGCTTCCGCGGTGACACTCATCGACAATGACGAGATCGAAGAAATCCGGAGAGAACTGCTTGTAAATGTTGCGGAAGTCCTCGGTGCCGGAGACGGCCTGATAGAGGGCAAGGTAGATCTCGTAGGATTTGTCGATCTTTCGCCCGGCGATCTTGGTCATCTTCGAGCCGAAGGGCTTGAAGTCGTTCACTCGAGTCTGGTCGACAAGAATGTTCCGATCGGCGAGGAAGAGAATGCGCTTCTTCACCCCGGCCTTCCAAAGGCGCCAGATGATCTGGAAGGCGACGAAGGTCTTCCCTGTGCCCGTCGCCATGACGAGCAAACAGCGATCCTGGCCCTTCGCGATGGCCTCGATCGTCCGATTGATCGCGGTGTGCTGGTAGTATCGCGGCTCCTTGTCAGGTCCCTGCTCGTGGTAGGGTTGTGCGATGACCTCCTGCTGCCTGGGCTTGAGGCCCTTCCATCGGCAGTACCGATCCCACAGTTTGGCAGCGGACGGGAAATCTTCGAGGGCAATCTCAGTCTCAACCGGATCGGACTGCCCGGTACAGTCGTGAAAGACAAAGGCGTCGCCGTTGGAGCTGAAGGCGAAAGGCACGTCCAAAGTTTCGGCATAGCCCAACGCTTGCTGCATGCCCGCGCTCACGGAGTGGGTGTTGTCTTTGGCTTCTACGACTGCCAGCGGAATGCCGGGCTTCTGGTAGAGGATGTAATCGGCTCGTTTTGGTTCGCCCCGACTGGAGAGCTGGCCACGGACGATCACGCGTCCCTTGGTGAAGGTCACCTCCTCGCGGATCTGGGTCATGAGATCCCATTTGCCGCCCTTCGTCAGCGCAGGGGTAATGAACTTGGTGCAGATATCCCGCTCGCTAAGGCGTCTTTTGTTCGCAGGAATCATTGGGGCACGGGGCAACGGGATTCTCGGCAAGAATCTTCAATTCCATGCTAGCGCATTCGGCCGCCAAGTCACGAGCCAGAAATTCTCGTGGGCCCCGGACTCTCACTGAAAGCCCTTCAGTCCAGGGGGGCAGGTCACTCGTAACCTGCCCCTCGTGGCTTGCATCGGCAGTTCGTCACAGAGCGCACAGAGACAAGGCATGAGCATACAGAGAGGATTGGCTGGCGGAATCTGTGGGTCGCGGTTCCCATCCGTGCGATCCGCGTAATCCGCGGTTAACTCCGTTTCCGGGGTCCCCTCGATCCCGATCCATTTGACCACGGATCACGCGGATTTCACGGATACCAATCGCCAGACCGCTCTCCGTTTCCGATCCGTTCTCACGCGAAGGCGCGAAGCACGTAAAGATATTGGAACGCTGTCGCGAACTCCTTCGGAAGGCCTTTCGACGGCACTTCCCATTTGCCGGCCTCACGGGCGCCGGCAGCCTTGATCTCGACTCGACCCCGGCAATCATCGGGCAAAAGGTCAAAAAAGGCGTGGAAAGAGTGAAAACCAGCCGCTGGCGGTCGTCGAGTTGAAGAAATCCGTTTACGGCGCCGGAGCGGGGTGACCCGAGACTTGACCCGCGTCGGACGCGTACTTTTGGAATAACCGGCGCGCGACTTCGATCGTGTCGCCATGGGCGTCGACTGGGTAGGCGTTGTGCTGGCGCGTCCAGGCGAGATCGGCGTCGCGGATTTGCGCCTGGATCGCGGGCACGTCGATCTCCCGGCCACTGGCAAGCGCCGCCTGGAGGGCGTCGAGCCAGGCACGCCAGCGGTCGCGGTAAAACGTCCCGACCAGACCGGACCATTGGCGGTTCGCATAGTCGGAGATGGCATCCTGGCGGTTCCAGGTCGTCACCAGTTCGCGGGCGCCGCGTTCGCAACGGTCTGACTCCTCCGGCGTCGTGCCG